>Ga0126307_10000161_pt1 | contig 41250 bp, 41 predicted proteins | sample Plot28_FD_89955 | JGI IMG/M metagenome (GOLD analysis project Ga0126307, IMG submission 89955) | Serpentine soil microbial communities from UC McLaughlin Reserve, CA, USA - Plot28 | ecosystem: Environmental > Terrestrial > Soil > Grasslands | place: USA: UC McLaughlin Reserve, Lake County... | reverse complement strand
GGGGATCCGCGGGCGCAGCCTGATCGTGAACTTCCCGGGCAGCCCGAGATCGATCGACCAGGCCGGCGCGGCGGTCGTCGAGGCGCTCCCGCATGGGCTCGCACTGCTCTCCGGAGAGGCGCCCGCACATCGCTGAGTAGACGCCGCCCCGGTGATCGTCTCGATCGCGATCCCGGAGCCGCCCGAGCCGGCGGGCGACTAGCCGGGGGTGTCCGAGAACGGCAGTTCGGTGAACCGCGAGTGCGCCACCTCGATCAGGTAGACGACCCCGGCGCGACACGGGAAGTCCTCGCCGGTGTACTTGCGCGCCATGCCGTCGATGATCTCGAGGGCCTGCGCGCCCTCGACCGTCTCGACCACCTCGCCGCGGAGCTGGCCCGTCCGGTACGGATTGGCGCGATCGACGATCGTCATCGCCACCCGCGGATCCGCGGCGATGTTGCGTGCCTTCAACGACTGCGGCTGGGTGAAGAAGCACGGCCGTCCGCGCTCGAAGGTCCACCACACGGTGGTCGCATGCGGGGCTCCGTCGCGCGTCAAGGTCGCGAGGCTGACGAAGTTCGCACCCTCGAGCAGCGCGCGGGCTTCGGGGTGAAGCTCGGCCACGCCGCGAGTCTTGCAAAGCGCCCCGCTCTGCTATCAACGAAGCCGATGCGCACCGGTCGCTACTCGTTCGCCTACGTCACCTACGACCCGCCCAGCGATGTTCTCTACGGGCGGATGACGACCGCGCCGGAGGCGTCTCGGGAGCGAACCGCGGAGGGCGATACCTGGACGTTCGACGAGGGGGGACGACCGGTCGGGATCATCGTCATGGAGCCGCGCGAGCGGCTCGAGCGCGACGGCGCCGTCTACGTGACTCTGCCCTCGGGCGAGCGCGAGCGCCTCCAGGGCGTCGAGGCCGCGATGAGAAGCCCTACGTCGCTCCCTTGAGACAGGTCAGAAACGAACCGAACGTGAACGTCGGCCGCTCTGCGAGCGCCGCGTCGTCGAGCCCGACCAGGACCTCGTAGACGCGCGGGCTCTTGACCCAGCTCCCCTGCACGTAGAGGTCGGTATCGCTCGGGACGATGCCCCCGTCGATCACCTTCTTGCAGCCCTTCAGCTTGATGCTGATGTACGGGCCGAGTCCGCCGGCACTCGTGTCCGCGGTGCTGATCGGATCGGAGGTCGCGCTCTTCAAATAGACGATCTTCGGCCTCGAGTTCGACTTGGCCCGCCGCGCGAGCGCGGGCCGCCTCTCGCTCAGATCGACGGTGACCGTCGCGTAGTTGGGACGGGCCGTGGGCTCCGCGCCGCCGTCCATGACGTTTGCGGCCGCCGCCGTGGTCCCGCCGATCGCCGCAAGCGCAGCGACGCCCGCGATCCACTTCCTGCGCATCAGAAATACCTCCAGTCGGAGTTCGCGATCCCTGGCGGCGCAGTCTATGAACGGGACCGCGGCGGCTCACGAATACGCTCGTCTGGACGTTTCACCTTCGGAGTGTCCGCGATCGCTGCAAGGCCACCGTTCCAGCGCTTCCTCGACGAGCACCGCGCCCCGGTGCTGGGGTTCCTGCGCGCGATGGTCGGGCCCAACGACGCCGAGGACTGCTTTCAGGAGACGTTCATCGCCGCGCTTCGGGCCTACGAGGAGATGGACGGGCGCCACCCGCGCGCCTGGGTGATGACGATCGCTCGCCGCAAGGCGATCGATCACCATCGCGCCCGCGCCCGGCGGCCGGAGCCGCGCGACGAGCTCCCGGAGCACCCCGCGCCGCCGGCGAGCGGCGGGCTCGGGGAACTCGACGGTGAGGTCTGGGCTGCGGTGGCCGCGCTCAGCGACGTGCAACGCAGCGCCATCGCGCTGCGCTACGCCGCCGATCTCTCCTATCGGGAGATCGGGGAGGCGCTTGATTGCAGCGAGGCGGCGGCGCGGCGACGTGTCGCCGACGGCGTCGCGGCGCTGCGGGGGATGATCGATCGAGAGGAGGCGCGATGAGCGCTCAGCACGGAGACATCGGGATCGCGAGGATCAAGGACGTCCTGCGCGGGGACGGCGAGGATCGGGCGGCCGCCGCGGCGGCGCGGGTCGCGGAGCTCGCCGAGCGCGAGCAGCTCCTCGACGTCGCCTACGCGAGCTACGACTCGCCGCTGGGGACGGGTTACGTGGCCGCCACCGAGCGGGGCATCGTCGCCGTCGCGCTTCCGAACCGGGACCCGGACGAGTTCCTCGAGAAGCTGGCGGATGGGATCTCGCCACGTGTGCTCGAGCTCCCGGCTCGGCTCGACCAGGCGCGCCGCGAGCTCGATCAGTACTTCGCGGGCAGTCGCCGCCGGTTCGAGCTGGACCTCGATTGGACGCTGGTGCCGCCCGGCTTCTACGGCCGCGTCCTGCGCGCGACGGCGAAGCTCCCGTTCGGTGCCACCAAGACCTACGCCGAGGTCGCCGGCGAAGCCGGCAACGCGCGCGCCTACCGCGCTGCCGGCACGGCTCTCGGGACGAACCCGATCCCGCTCGTCGTGCCGTGCCACCGCGTTCTCCGATCGGGGGGCGTGCTCGGCAACTACGGCGGCGGCCCCGAGATGAAGCGGTTCCTCCTCGAGCACGAGGGCGTCATCCGCGGGGATTGACCGTCTACCAGCACATCGAGCGCCTCAGACGCCAGGGGGCGCTGGCCGAGACGTACACGCCGAGCGGACAGCCGCCGCGACGCGCGCCCGCGGTCGGCGCCGTGGCACTCGGGCCGGCGGTCGCCCCGCGACAGCGGGCTTCGCCGGCTCCGCGAGCTGGCGGCCTCCGGCGAGGAGGACAGCGCGTACTCGGACGCGATCGAAAGCGCGATCGCCTCGGCCGACGCGGTCGGGCTCGCCTACGAGCTCGGTCGTCTCGACGCGCTCGAGGAGACTGGGCTCTCGCTCAACCTGGTCGAGTCCGCTCTCCGGCGACTCTCCGTTCTCGAGCCCGTTTCGGCGGACGCCCCGAGTAGTCCATAATCAGGCGAACCACCACCTAGAAGGAGACCCCGCAATGGTCGTAGTCCTGATCGTGATCGGCGTCCTGCTGCTGATCGGCTTGATCTACATCCTGATCCGCAACTCGATGGTCGGCGCGCGCAACCGCGTCGACGAGGCCTGGTCGGGCATCGATGTCCAGCTCAAGCGGCGCCACGACCTCGTCCCGAACCTGGTCGAGACCGTGAAGGGATACGCGCAGCACGAGCGCGAGACGTTTCAGCGAGTGACGGAGGCTCGCGCGGCCGCGATGCAGGCTCAGGGGCCGGCGGAGGCGAGCCAGGCTGAGGGCATGCTGAGCCAGGCGCTCGGTGGGCTGCGCGTCGTCGCCGAGCAGTACCCGGAGCTGCGGGCGACCGAGAACTTCCAGCAGCTCTCGCGCAACCTGAGCGAGCTCGAGGACGAGATCCAGGCCTCGCGCCGGATCTACAACTCCAACGTCCAGGCCTACAACACGCAGATCCAGATCTTCCCGAACTCGGTCGTCGCCAACCAGGGCGGCTTCACCCCGCGCGAGTTCTTCGAGATCGAGGACGCCGCCGAGCGCGAGCCGGTCGCGGTTTCGTTCACGCAGCCGCCTGCCGCGCCCGCGCAGTAGGGCCGTAAACAAAGCAGGAGCGGCCGCGCCGGGGCTGAAAGCCGCGGTGTGATCGTCGATTGCGCGCACTACCGCGACGGCGTCCGTCAGCACGAGGGCAAGCTGGAGCTCGCCGATGCGGCCGCGCGCTGCATGCGCGCGGAGGACGGCTTTGTCTGGCTCGGGCTGCTCGAGCCGACCCGCGCCGAGCTCGAGGAGGTCGGGGCGAAGTTCGGCCTCCCCGACCTGGCGCTCGAGGACGCGACCGAGGCGCACCAGCGGCCGAAGCTCGAGGACTACGAGGACTCCTACTTCGTCGTTTTGCGGCCGGCGCGCTACGACGACGCGCGCGAGATCGTCGAGTTCGGCGAGATCATGCTCTTCCTCTCGAGCGCCTACGTGATCGCGGTCCGCTACGGCAAGGCCGGTGAGCTCGGGGAGGCGCGTTCCCGCCTCGAGGCGAACCCGGACCTGCTGCGCGCGGGCCCCGCGGCGGCGGTGTGGGCGATCCTGGACAAGGTCGTCGACGACTATGCGCCCGTGGTCGCCGGCATCGACGACGACATCACCGAGGTCGAGACCGAGATCTTCTCGAGCCAGGTCGACTCGACCCAGCGCATCTACCTGCTGAAGCGCGAGGTGATCGAGTTCCACAACGCCACGGCGCCGCTGCTCGCACCGCTCGAGTCGCTCGAGCGCGGCGCCTTCCCGAACATGGACGAGCAGCTCCGGCGCTACTTCCGCGACGTCGCCGATCACGCGCGGCGCGTGGACGAGGAGGTGACAGCCCAGCGGGAGCTCCTGACCTCGATCCTCCAGGCGAACGCGGCGCTTCAGAGCGTGCGGCAGAACGAGGTCGTGAGGACGATCTCGGCCTGGGCGGCAATCATCGCGGTGCCCACGTTCCTCGCCTCGATCTGGGGGATGAACTTCACCGATATGCCGGAGCTCGACGAGCCCTGGGGCTACTGGGTGGCGCTCGCGATGATGGCCGTCGCAGTGGCCGTCCTGCACCGGTTCTTCCGGCGCATCCACTGGCTCTGATCCCCATCAGGACGGGGGTTTTCGGCCGCTACGCTGCGGCGTTGTGGGCACGCTGATCGACGTCCTGGCGCCGCTTTTACTGATCGCCGCCGCTGCCGCGTACGGGCGGCGCGTGCGGACGCTCGCCGAGCGCCGCCGGCCGGTCGGCGTCTGGCGGCAGATCTCGTTCGGTGCGGGGATCCTCGTCCTGATCGTCTCCGACGTGCCACCGCTCAGCGGCGTCGCGGAGGAGATCGTCGTCGCCCACATGGTCCAGCACCTCCTGATCGGCGACCTCGCCGGTCTGCTGGTCGCGCTCGGGCTCACGGGCCCGATCCTCCAGCCGCTCCTCGCCCGCCGCCCGTTCGCCTGGCTGCGCGTGCTCGGCCACCCGCTCGTCGCGCTGCCGATCTGGGCGCTCAACCTGTACCTCTGGCACCTCTCGGCGCTCTATCAGGGCGTCCTGGACAGCGCCGTGCTCCACCTCGCGCAGCACGGCTGCTTCTTCGCCTTCGGGCTCGCGATGTGGCTGCCCCTGGTCGGGCCGCTGCCCAAGCCGGCCTGGTTCGGCGACGGCGCCAAGCTGCTCTACATCGTCGTCGTCCGGTTCGGAGAGGCCGTCCTCGCCAACGTCCTCATCTGGTCGGGCTCCGTGCTTTACCCCGACTACGCGCCCGGCGAGGCCGAGTGGGACATCAGTCCGCTCGCCGACCAGGGGGCGGCCGGGAACGTGATGATGATCTGGACCGGGCTCGTCACCCTCGGACTGTTCACCTGGCTCTTCTTCCGCGCGGCCAACCGCAGCGCCGAGAAGCAGGAGCTGATCGAGCTCGCCGAGGCCCACGGGTTCGAACTCGATCCGGCGCGCGCCGCCCGGGCCGTCGCCTCCGGCCAGGGCGAGCGGCTGCGCGAGCGGATCCTTGGGCACAGCCCGTGAGAGAGCACCGCTTCCTCTACCTGCTCGTGTTTGTCGTCGGCACCGCGAGTCTCGGCGCCGAGATTGCCGCGGCGCGGCTGATCGCACCCTTCTTCGGTGCCTCCACGATCGTCTGGGCGAACACGATCGCCGTCGTCCTGGTGGCACTGTCGACTGGCTACTGGCTCGGGGGAAAACTGGCCGATCGCCATCCCGAGGTCCGCTCGCTCAGCCTCGCCGTGCTCGCCGCGGCCGTGCTCATGGCCGCGGTGCCGTTCATCGCCCGCCCGTTCCTAGACGTCTCCGTGGACGCCTTGGACGAGATCGAGGCGGGCGCGTTCGTCGGGTCGCTGTTCGGCGTCCTCGTCCTCGTCGGTGTGCCGATCGTCCTGCTCGGGACCTGCTCGCCGTGGGCGATCCGGATCGCCGTGCCGGACGTCGCGCACTCGGGCCGCATCGCGGGTCGCCTCTACGCGCTCTCGACCGTCGGCTCGCTAGCCGGCACGATGGTGGCGGCGCTCGTTTTGATCCCGTTCGCCGGCACCCAGCGGACGTTCCTCGCCTTCGCCCTGGCGCTCGCGGTGGTCGCGGCGCTCGGGCTCGGGTGGCGGTTCGCTGGGGTCCCGGCGCTGCTCGCGGTCGTGATCGCGCTCCCGGTTGGAACCGTGAAAGCGATCGACGACGGCCGGATCCTCTACGAGGGCGAGTCGCGCTACCAGTACATCCGCGTCACCGAGCAGGACGACGGCGACCGTGTCCTCGAGCTGAACGAGGGGCAGGCGGTCCACTCGATGCTTCCGGCGCGCGGCTATCTGACCGCCGACTACTGGGACAGCTTCCTGGTGCTCCCGTTCGCCGCCTCCGCGGAGCCGCCGAAGCGGATCGCGATCCTCGGGAACGCCGGCGGCACTGTCGCCCGGGAGTACGGCCGCTTCTGGCCGCGGGCGGAGGTCGACGCGGTCGAGCTCGATCCGAAGGTGACGGAGATCGGTTACCGCTACTTCGACATGGGCTCGAACCCCCGGCTGAGGGTCTTCGACGAGGACGCGCGACCCTGGCTACGGAGCTCTCGCGGCGGCTACGACATGATCGTCGTGGACGCGTACCACCAGCCGTACATCCCGTTCTACATGGCCACCAGGGAGTTCTTCGAGCTCGCGCGCGACCGGCTCGCGCCTGGCGGCGTGGTGGTCGTCAATGTCGGGCACCCGGAGGGAAGCGACGACCTCGAGACGGTTCTCGGGCGGACGATGGCGGCGGCATTCCCGACCGTCCGGCGCGATCCGGTCGAGCAGACGAACACGCTGCTGGTCGGCAGCGACGCGCCGGCGGCCGGGGCGCGCCTCGAGGCCGCGGCGGGAACGCGCCTGCACGGCAACCTCGCCGAGCTCGCGCGGTTCGACGCGGCTCGGCTCGCGCCGCGGCTCCCCGGCGGCGAGGTCTACACGGACGATCGCGCGCCGGTCGAGTGGCTGACCGACAAGACGATCCTCGGCTACGCCGCCGGCCGCTGAGCCCTCAACGCTCGCCCCGGTCCACGCTGCGACCGGTCACCCACCGCCACCAGTAGACCGCGAGATCCGCGAAGAAGGCGATGAAGCGGCCCACCGGGCCGGTGACGATCCAAGCGAAGAAGCGCTCGAGCGGGTTCACGCGACCGTCGCCGTCCGGCGCAGGTCGCGCTCCGGCTCGATTCCCCAGCGCCGCCCCGCGCCGAGCAGTGTCTCGTCGGCGGGCCAGCGGTCCGGTGCCTGCGGTCCCTCGTGCTCGGGGTTGGCGCCCTTGAGCGTCATCGATCCGGTGTTGTCGCCGATCTCGCGGATGTCCTCGACCTGCTCCGCGGTCAGCCGCTGCTCGGGAAGCGCCGCGAGCTCGGCCCGCTTGTCCTCGATCGCCCGCACCCCCCGGCCGCGCTCCTGGATCAGCGTCGGGACCGCGCACTCGATGGCGGGGTGTGAGAGGTTCCACTGGCAGGCGAGCTGGAGCGGCGTGAGCCTGGCGGCCGCGGCGATCGGGCGCATGCGCTCGAGCCGCTCACGCCCCGCCTCGACCCAGCCCTCGGGCCGGAAGCCGCGGTGGTCGCGTTCGCCGAACTCGTGTCCAGGCAGGACGTCGTCCCAGAAGAGGCCGCCGTAGTCGACGACCCGAGTGATCACGCGGACGCCCGCCGCATCCGCGGCGCCGAGGCAGAGCTCGCCGGGCCACGGCTCGAGCGGGTTCAGGATGATCATCGCCCAGTCGATCCGTGCGCCGAAACGCTCGAAGCACGCGATCAGGTCGAGGGTGAAGCCGTTCGCCGGCCCGGGCGCGATGCCGACCAGGCGCGTGAGCCCGGCCTCGCGAAGCGCCTCCATCCCGTCCCAGACCGCCTCGGAGCTGAAGCCGATGCGGTCGGGGTTGTGAAGCAACAGGAGGTCGAAGGCCGGGGAGCCGAGGCGCTCGAGGCTCGCCTCGGTCGCCCGTCGAAGGTAGGAGGCGTACTCGCCCGCCCCGCGCAGGCGCGGGTCGGTGAACCGCGGAAACCCCTTCGCGCCCTCGCGCTCTCCCGTGTGGAAGTCGTGTCCGACGGCACCGACGAGGCAGTAGGAGCTGCGCTCGATCCCGTCGAGGGCCTCGCCGAGCAGCGAGTCCGCGGCGCCCTCGCCGTAGACATCGGCCGTGATCACGGTGTCGATCCCGGCCCCCGGGCGCAGGAGCGCCGCGAGCCGATGCTCGGCGATCGGCTCGCCGAAGTGCATGAAGCGCCCGCCGCTCCAGGTGCCGATCGCGGTCCGTCCGGGGTCCATCGGCCCGAACGGTACCGATGGCTAAGGTCTTGTCCCCCCATGGAGACCACCGTCACCGAGCTCCCGGAGTCGCGCGTGAAGATCGACGTCGCGGTCGAAGCGGACGCGCTCGCGAAGCGCATCGACCGGGCGGCGCGATCGATCGCGGGCGAGATGAAGCTGCCGGGCTTTCGCAAGGGCAAGGTCCCGCCGCAGCTCGTGATCCAGCGGGTCGGGCGTGAGGCGGTGGTCGAGCAGGCGCTTCGCGACGCGCTCCCCGAGTGGTACGAGCGCGCGCTGCTCGACAGCGGTGTCCAGGCGGTCGGTGACCCGAAGCTCGACCTTGGCGACCTTCCGGAGGAGGGCGAGCCGCTCGCCTTCTCGATCGAGGTGGGTGTGCGGCCGAAGCCCGAGCTCGGCGAGTACAAGGGGCTCGAGGTCGGCAAGGCCGAGGTCGAGGTGCCCTCCGACGCGCTCGAGGCGGAGCTCGACCGCCTGCGCGAGGGCTTCGCAAGCCTCTCGCCCGTCGATCGCCCCGCCGCGGCGGGGGACGCCGTAGTGATCGACTTCTCGGGCACGATCGGGGGCGAGCCGTTCGAGGGGTCCGAGTCGCGCGACTTCGTGGTCGAGATCGGCGCCGAGGGCCTGCTTCCTGAGTTCGATGCCGCGCTCATGGGCGCCGCGGGCGGCGAGGAGAAGACGGTCGAGGTCACCTTCCCGGACGACTACCGCCCGGAGGAGCTCGCCGGCAAGACCGCCACCTTCGCGGTCAGCGTGAAGGAGGTGCGCGAGAAGAGCCTCCCAGAGCTCGATGACGACTTCGCCTCCGAGGCCTCGGAGTTCGAGACGCTCGAGGAGCTCCGCGAGGCGATCCGCTCGCAGCTCTCGGAGGGACTCGAGCAGCGGTCGGGGGCCGAGTTTCGCGAGGCGGCGGTGGACGCGGTGGCCGCGAACGCGAAGATCGAGATCCCGCACGAGCTCGTCCACGCCCGCGCGCACGAGATGTGGGAGCGGATCGAGCGCCAGCTGACGGCGCGCGGGATCGATCCCCAGGCCTACGCCCAGATGCAGGGCAAGGACCGACATGACCTCATCAACGACGCCGAAGAGGACGCCGAGCGTGCGCTGCGCCGCGAGGCCGTGCTCGCGGCGGTCGCCGACGCCGAGGCGATCGAGCCAACGGACGAGGACCTGATCGAGGCGATTGGACCCGGCGAGGGTAAGAACGCGCCGGAGAAGCTGCTCGCCCGTTTGCGCGAGACGGGCCGTGACGCGCTGCTTCGCGACGACGTCCGGATGCGCAAGGCGGCCGAGGTGATCGCCGAGTCCGCGAAGCCGATCCCCATGGACCGCGCCACGGCGCGCGAGCAGATCTGGACCCCGGAGAAGGGCGAGGGCGAGACGGCGAGGGCCGAGGAGCCCGCCGCGCAGAAGCCCGGCGAGCTCTGGACGCCGGGTAGCTGAGGCCCTGCGCCGCGTCTTGGCGGTTGTCGCCGTGGTCGACCTCGATGCGGCCGTCGCCGGCGGCCTCGCAGGCCGCGGGGACGCGAGGGCGCTTCTATACACTGCTCGGCCGATGAGTCCCCTGGTCCCCATGGTGGTCGAGCAGACGTCGCGCGGCGAGCGCGCCTTCGACATCTACTCGCGCCTGCTCAACGAGCGGATCATCTTCCTCGGCACCCCCGTGACCGAGGACATCGCGAACCTGATCGTGGCCCAGCTGATCCACCTCGAGTCCGAGGACCCGGACAAGGACGTCTCGATCTACATCAACTCGCCCGGCGGCTCGGTGTACGCGGGCCTCGCGATCTACGACACGATGCAGTACATCAAGCCCGACGTGCAGACGATCTGCGTCGGCGTTGCGATGAGCATGGGGGCGCTGCTGCTCGCCGGCGGCGCCAACGGCAAGCGGATGGCGACCCCGAACTCGAAGATCCTCATCCACCAGGTCTCGGCCGGCTTCCAGGGCCAGGCGACCGACATCGAGATCCACGCCAAGGAGATCATCGACGTCCGCCGTCGGCTCGACGAGATCATCGCCAAGCACACCGGGCAGCCGTTCGAGAAGGTCACCAAGGACACCGAGCGCGACTACTTCATGTCGTCGGAGGAGGCCAAGGAGTACTCCATCGTCGACCGCGTGATCGAGCACCACTAGCGGCGCAGCCGCGTCGCGTGGCGACGAGCGTCGCGTGCACGTGGTCCGCGTCGTAGGCGACCTGCGCTTGGGTGAACCGCAGCACGGCGAGGCCGGCCGCGGTGTGTGCCTGATCGCGGACGCGGTCGCGCCCGCTGCGCGGGCGTGCGGTGGTAACGCAGGCCGTCGGTCTCGACCACGAGGCCGAGCTCCGGCCAGAAGAAGTCGACGCGGAAGCCGTTGACCCACTCCTGCGCGAGCGGCGGCGGCAGACCAGCGGCACGCGCGATCGGCAGAAATCGCCGCTCGAGCTCGGACTCGGTGAGCCCGAACGTGCGGCGGTCGAGGAGCCCACGGAGGGCCGGCAGGCCGCCCCGCCCCGGATAACGCTCGAGCGCCAAGCGGAGCGTCTCGGGATCGACGAGATCGCGGCGATCGGCCTGGTTGACTGCTGCCTCGAGCTTCGCCGGGTCGAGGCATGTCGCCAGATCGATCAGCGTGCGGATCGGCGTCGTCACCGGGATTCCGTGTCGCTCGGTGACCTCCTGCGGGCCGAGCTCGGTCGACCTGTGGATGCGGATGCCGGGCCTGGCGACATGGCGCTCCTCCGGCACGGAGACGTCGATCGGGCCGCGGACCGGCGCCACGATCTGCCAGATCGCACCGGCACACATGTGGCTGCCCACCGCGCCAGGGCCGCAGGCGAGCACCGCGGCCATCCAGCGCCCGCGGTGAGTCAGGGCAGGGCGCCCGAGCGCGTAGACGCCGCGCCATACGGGATGGAGGCCAGCGCCCACACCTCGGACCATCGGAGGTTTTTCTGACCCATTGGTCATAGAAGGCTCCGAGCGTGACGCGCTCGCCCCCTGCAACACGGGCGTCGCAAGCAGGGACCATGGCCGCGGGTGCGTAAGTGGGGGGGTCGAGCCGAGGCCGGCGGTGTCGTAACCTGACTACCGCGGCACGGCGAAAGCCCAAAGCCGAAGGGAGACTCCGCCTGTGGCACGCCCGACCGATTCGAACGAGCAGCTTCTCTGCAGCTTCTGCGGGAAATCGCAGCGCCAGGTCAAGAAGCTGATCGCCGGCCCCGGCGTCTACATCTGCGACGAGTGCATCGATCTCTGCAACGAGATCATCGACGAGGAGCTCACGGCACCGGCGACCTTCGAGCTCGAGAGCCTGCCGAAGCCGGCGGAGATCTACCACGTCCTCCAGGAGTACGTCGTCGGCCAGGAGAACGCCAAGCGGGCGCTCTCGGTAGCGGTCTACAACCACTACAAGCGCGTCCAGATGATGCAGAACGGGGCCGACGGCGAGATCGAGCTCCAGAAGTCGAACATCATGCTGCTCGGCCCGACGGGCTGCGGCAAGACGCTCCTCGCCCAGACCCTGGCCCGGATCCTCAACGTCCCGTTCGCGATCGCCGACGCGACCGCGCTCACGGAGGCCGGCTACGTCGGCGAGGACGTGGAGAACATCCTCCTGAAGCTGATCCAGGCGGCCGACTTCGACGTCAAGAAGGCGGAGACCGGGATCATCTACATCGACGAGATCGACAAGATCGCGCGCAAGGCCGACAACCCGTCGATCACCCGCGACGTCTCCGGCGAGGGTGTCCAGCAGGCGCTCCTCAAGATCCTCGAGGGCACCACCGCCTCCGTGCCGCCGCAGGGCGGGCGAAAGCACCCGCACCAGGAGTTCCTGACGATCGACACCACCAACATCCTCTTCGTCTGCGGCGGCTCCTTCGCGCAGCTCGACCACGTCATCGAGCGGCGGATCGGCCGCCATGGGGTCGGGTTCGGCGCGGACGTGACCTCGAAGTCCGACAAGAACACGGGCGAGCTCTTCGAGCAGGTGCTGCCCGAGGACCTGATCGAGTATGGCCTGATCCCGGAGTTCATCGGCCGGCTCCCCGTGATGGCCGCGATCCACCAGCTCAGCCGCGACGACCTGATCACGATCCTGACCGAGCCGCGGAACGCGCTCACCAAGCAGTTCCAGCGCTTCTTCGAGTTCGACGACATCGAGCTCGTATTCCAGGAGGACTCGCTGTCCGCCATCGCCGACAAGGCCCTCGAGCGCGAGACTGGGGCCCGGGGCCTTCGCTCGATCCTCGAGGAGACGCTTCTCGACGTGCAGTTCGAGCTCCCGTCGCGGCGCGACGTCTCGAAGTGCGTGGTCACCCGCGAGACGATCGAGGCCGGCCGCCGCCCGACCCTGGTCACGCAGGCCGCGCCAGACGAGGCCGAGGAGGCCGACGTTCGGGAGGAATCCGCCTAGGACCGCCGCGCAACCGCGGCGGTCCGGGGGTGTTCGGGGGGCGGTGGGCAGCGAGGCCGGGCACGGGCGAGTCCCCTGGACGGCGCTGATCGGCGTCGGGGTCGCCGTCGCGCTCTGGCCGGCGAGCGCAGGGGCCGCGACGTTCGACGTCACTCTCACCGGCGATCCCGTTCCCAACGGCTGCTCGGTGGGCGGCTGCTCGCTGCGCGAGGCGGTGATCGCCGCCAATGCGCGGCCGGGGCCCGACTCGGTCTCGCTCGCGGGCGGCCGCACATACCCGCTCGCGCTCGGCGGCACCGGCGAGGACGCCGGGCTCACCGGGGACCTCGACGTCACCGGACCAGCGACGATCACGAGGCGCGGCCGGGGCCAGGCGACGATCGACGCCGCGCGGATAGACCGCGCGCTCGATCTGCGGGCGCCGACGCGGCTCGAGCGCCTGCGCATCGTGAACGGCCTTGCGCCCGCAGCGGATGAGGGTCGAGGTGCGGCCGTCCGCGCCACCGATGCCCGCCTCGAGCTTCGCGAGAGCGCCATCGCCGACAACGACGGCCCGGCCGACGCGATCGCGCTCCTCGGGACCGGCGGAATGACCGCTCGCGACAGCTCGATCTCGTTCAACGCCGGCAACGGCGTCACCGATTTCGGCGGCGGGGGGTTCCGCGGCGCCCACCTCGTGATCTCGAACAACGTCGGGACCGGCGTCCAGGGCTTCGGCGTCGGCGGCATCGGCCTCTACCACGCGACGATGGACGGCAACCGGCTGGGAGCCGTGCAGGATTTCGACGCCGGCGACATCGCGCTCGTCGACGTCCGCGTGCGCGGCAGCGGCGCGCAGGCGGCGGACGAGCAGGGCGACGGGGCGCTCTTCGTGCGCCGCTCGAGCCTCCGCGACAACGGCGCCACAGCGCTCACGGAGTCGGGAGACGGTGAGCTGAGCGCCTACCGAACGAAGCTGACCAGGTCGGAGGGCGGCGCCGCGACCGAGTCCGGGCCGGGCGGAATCGCGTTCATCAAGTCGCGCGTCGCGTTCAACGACGGGATCGGCCTGAGCGAGTTCGACGACGGGTCCGTCGGCCTCGAGGAGTCGACCCTCGCCAGCAGCAGCGAGGACGGGATCATCGAGCGCGCGGAGGGCGGCGTCGGCCTGACGCTCGCCGAGCTCGTGGGGAGTGACGGCGCCGGCGCAATCGAGAGCGACGATGGTGGCGTGCTCCTGACCCGCTCCCGGATCGCCCGCAACGGCGGGGTGGGTCTCCAAGCCGACGGCGACGTGAGCGGGTTCGCCACCCGCGTCCTCCGGAACCGGAGCGGGATCTCGGTCGGCTCCGGGCACCTGACGCTGGCCCGCAGCACGGTCGGCGGAAGCGACGTGGCCGGAGGAATCAGCGCCCTCGATGCGCTCGTCACGCTGCGCCAGTCGACCGTCGGCAACAACGAGAGCGCCACGCTCGGGGGCGGGATCGCGCTCGAGGCGGCGAGCGAGCTCGACGCCGTGAACTCGACGATCGCCGAGAACCGAAGCGCTGCCGGTGGGGGAGGGGTCTACGTCGGCCCCGGCGCGAGCGCGCACCTGAATGCGGTCACGATCGCTCACAACGGGGTCGCGACCGGAGTGGGTGGCGCCGGGATTCAGTTCGCCGCGGGAGCCACCGGCACGATCGAGAACTCGGTCCTCGCCGCGGATCGCTCGATCGCCCACGGCGGCGACTGTCTCGGCTTCGGCGGCGTCGTCTCTGGCGGCGGCAACCTCGTCGGCAGCGCGAGCGGCTGCGGCCTGGGCGGCGCCGCGGACAGGACGAGCATCAACCCGCGGCTTGGCCCGCTCGAGCCGAACGGCGGGCCGACGGCAACCGTGGCGCTCCTGCGCCGCAGCCCCGCGATCGGCGCGGCGGCCGCCGACGCGCCGCCGCGCGACCAGCGCAACCTGAGCCGCTCGGAGCCCGATGCTGGGGCCTACGAGCGGCTCCGATCGAGTCGGGACTGAGGCCGCCGTCTAGGCCTCGCTGCCACGTCGGTCTGCGGCCCCGACGCCATCGAGGCGAAGGCGAGGAACAGGATCAGGGCCGCGCTGGTCACGAGCCGGCCGGTCCGACCGATCCCCTGATCTTCCCCAGCGCTGGCGGCGCAGCCGCCCGGTTCGCCACCACGCGCTCACTAACATCGCCGGCTCAATGGATGCCGAGCAGCGCCAGCGACTCGAGGCAACGACGCGCTGGGACCCCGCCACGGCGGAGCGCCGGATCTTCGAGGAGTGGTACGAGACGGGCGCGTTTCACCCGCCGGCGGACGGAACGTCGGAGGAGAACTTCTCGATCGCGATCCCGCCGCCGAACGTCACCGGCGAGCTGCACATGGGCCACGCGCTGAACGGCTCCGTTCAGGACGTGCTCATCCGGCTCAACCGGATGCGCGGGCGCAACACCCTGTGGGTCCTCGGCACCGACCACGCGGGCATCGGCGTGCAGGCGAAGGTAGAGCAGATGCTGCGCGAGGAGGGGACGAGCCGCCAAGAGCTCGGCCGCGAGCGCTTCCTCGAGCGGGTCTGGGAGTGGCGCGAGCGCTACGGCGGGACGATCGTCGAGCAGCTCAAGCGGCTCGGCGCGTCCTGCGATTACGACCGGGAGCGGTTCACCCTCGACGAGGGGTACGTGCGCGCCGTCCACCGCGTCTTCGTCGCCCTCTACAGGAAGGGCTACATCTACCGCGACAACTACATCGTCAACTGGGACCCGGGCACCCAGTCGGCGATCTCCGACCTCGAGGTCGAGAACCGCGAGGTGACTGACCGTCTCTACTCGATCGCCTACCCGCTCGAGGACTCCGACGAGGTGCTCACGGTTGCGACCGTCCGCCCGGAGACGATGCTCGCGGACACCGCGATCGCCGTGAATCCGAACGACGAGCGCTACGCGCACCTCGTCGACCAGCACGCGATCCTGCCGCTCGTCGGCCGCCGGCTACCGGTGATCGCCGACGAGCACGTCGACCCGGAGTTCGGGACGGGCGCACTCAAGATCACGCCCGGTCACGACCCCAACGACTTCGAGATCGGGCGAGCGCATCGCCTAGACGAGATCGTCGTGATCGGCGAGGACGGCCGGATGACGGAGGCCGCCGGCGACCGCTTCGTCGGCCTCGCGCCGGTTGAGGCCCGGACCGCCGTGATCGAGGCGCTGCGCGCGGAGGGGTGCCTGCGCGCCGAGGAGGAATACGTGCACTCGGTCCCGTTCTCCCACCGATCCGGCGAGCGGATCGAGCCGTTGATCTCGCTGCAGTGGTTCTGCCGCATGGACGAGCTCGCGGCACCCGCGATCGACGTGGTCGAGCGCGACCGCGTGCGGATCACGCCCGCGCAGCACAAGCGCGTCTACCTCGACTGGATGCGCAACATCCGCCCCTGGTGCGTGTCGCGCCAGCTCTGGTGGGGGCATCGGATCCCGGTCTGGTATGGGCCCGGCGGCGAGGAGGTCGTCGCCGAGACGGAGGCGCTGGCCAGGGAGGAGGCCACGGGGCGAGGCATCGACCCGGATTCGCTGATCCAGGAGGAGGACGTCCTCGACACCTGGTTCAGCTCGGCGCTCTGGCCGTTCGCGACACTCGGCTGGCCGGATGACGCGCCCCTGCTGCGGGCGTTCTATCCGACCGGCGTCCTCGTCACCGCCCGCGACATCCTGTTCCTGTGGGTCGCGCGGATGGTGATGATGGGGCTCGAGTTCCCCCGCGACGTCCCGTTCGACGACGTCTACATCACCTCGATCATCCAGGCTCCCGACGGCCGGCGGATGTCGAAGTCGCTCGGCACCGGGATCGATCCCCTGGACGAGATCGAAGTGCACGGCGCCGACGCGCTTCGCTTCGGGCTGCTCGCGATGTCCTCGACCCAGGATGTCCGCTACTCGCCGGCGAAGGTGCAGCAGGGCCGCGACCTGGCGAACAAGATGTGGAACGCCTCGCGCCTCGTCCTGCTCAGGGTTCCCCACGGGACGCACGCGCAGCCGCGGCCGGCGACGGTCGAGGACCGCTGGATCCTCTCCCGCCTGCAGCGGGCGATCGACGCGGTCACGCGCGGTTACGAGCAGTACGACTTCGCGCACGCAACGCTCGACTTCTACGCGTTCTTCTGGTCCGAGCTCTGCGACTGGTACCTGGAGATCGTCAAGCCGCGCCTCTACGACGGCGACCCGGATGTCGCCGCGAACCTGCTGTATGTACTGCGGGAGGTGCTCGCCCTCGCGCATCCCATGATGCCGTTCGTGACCGAGGAGATCTGGGCTTACCTGCCGGGGACCGAGGAGCCGCTGCTTGTCTCGACCTTCCCTCGAGCCTTGCAGGAGCTGGGCGACGATGAAGCTGAGGCTGAGCTTGAGCGTTGGATCACGTTGACGCAGCGAGTGCGCCGCTGGCGTGACCTCGCCGGCGTCCCCGCGGCGACCGTGCTACCGGCACGGCCCGCAGGCGGCGCGCCGCCGCATGAGCTCGTTGCGCGCCTCGCGCGCCTCTCGTTCGACGCCGCCGATACCCAGCCGCTGACCGCGATCGGCGCCGTGGAGATCCTGGCCTCGGCCGAGATCGACCGGGCCGAGGCGGGCGCGCGGATCGGGGCCGAGCGCGACCGGCTGCGCGGCGAGATCCACCGCGCCGAGCGCAAGCTCGCCAGCGAGGGTTTCGTGGCCAAGGCGCCGCGCGAGGTGGTGGCCTCGGAGCGCGAGAAGCTCGAGCGCTACCGCCGCGAGCTCGACGAGCTGGGATAGCCCTGGCCTGGACGGCGCAAGAGGCCGAGGCCTACCTCGCCTCGCTCGAGCCGCTCGGGATGCGGTTCGGCCTCGAGCGGATCCGCGCCTTGGTCTCGGCTTTGGGAATGCCGCAGCACCGGTTCGCCTCGATCCACGTCGTCGGCACCAACGGCAAGTCGTCGGTCACCGAGATCGCGGCGGCAGTGCTCGAGGCCCACGGGATGAGCGCCGGCGCGTACGTCTCACCGCATGAGGAGCGATGGGCGGAGCGGATCCGGATCCGCGGCGCGGAGATCGACCCGGCGGCGTTCGGCGCCGCCGTCGAGCGGGTCGCCCAGGCGGTCGAGGCGGTGAACCGAAAGCTCGAGCCGGGCGAATCGGTGACGCAGTTCGAGGCCGATACGGCGACCGCGTTCGTCGCCCTGGGCGCCGCGCGAGTGGAGGCCGCGGTCATTGAGGCCGGGCTCGGCGGGCGCCTCGATGCAACGAACGTGCTGCCGTCGACCGTCACCGCGCTGACGTCGATCGGCCTCGAGCACACGCAGTGGCTCGGCGACACGGAGGTGGAGATTGCGGCCGAGAAGCTCGCCGTGCTTCGCGATCACACGATCCTCGTGCTCGGGCCCGTCCCGCCCGAGGTCGAGGCCCTCGCGCGCCGCACCGCGAGCGAGCGGAGCGCGCGGCTGGTGACGGTGCGCGACCTGTCGCCGGCCGTCGAGCTGTCGAATCCCGCACCGTATGTGCGTCGCAATTTCGCGGTCGCCCTGGCGGCGGCCGACGCGCTCCTCGGCGGCCTCGAGGCGGAGCGGGTCCGGGGCGTCGCCGCGGGCCTCGAGCTCCACGGGCGCATGGAGGTGCTCGACGCGAACCCGCCGACGGTTCTCGACGCGGCCCACAACCCGGCCGGCGCCGCGGCGCTTGCCGAGGCGCTGCCGCCGGTCGCCGCCGGCCGCCCGATCATCGGCTGCCTCGCCGTGCTCGCCGACAAGGACGTCGGCGGCATCCTCGCCGCACTCGGGCCCGTGCTGGCCGGCATGGTGGCGACCGAGGTGCCGCCCGAGCGGCTCGCGTCGGCGGGCAGGCCCGGCGCCCGTGCGCTGGCGGCCGAGGAGCTGGCCGCCGCGGCGCGGGCGGCGGGCGTCGGCTGGGTCGAGGCGGCGGCCGCGCCGGCGGGGGCGGTGGCGCGCGCGCGAGAGATGGCGGAGCTGCAGGGCGGGGTGCTGCTCGTCGCCGGGTCGCACTACCTCCTGCGATACGCGTCCTAGCGCCGCTTGAGGCGCTCCCGGAACTCGCGGACGTCGCGCTTCAGCCAGTCGGTGTGGTCGTTGGTCCAACCCTCGCGGTCCTCGAAATGGGGATCGTCGTTTGCCATTGCGTGGCCGATCACCTCGCCGGTTGGGATCGCGTGGCGGCCCTGGAGCCAGCGCACGAGGGCGAGGGCCGCGCGGATCTGCGGCCCGCGATCGAGGATCTGCTGGTCGGCCCAGTGGGCGCCTCGGCCGGTCTCCTGGACCATCTCGATCCCGATCGCGACGTGGTTGAGGCCGATCGCGTGCCGGCAGCGAGTCCGCGGCGGGACGAGCTCGTCGATGGTCCCGTCCTGTTCGATCACGTAGTGGGAGCAGACGCCGGGCAGCTCTCCCATGTTCGGCGCGTTTGAGTCGAAGGTGCTCCAGACGGCGCTGTAGCTGTCGCTCGCCGTGAAGTGAAGGACGATCACCTTCGGGTGGCCGAGCCGCCATTCACGCTCCCCGTAGTGGCGCTTCGAGTAGGCGGCCATCTGCCTGCGGCGCCGATCGCCGTAGTCGACATGGTCGGCGCGGATCTGGGGCCGCTTCGCCGTCGCCGGCGCGGCCCCGGCGCCACCGGCCGGCGACCCCGGGGCGAAGGATGCGCTCGCAAGCGCGGCGCAGGACGCGGTGGCCGCGAGCGCCCAAAACCGGCGAGAGCGTCGCACCGCAGCGGGTTTCCGACTACCTTCTGTCTCCATTGGATCGAAGCGCACGCTCAGAGCTGCTCCACATGATGGGGTTGGTGGCTGCGGTAGTCGCGATCGTGATCCTGGTCTTCTTCGGGCTGGGCTATCTGTTCGGGCGCCTCTTCCTCTGACCGACTTCGAAGCGATCGAGCCGACCCACCCGCACTAGACTGCGCAACCTTCATGCCCGCCGGCACCTTCGGAATAACGAACGACGCCCTCAACCTGGTCGTCAACCTGCTGATCCTCTTCCTGGTCGTTCTGTGGCTTGCGCTGATCGCCTGGACGTATTTCGACGCACGGCGCCGGATCGCGGACCCGGTGCTGATCGCGTGCGCGACCGCCGCGTCGCTCTTCCCGTTCCTGGGCACGATCGTGTACTCGATCCTGCGGCCACCCGAGTTCCTGGCCGACAAGCGCGAACGCGAGCTCGAGGTCCGAGCCTCTGAGCTGCGGGTGCGCCAGCTCGAGGAGGCATCATGCCCGAACTGCGAGCACCCGGTCGAGCGTTCGTTCCTGCGCTGCCCGAACTGCAGGGCCCGGATCAAGGATCCCTGCGAATCGTGCGGCAAGCCGATCGACCCGCGCTGGACGATCTGCCCGTACTGCGAGACGCCCACCCGCCGCGCCGCTCCCGAGCGGCGCGCGCCGGCGCCGAAGCGCCGCGGCAAGGGCTCCGCGCGCGAGGCCCGCGAGCCGAAGCCGTCGCGGACACGCCCGGCGCGGGCCCGGACGGCGGCGCCGGAGGAGACGGTGGAGAGCCCTGCGGCGCGACCGTCCGGCGACAGCGAGCCGACGTCGCCCGGTCGCCCGGCGCGACCGCAGCGCGGCACCGCGACGCGGCCCTCGAAGCGCACGTCCGAGTAGTCTGCCCCGCCGATGGCGGAGCCGACCCGGACGCTGATCCTGATCAAGCCCGATGCCTTCGAGCGTGCGCTCACCGGCGAGGTGCTCGCACGCTTCGAGCGCAAGGGGCTTCGGATCGCGGACCTGAAGTTGGTGCGGGCCGGCGAGGACATCGCCAACGAGCACTACGCCGAGCACGCGGAGAAGCCGTTCTTCGGCGAGCTCGTCGCGTTCATCACGCGCGGGCCGCTGGTCGCCGCGGTGCTCGAAGGCCACCACGCGGTGGCTGCGGCGCGCCAGGTGATCGGCGCCACCAATCCGGTCGATGCGGCGATGGGATCGATCCGCGGCGACTATGGACTCGAGGTGACCTTCAACCTCGTCCACGGCTCCGACTCCGATGAATCGGCCGAGCGCGAGATCGGGATCTGGTTCGGCTGAGAGTCGCCTGGTCCTCGCCTCCCGCTCGCCCCGCCGCCGCCGGATCCTGAGCGAGCTCGGCGTCGAATTCGACCTCGTCGCTCCCGAGGTCGAGGAGCTCATCGCCGGGGAGCCGGAGGCGCTCGTGCTCGAGAACGCCCGCCGCAAGGCGCGCGCCGGCCGTGAGCTCGTGGCGGGGGAGGCGACGGTGCTCGGCGTCGACACCGACGTCGTCCTCGAGGGCACGGTGCTCGGCAAGGCCGAGGACGAGCGCGGAGCGCGCGAGCGGCTCGAGGCGCTCTCCGGGCGCACGCACGAGGTCCTCAGCGGCCTCGTCCTGCTGACTGACTCGGTTGCGCACGAAACGCCCGTCGAGCGCGCCGGCGTCTCGGTGACCGAGGTGACGTTCAGGGAGCTCGACGAGACGACGATCGAGCTTTACCTGCGCTCCGGGGAGTGGCGTGATCGCGCTGGCGCCTACGCGATCCAGGGTCTGGGCTCGATCCTGGTTGAGACCTTGCGCGGCGATTTCTCGAACGTCGTCGGGCTTCCGGTGGCGTTGTTGCTGCAACTGGCGCCAAACCTGATGCCCGCTGCCCGGAAACCCTAAGGCGAGTATTTAGCCTTAGCCTTTTGCGACGCCCTCGATCCCGGCTTGAGGCCTCGGATCCAGCCGTTACACTGGCCCGCAGGTCGCGGCCCCTTGCTGGCCGGGGCCGATCTCGCTATGGGCATCTTCAGCAACCTCACCGGCTTCGGTGGCCGCGACATGGCGGTCGACCTCGGAACCGCGAACACGCTCGTCTACGTGCGCGGCCGCGGCATCGTGCTGTCCGAGCCCTCCGTCGTCGCCGTCGATTCGGGCACGGGCGAGGTGCACGCCGTGGGCGTCGACGCGAAGCGGATGATCGGGCGCACGCCCGGCACGATCAAGGCGATCCGTCCCCTTAAGGACGGGGTGATCGCGGACTTCGACATCACGGAGGAGATGCTGCGCCACTTCATCCAGCAGGTGCACCAGAACCGCTTCGCGCACCCGCGGGTCGTCGTGTGCGTTCCCTCCGGGGTGACCGGGGTGGAGAAGCGCGCCGTCGAGGAGGCGTGCCTCTCGGCGGGCGCCAGGCAGGCATATCTGATCGAGGAGCCGATGGCGGCCGCGATCGGCGCCGGCCTTCCGGTCGCCGATCCAACCGGGAGCATGATCCTCGACATCGGCGGCGGCACCAGCGAGGTCGCGGTGATCTCGCTCGGTGGAATCGTCGTCTCGGAATCGATCCGAGTCGGCGGCGACGAGATGGACGACGCGATCATCAACCACTGCAAGCACCAACACAAGCTCCTGATCGGCCAGCAGACGGCGGAGGAGGTGAAGCTCGAAATCGGATCCGCCGCCCCGCTGCCGGAGGAGACGACCACTGAGATCCGTGGTCGCGACCTGGTCACCGGGCTGCCGAAGACGGTGACCCTGAGCTCGAGCGAGATTAGGGCGGCGATCGAGGAGCCGGTGAGCCAGATCGTCGCCGCCGTGAAGGACACCCTCGACCGCACGCCGCCGGAGCTCGCCGGCGACATCATGGATCGCGGGATCACGCTCGCGGGCGGCGGCGCGCTGCTCAAGGGCACCGCGCAGCGCATGCGCGACGAATGCCAGATGCCCTGCCAGACCACCGAGTCGCCGCTCACCTGCGTCGCGGTCGGCTCGGGACGCTCGCTGGAGGAGTTCGAGGTCATCCACCGCATGAACCGCAATTCCCACCGGCGCCGGCTCGGCGCCGCCGCGTGAGGAGATCGGGGCGATGTACCGCAAGCAGGTGCGCCGGCGCCGCGCGATCCTCGTCGTCCTGGTCGTGCTCTCGCTGATCCTGATCTCGAGCCAGTTCTCCGAGGCCGAGAGTGGGCCGCTTCACACCTTCCAGCGTGGAGTCGCGACCGTGCTCGCGCCGGTCGGGGAGGTCGCCGAGCGGGCGCTGAAGCCGGTCCGCGACCTGGTGGACTGGTTCGACGAGACCTTCCAGGCCCGGGGCGAGAACGAGGACCTCAACGCGCAGGTGGCCGAGCTTCGCGCACAGGTCACCGAGCTCCAGCAGGCGGCGGGGGAGAACGAGCAGTTCGAGAAGCTGCTCGAGCTGGATCGCACGGCGCCGCTCGGCGGCTACGAGAAGGTGACGGCGCGGGTGATCGGCCGCTCTCCGACCGTCTGGTTCTCGACCGTGCAGATCGACCACGGCTCGAGCGCCGGGGTCGAGAAGAACGACGCGGTCGTGAGCGGCGAGGGGCTCGTCGGCCGGATCACTGACCTGACGCCGAACACTGCCCAGGTCGAGCTGATCACCGACCACTCAAACGCCGTCTCCGCGCAGGTGATGCCGAATGGCGCGACCGGGATCGTGGAGCCCGAGGTCGGCGACCCCGAGGACCTCCTGCTCGACTACATCTCGAGCGACGAGCCGGTCCAGGAGAACCAGACGCTCGTCACCGCGGGCTGGTCCAACGGCCAAATCTCCTCCGCCTATCCGCCGGGGATCCCGATCGGGCGCGTCAGCTCCACCGATGCCGCCGAGCCGGAGCAGGAGTTCCAGCGTATCCACGTCGAGCCGTTCGTCGACCTGCGCGAGCTCGGCTACGTCCAGGTGCTGACCGGCGGCGAGGATCGTCCGGGGGTGCCCGGATGATCGTCACCAACCGGATCGCGATCCGGATCGCGCTCATCCTGCTCGTCGCGGTGATCCTCCAGACCTCCTTTTTCTCTTACCTCTCGATCCTGGGCGCGACGCCGAACGTGCTGCCGGTGGTGGTCGTCACGCTCGGACTGCTCGGGGGCGCGGTCGTCGGCGCCGTCTGCGGTTTCGCCGCCGGGCTCCTGCTCGACTCAATCCTGCTGCAGACGCTCGGCGTCTCCTCGCTCGTCCTGCTCTCCGTCGGCTACCTCGCCGGGCGCTACCGCGAGGGCGCGCCGATCAAGAGCCGTCTCCTGCCGCCGGCCCTCATCGCGGGATTCACGCTGCTCGCCGCCGCGGGCCTCGCCGCGGTGGAGCTGATGCTGGGCGTGGACGCCGCGGTCAGTCTCCTGGTGGTCCGCGAGATCGTCCTCCAGGCGCTCTTCGCGGGACTTCTGGCCTTCCCGCTCTACCCGCTGATCCGCTTCACCCTCCGCCCGGCGCTCGTCGACTACACGCCGTCGAAGCGCGGTCGTCTGATCAGGCTCGGAGGCAGGCGCCGGCGCCGGGCCGCACACGGGCGCCGCGTCCGCTCGAGCGCGCCGCGACGGGTGCCGCGGCGCGTCGGGAGGGTCGCCTGATGTATCGCCGGGGGGACTGGAACGCTCCCGCGCCAGCGCAGTCGGCGTTCAGGATCGCCGTGCTGGGCGGCGTCGGCGTCGTGCTGTTCACGATTGCCTTCTTTCGGCTCTGGTACCTCCAGGTCCTCTCCGGCGACGACTACAAGGCCGAGGCGCAGAACAACCAGGTGCGCGAGTTCACGATCCAGGCGCCGCGCGGCCAGATCACCGACCGCGGCGGTCAGGTGCTGGTCGACAACCGCACGGCGCTCGAGCTGCAGGTGAAGCGCACCGACCTGCCCGACAGTCCCAAGCGGCGGGCGAAGCTCTTCAGGCACCTGGGGACGATCGCCCACCTGCGCCCGGAGCAGATCCGCCACAAGATGCGGGCTGAGGCGAAGGAATGCGTGGCGTGCCCGGCGACGCTACGGCGTGACGTCTCCTACGACACCGTCTACTACCTGCGCGAGAACCAGGGGCGGTTCCCCGGCGTCTCCGTCGAGCGCGTCTTCGTGCGCCAGTATCCGCAGGGGACGCTCGCCGCACACCTCCTCGGCTACGTCGGCGAGGTGACCGAGAACGAGCTCGACGATCCCGGCTACCAGGGCCTCGAGGCCGGCGACAAGGTCGGCAAGCAGGGTGTCGAATTCACCTACGACAGCCTCCTGCGCGGCACGAACGGCATGACTCGCGTCCAGGTCGACGCCTCCGGCGAGCCGACCGGCCGCCAGCTCTCCGAGACCGAGCCGCGGCCGGGCAACAACCTCGCGCTGTCGATCGACGACGAGGTGCAGCAGGCGGGCGAGGACGCGATCGCCTCGTTCGGCCTTCCGGGCGGATTCGTGGCGATGAACGTGCACAACGGGGAGCTGCTCGGGATCGGCTCGAGCCCCTCCTACGACCCCTCCATCTTCGCCAAGCCGTTGGTGCCACAGTCGACCTACCGGGCGCTGACGTCGGAGGCGAACGGCGCGCCGTTGCTCAATCGCGCCACCCAGGGCCTCTATCCGACCGGCTCGACGTTCAAGCCGATCACGGCCGTCGCGGCGCTGGACTCGGGGACGATCGGTATCGGCACGATCATCAACGACGGCGGCTCGTTCGACCTCGGCGACGGCAACGTCCTCCACAACGCGGGCGGGGCGGCGAATGGGCCGATCGACCTGCGGACCGCGCTCAAGGTCTCCTCCGACGTCTTCTTTTACAACCTCGGCTGGGACATGGACGTCGACTCGGGAGAGGGCGGGCCGCTCCAGGAGTGGGCGGGCAACCTCGGGATCGGTCAGCCGACGGGCCTCGACGTCGGCGGCGAGGGCGCGGGATCGCTCCCGACCCCGGGTGAGGTGAACGAGCACTACAAGGACAACACCGCGCCGGACAGCCCCTGCGGCAAGGAGGTCTGCATCAGCGAGGGCGAGCTCACCGACAAGCCATGGACGATCGGCGACAACGTCAACCTCGCCGTCGGACAGGGCGGCCTCCAGGCCGACCCATTGCAGATGGCGGTCGCCTACGGCGCGATCGGCAACGGCGGCGACATCGTTCGTCCCCACGTCGCGCTTCGGGTCGAGGACCCGCAGGGGCACGTCGTCCAGGAGATCGACCCGGCGCCCCGGCGCCACGTCGACATCGATCCCGCGTGGCGCCAGACGATCCTCGACGGCCTCCACGGCGCCGCGCAGGAGCCTGGCGGAACGTCCTATCCGGTGTTCGGCGGCTACCCCGTCGACGTGGCGGGGAAGACCGGCACCGCGGAGCGGCCGCCGCACGGCGACCAGTCCTGGTACGTCGTCCTCGCCCCGTACCCCGAGCCGAAGTACGTGGTCGCGGTGACGGTCGAGGAGGGTGGCTTCGGCGTGGACTCGGCCGCCCCGGCGGCGCAGCAGATCCTCAACGCGCTCCTCCACGTCGCGCCGGGAAGGATCGAGCAGACGGGATCGACCGCGGGGGCCTACGAGTAATGGAGGCCTACACGCGACCCCGCCCGCGGCCGTTCACCGAGGAGCGCTCCGGCGTGCTCGAGCGCACGGGCGTCAGCCGCCTCGACCCGGTCCTGCTGTTGGCCGGCCTGGCGCTGATCGGGTTCAGCATCTACACGCTCGGCGTTGCGACCCAGCACGACGTGCCCGGCAACCCGTACTTCTACGTCGTCCGGCAGTCGATCTACGCGGTCGTCGGGATCGCGCTCATGTTCGCGGTGGCGAGGATCGACTACTCGCGCTTCCGCGAGCTTCGGGTCGGGATCTACACCGCGATGATCGGGCTGATTGTCCTCGTGCTGATGCTCGGCTCGGCGACGCGCGGGTCGAAGCGCTGGATCGAGCTGCCGTTTTTCACCTTCCAGCCATCGGAGCTCGGCAAGGTGCTACTCGTGATCACGCTGGCCGCGTTCGTGATCGACCGCACCCGGCGCGGATCGGACGGGCGGCGGACGATCAGGATCCTCGCGCTCGGGGCGTTCCCGGCGGCGCTCGTCTTCCTGCAGCCGGACCTCGGCACGGCGCTCGTCTACGGCGTGATCACCCTCTCGGTGCTATACGTCGCCGGCGTCCCGTGGACGCATTTCGCCGCCCTCGGAGGGTTCGCCGCCGCGGCCGTCGCTATCGTCCTTGTCATTGCCCCGGCCATCGGGACGCCGGTACTCGCCGATTACCAGCAGGAGAGGCTGACCGCCTTCCTGCACCCGAGCGACGACCCGGCTGATTCGAGCTACCAGATCAACCAGGCTCTGATCGCCGTAGGCTCTGGGGGCAAGACAGGACGCGGCGATGACGCAACTCAGACCGAAAACGGCTTCCTGCCGGAGCGCCACACAGACTTCATCTTTGCCGTCGTGGGCGAGCGCTTCGGCTTCATTGGAGCCGCGTTCCTACTTTCCCTATACGCCCTGCTCATCTGGAGGGCGCTGCGCACCATGACTCTTTCGAAGAACCTCTACGGGACCATGATCGCGGGTGCGATCACAGCGATGCTGATGTTCCAGGTCTTCGTCAACGTCGGCATGACCCTCGGGATCATGCCCATCACCGGCATTCCGTTGCCGCTGATCAGCTACGGCGGATCGTCCGTGATCGTCACCTTCTTGGCGCTCGGACTGCTGCAGAGCATCCACGTACAGGCGCAGCTCACCTCGAAGCGGGGCACGACTCCGTTTTGAGGTGATCTAACTGAAGAAGAGAATTCTCGTCTCCGTCGACGCCGGTGAGACCCGCGTCGCGGTACTCGAAGGAAAGGGCTCGCCCCGCCAGGGCCAGGGCCGAAATGGCTCGGACGGCTTCCGCGTGGCCGAGCTCTACGTCGAGCGGCGCAACTCGCGCTCCATCGTCGGCAACATCTACAAGGGCGTCGTCGACAACGTGCTGCCCGGCATGGAGGCGGCGTTCGTCGACATCGGCTTGCAGCGAAACGGCTTCCTGCACGTCGACGAGATCGTGCTGCCGGACGGCCAGAAGGTGCCGCGGCGCGGGCACGGGCGCGGGCGGCGGATCGACGAACTGATCAAGCCCAAGCAGGAGGTCCTCGTCCAGGTGGTCAAGGACCCGCTGAAGACGAAGGGCGCGCGGCTCTCGATGCAGCTTTCGATCGCCGGGCGCTACCTCGTGTACATGCCGAGCGGCGCCGGCGTCGGCGCCTCGCGGCGCCTGCCCGATGCCGAGCGCGACCGGCAGCGCAAGCTGCTGCAGAAGATGCACAAAGCGGACGGCGGCGTGATCGTGCGCACCGCCGCGCAGGGGGCCCGGAAGGGCGATTTCGAGCGCGACCTCGACTACCTCCACAAGCTGCACGAGGTCATGCAGCGCCGCGCGAAGGACGTGAAGGCGCCGGCCCTCGTCTTTCAGGAGGCCGACCTCTCGATCCGCGTGCTGCGCGACGTCCTCACGAAGGAGTTCGACGGCGCCGTCATCGACGACGAGAAGCAGCACCATCGCGTGACGAGCTTCTTCCAGCGGACGGCGCCCGAGCTGGTCGAGTTCGTCGAGCTGTACAAGGACTCGCATCCGCTGCTCGAGCGCGAGGGCGCCGCGGGCGCCTTCGACGAGGTGCTCTCCCGGCGCGCGGACCTGGCGTCGGGCGGCTACCTGATGATCGACTACGCCGAGGCGCTGACGGTGATCGATGTGAACACCGGCAGCTTCACCGGTCGCGGCAAGGGACGCCTGGAGGACACGATCACGAGGGTGAACGTCGAGGCGGCCGAGGAGGTGGTGCGCCAGCTTCGCCTCCGCGACATCGGCGGCATCATCGTCATCGACTTCATCGACATGGCGCGCGCGAAGAACCGCGACCAGGTCCTGAAGACGCTCAAGAAGGCACTCGACGCCGACAAGACCAAGTCCTACGTGATGGAGGTCTCGCCGCTCGGACTGGTCGAGATGACTCGCCAGAACGTCACCGACGGCGTGCGCGAGATCCTCACCCAGCGCTGTCCCACCTGCGACGGCGAGGGCGTGGTGCCGTCGGAGGAGACGATGGCGATCGAGGTGATCCGGCGCCTGCGTCAGCTCGCCGCCGACGAGCGCGACCCCGAGGCGTTCCTCATCCGAGTGAACCCGCACGTCGCCGCCGAGCTGGTCGGCGAGGCATCCGGCCTCGTCGAGCTCGAGGACGAGACCGGCAAGCACTTTCACTTCGAGGGCGGCGAGGCGCTGGCGGTCGACACCTACGAGGTCGTCGACCGCGGCACGAAGGGCGAGATCGAGGAGCGCGCGCTGCCCTTCCGGGTCGGCGAGGAGGTGCTCGTGACGATCGAGGAGCCGCACATGTACGACGCGGACGACGCGATCGCCCGGGTCGACTCCTACATCGTCAGCGTCGGCGGCGGCGCACGCCACGTGGGCGAGCGGCGCCTGGTGAGGATCGAGAGCGTGGCGCGCTCGGCCGCGACGGCGTCGTTGCTGGACCAGAACGGCGACAAGGTTGAGCCCGAGGAGGAGAAGCTAGAATCCTCGAGCTCTGGACGGCGCCGGGGCCGCCGCGGCGGCAGGCGCCGTAATCGCGCAAAGGCGGCGAACGATGGCTGATACGTACGCGATAATCGAGAGCGGAGGCAAGCAATACCGCGCCGAGAAGGGCGCGACGCTGCTGGTCGACCGGATCACGGCCGACGAGGGCGCGAAGGTGAACCTGCGCGCGCTCATGTTCCGCGGCGACGGCGACGCCGTTGTCATCTCCGGCGGAGATCTCGAGAAGGTGAAGGTCGAGGCGGTGGTCGCCGGCCACGAGCGCGGCACGAAGATCCGCGTCTTCAAGTACAGGCCGAAGAAGGGCTACCGAAAGCGCGCCGGGCACCGCTCCGAGCTCACGCGGCTCGAGGTGACCGAGGTCAAGATGCTGACCCGCAAGCCCGCCGCGAAGAAGGCCCAGACGACCGACAAGAAGACGGCCGCGAACAAGTCGACCACGGCCAAGAAGCCCGCCGCGAAGAAGCCCGCCACGCGCAAGACCTCAACCGCCAAGAAGGAGAGCTAGAGCAGATGGCTCACAAGAAGGGACTCGGCTCCAGCCGCAACGGCCGCGACTCGAACCCGAAGATGCTCGGGGTCAAGATCTTCGCCGGTCAGCAGGTCGGCGGCGGCGAGATCATCGTCCGCCAGCGCGGCACCCGCTTTCGCCCGGGCGACGGCACCGGCCTCGGCCGCGACCACACGATCTTCGCCACGCGCGCCGGCACGGTGGAGTTCACCGCCGGCCACCGCGGCCGCGTGATCTCGGTCATCGACGAGAGCGCTTCCTAAGCCCTGGCGCATTATTCGTCCCTAGGACGAAGAAGGCGCCATCCCGCTCCGATTAGGCTGCGCGCATGGATGGCGCGGTTCGGCAGGACGAGGCCGAGCTGGTCGCGGCGCTGAGGAATGGCGACGAGGCGGCCTTCGCAGGGCTGGTCCAAGAGCTCAACCCGGCGTTGATGCGCCTCGCGCTCGCGCACGTGCCGAGCAGAGCGGTGGCGGAGGACGTCGTCCAGGACACCTGGGTCGGCGTGATCAACGGGATCGACCGGTTCGAGGGACGCTCCGCGCTTCGCACCTGGATCTTCCAGATCCTCCTCAACAAGGCGCGCACGCGCGGCAAGCGCGAGAAGCGGACGCTGCCGTTCTCGTTCCTGCGGCGCCACAGCGAGGAAGGGCGTGACGAACCCGCAGTCGACCCGGACCGATTCCAGGGGCGCCGCGCCCACTACCCGGGGCACTGGGCGCGCCCGCCCGTCGAATGGGACACGCCCGCCGAGACGCTCGCCCAGGGCGAGACCCGCGACGTCATGCTGCGAGCGATCGCGGACCTGCCTCCGCGCCAGCGCGAGGTGCTCACGCTCCGGGACATCCAGGGCTACTCCGCCGATGAGGCGCGTAACGCCCTCGGGGTCTCGGAGACCAACCAACGAGTCCTTCTGCATCGCGCTCGTTCGAAGGTGAGGGGCGCGCTCGAGCGTCACTTCGACGCGGAGGCGGCCGGATGAGCGCGGAGATCGTGAGTGAGATGACCTGTCAGGAGTTCGTTGAGCTGGTGACCGACCTGATCGAGGGCCAGCTCGCCGAGGCGAAACGGATCGAGGCCGAGGCGCACGTCGGGGGGTGCGACGGCTGCGAGACCTACCTCGAGCAGGTCCGCAAGACGATCACGGGCCTACGCGCGCTTGCCGCCTCCGACGACTTCCCGCGCACCCGCGATCAGGCGCTTGCGGCGTTCCGCGAGCTTCGCGCGGGCGCGAACGGAAACGGCGCCGCCCCCTGAGGGAGCGGCGCCGTCGCACGCGTCGGACTGACCGAGCCCGTTACTTGATCTTCAGCCTGCTGAAGACGCCGGCGTGGTCGGAGTCGTAGATCCTGTTCCGCTGCTCCTTGCCGGTGATCTCGGACTTGACGAGCTTCACCCGCTTGCCCATGTTGGTCATCACGTGGTCGACGCGGTGGTCGAACTCGCTCGGCGGTGACGTGAACATGTTGCTGACGCAGCAGCTCGTCCGCTCGTCCGTTCCGCGCTCTCTGAACCCGGCATCCAGCAGCGCCTGGTAGGCCTGCTCGTCCCCGGGCTGCACTCCCGGAACATCCGAGTTGAAGTCGCCGAGGATGATCGACTTCGGGTTGCTCGCCGGCCCATCGGCGAGCTCCATCGCCTGCAGCGCGCGGATGCTCGGATGCTGGGTCTCCTCGTCGAACGCCTCGAAGTGGGAGTTCACGAAGCGGAACTTCCTCTTGATCGCGTCCTTGCCCTCGCCGCGCTTCGCGGTCGCGTTCAGCGAGACCCAGCCGCGGGTGACGGAGACGTCGATGCCGCCGATGTTCGGCGTGTACAGGTTCGCGAAATGCCCGGTCTTGGGGCGCTTCACCTTGACGGCGCCGCCCTTGCGAACCAGGATCGCGTCACGCATCGTCAGGCGGCCCATGACCTCGCCGCCGAAGAGCTGACCGGTGGCGAGGTTGTTGTCGTAGTCCGCCGGCGCCTCGAAATCGAACTCGGTGCCGACGACCGCGAGCCGGTAGCCCTTGTACTTCTTGTTGGTCTTCTTGTTCAGCTGGTCGAGCAGGAGCTGCAGGAACTCATACTTCGTCGTCGTCGCGGTGAAGTTCGCACCCTCGCCCTGCGCGAACGGATGCTCCGCAGTGGGCTCGGGTCCGGTCCGCCACCAGGAGCCTTCCTGGATCCCGACCAGGTCGGGCTTCCGCGACTTGATCTCCTTTGCGAGCCCCTTCGCTCGCAGAGGGAAGTTCGTCTGGTCGACCTCTCGCAGGATCGCGCCGTTCGCGGACACGAACTCCTGGAAGTTGTTCGAGTTGAGCGCCGGGGACAGGTCCGCGCCGAGGAAGATGTTTCGGGTCATCACGCTGAACGGGACGGCCTTCCCGGCCTTCCCGGCCTCTGCGTCCGCCGCGGGGGTCGCGATCAGCGCTAAAAGCGCGGCCGTGCCCGTGGCGAGCGCGATCAGCGTCGTGCGGGCGCGCGGGAGCGCTCCCCTATTCAGTGCCTCACTCAAACTGGGACTCCTTCCGGTTCATCGCCCTGCAAGGGGCCTCCGATTGACAGCGAGCATACGGTCGCCCACCCTCTCTCGACCGGTCCTAACACCTCTACCGTTAATTCGATGCTGCATGATCGAGCACGGATCCACGTCGAGGGCGGCGCTGGCGGAAACGGCTGCGTCTCGATGCGACGCGAGGCGCACGTGCCGCGCGGCGGCCCGGACGGGGGCGACGGCGGCCGCGGGGGAGACGTCGTGCTCGTCTGCGATCCGTCACGCCGGGACCTGGCGTCACTTCGGTTCTCGCCGCACCATCGCGCCGGGCGCGGCGGCCACGGGCAGGGCAAGCAGCGCCACGGAGCGCGCGGGGCCGACACCGTTGTGCCGGTACCGCCGGGCACGCAGGTCGCGGCCCTCACGGGCGAGCGCTACGACCTCGTAGAGCCTCGGCAGCAGGCGGTGGTGGCGCGCGGGGGGCCCGGCGGTCACGGCAACAAGCGCTTTGCCAGCTCGACCCGGCGCACGCCGCGGTTCGCCGAGCGCGGCCTCGAGGGGCAGTCCGGCTGGATCGAGCTCCGGCTCAAGCTGCTCGCGGACGCGGGGCTCGTCGGGCTGCCGAACGCCGGCAAGTCATCGCTCCTCAGCCGCCTCACGCGGGCGGCGCCCAAGGTCGCCGACTACCCGTTCACGACACTCGAGCCGATCCTCGGGACGATCGACGACGGCGAGCGCCAGGTCGTCCTCGCCGACGTCCCTGGGCTGATCGAGGGGGCGGCGCAGGGCGCCGGGCTCGGGCACGAGTTTCTCGCCCACGTCGAGCGCTGCCGGGTCCTCGTCCACCTCGTCGCGGTCGACCCCCTGACCGAGGAGGGACCGGTCGAGCGCTATGAGACGGTGCGCGCGGAGCTCGCTGCTCACCGCGCCGGGCTCGAGGAGCTCCCCGAGATACCCGTGATCTCGAAGCGCGACCTCGTCACCGACGAGGAGCTGGAGCGGCTGGTGAGCGCGCTCGAGGCGCACGTCGAGCGGCCCGTGGCGGCGATCTCGTCGGCCACCGGGGCCGGCCTCGACGAGCTTCGCCGGCAGATCTTCGCCGCCACGCCGGCCGTGGAGGCGCGGCCGCCTGCGGCCCGCCCGGGTGCGGCGGAGCCGGAGTTCGAGGCGGAGCACATCGTCTACCGGCCGCCGGGCGAGGGCGGGTTCGACGTCGAGCGCGAGGACGGCGGCTTCCGCATTACCGGCCGTGGCGTCGAGATGCTCGTCGCGAGACACGACCTCACCAACCCCGAGGCGCTCGCCTATCTCGAGCAGCGGCTGCGTGAGATCGGCGTGATCGCCGCGCTCGAGCGGGCCGGCTTTACACCGGGGAACGAGGTGAGGATCGGCGAGGAGGCGTTCGAACTCGATCCGGGGTGAGGCGGGCCATCAGCTCGGCCGGGCCGCCGACCGCGCTCTAATCTCAGCCGCCGATGACCCTGGTCGTGAAGCTCGGCTCCTCGATCGTCGCCGACGACGCCGGCGAGGTGCGGGCGGACGTCCTCGACTCGGTCTGCGCCCAGGTCGCCGAGCTCCACCACGCCGGCGAGGACGTCGCAATGGTCACCTCCGGGGCGATCGCGCTCGGAATGCGCGTCATGGGGCTGCCCACGCGGCCGAGGACGGTCGACGAGATGCAGGCCGCGTCGGCCGTCGGGCAGGGCGGGCTCTTTCGCGCCTATGAGTCGCGGCTGGGCGCTCGCGACGTCCACGCCGCCCAGGTCCTGCTGACCTCGTTTGACCTCTCGGTGCGCATGCACTACCTGAACGCGCGCCAGGCGCTGCGGCGGCTGCTGCAGTGGCGCGCCGTGCCGGTGATCAACGAGAACGACACCACTGCCACCGACGAGATCACGTTCGGCGACAACGACTTCCTCTCCGCGCAGCTCGCGCTGCTCCTCGGCGCGCGGCTCCTCGTGCTGCTCACGGACACCGAGGGCCTGCACACGGCCGACCCGCGGCGCGACCCGGCGGCGCGGCTGATCGAGTCGGTCGACGACTTCGGCGAGCTCGACCGCTACGAGATCGGCGCCCGCACCTCACCGTTCGGATCCGGCGGGATGCGGAGCAAGGTCGCGGCGGCCGAGATGGCGAGCTCCGCCGGGATCCCCTCGGTGATCTGCGCGGGGACGAGCCCGCGGTCGCTCGTCGCGGCCGCGCGGGAGGAGCGGATCGGCACCCGCTTCGCTCCCCACCCCGAGCGCGAGCCGTCGTTCAAGCTCTGGCTCCGCTACGCGAAGCCCTCGCGCGGCCGGGTCGCGGTCGACGCCGGCGCCGCGCGCGTCCTGCGCGAGCGCGGCTCGAGCCTGCTGGCGGTCGGGATCACGTCCGTCGAGGGCGACTTCGCCGCGGGCGACGCGGTCGACGTCGTCTCCAACGGCGCGCTGGTGGGTAAGGGGATCGTCAACTACTCCTCGACTGAGCTGGCGAGGATCAAGGGGATGAAGTCCGCGGAGATCCTGGAGCTCCTCCCGAACGCCTCGGAGGAGGCCGTCCACCGCGATCACTTCGTGCTCGCGTGACGCGAATGCCGCCGGGCGCGGGGCAGTCCAGCGTTACCCTTTGGGGCCATGGCGATCGCGACGAGAAGCGTCACCGAGGCTTGCGAGAGCGCCAAGGCGGCCGCGCACGCGCTGGCGACGGCCGACACCGGCACCAAGAACCGGGCGCTCGGGCGGCTCGCCGAGCTCCTCGAGGCGCGTGTGGACGAGGTGCTCGACGCGAACGCGGCGGATCTCGCCGACGAGCGCGCGGCCGGGCTCAGCGAAGCGCTTCGCGACCGGCTGGCGCTGGACTCCAAGCGCGTCCGGGAGATGGCGGCGGGCGTGCGCGCGATCGCCGAGCTCCCGGACCCGATCGGCGAGGAGCTCGAGCGGCGGACGCTCGAGAGCGGCCTCGACCTGCGCAAGGTCCGGGTGCCGCTCGGCGTGATCGCCGTGATCTACGAGGCGCGCCCGAACGTCACCGTCGACTGCGCCGCGCTCTGCCTGAAGAGCGGCAACGCGATCGTCCTGCGCGGCTCGAGCTATGCCGAGCGCTCCAATGCTGCGCTTGCGGCACTCGTGCGCGAGGCCGTGGTCGAGACGGGCCTGCCCGAGGGATCGGTCGAGCTCCTGTCCGGTGATCGGTCCGAGCTGGAGCAGCTCGCGACCGCCGACGGGCTCGTCGAGCTCGTGATCCCGAGGGGCGGCGAGGGCCTGAAGCAGGCGCTGAAGTCGGTCGCCACGGTCCCTGTCCTCTACGCGGCCGGCGGTAACTGCCACGTATACGTCCACTCCGACGCCGACCTCGAGATGGCGCGGCGGATCGCCTACAACGCCAAGGTCGACCGGCCCGGCGTCTGCAACGCCGCCGAGACGCTGCTCGTGAACGCCGATGTCGCGAACGAGTTCCTGCCCGGGGTCCTGGCCGACCTGGCGGCCGCGGGCGTGGAGCTCGTGGGCGACGAGCGGGTGCGCGGGGCGGCCGGCGCGGTCGCGATGGGCGAGGCGAGTGACGCGGACTGGGACACGGAGTATCACGGGCTGAAGATGGCGGTCGGGGTGCTGGATTCGCTGCCCGAGGCGATCGAGCACGTGAACCGGCACACGACCGGGCACACGGAGGCGATCGTCACCGGCTCCGAGGACGTGGCGGCCGAGTTCACGGAGGCCGTGGACGCCGCGGTGGTGTTCGTCAACGCATCGACCCGGTTCACGGACGGGTTCGTGTTCGGGATGGGCGCCGAGATCGGCAACTCGACCCAGAAGCTTCATGCGCGCGGGCCGATCGGGCTGCGCGAGCTGACGACGACGAAGTACATCGTCCACGGAGACGGCCAGGTCCGGGGGTAAAGCGTCGGGGTTCTTGGGATCCTCGGGGGTGCCTTCAACCCGCCCCACATCGGCCACCTCGTGCTGGCGCAGGAGGCGGCTTCGCAGCTCGGCCTCGACCGGGTGGTGCTGATGCCCACGGGTGAGGCGCCGCACAAGCGGATCGAGCCCGAGCCCGGCCGCGAGGTGCGGCTCGAGCTCGCGCGGCTGGCGGCGCGCGACGACCCGATGCTCGAGGTCTCCGACTACGAGGTGATGGCGGCGGGCCCGTCCTATACCGCGCGTACGCTGGAGTGGTTGCGAGCTGAGCGACCCGGCGACGAGTTCTTCTTCCTCATGGGCGCCGATGTCGCTGCGCACATCGAGTCCTGGCACGAGCCGCGCCGGGTGGTGGAGCTCGCCGGGCTCGCGATCGCGGGCCGGCCGGGAGCGGTCCTGGACGAGGCCGAGGCGGCGCTCGAGCGGCTGGGCGCACTCGATCGGACCGAGGTCGTGCGGATGCCGGAGATCGGCGTCTCCTCCACGGGGGTCCGGCGGCGCGTCGCCGAGGGATGGCCGATCCGCTACCTCGTGCCCGAGCCGGTGCGCGAGATGATCGCCGCGACGGGGCTCTACCGAGAGAGCGTGCGGGCTTGAGGCCGGCGCCGGACGCGAAGCGCGAGGCGGCTGCGCCCGAGCGCCGACCCGACGATCCCGGTGCGTCGGCCGCGCTCGCGCGGCGGATCGCGACGATCGTCGATGCGAAGAAGGGCGAGGACATCGTCGTCCTCGACGTGCGCGAGCTGGTCGGTTACACGGACTATCTGCTGATCGCGACGGCGCGCAACGAGCGCCAGGCGAAGGCGATCTTCGACGACGTCCACCAGCAGCTCAAGCGCGATCCGGGGCTGCTGCCGGCGCGGGTCGAGGGCGAGGCCGAGGCGCAATGGGTGCTCGCCGACTACCTCGACTGTGTGCTTCACGTGCAGGTGTCGGAGATGCGCGACCGCTTCAGGCTCGAGCGGCTGTGGGGCGAGGCGCCGCGGCTCGAGCTGGCACTCGAGGGTGAGGCGCGCCCGTAGGCGCGACGCGGCCGTCTCCGTCCGACGGGCCACCTAGTTTCCGGACATCGAGCGACAGAGGTTCAAGCGGTCGCTGTTCGGCTATCGCCCGCGCGAGGTCGACGCGGCGCTCGCGGGGCGCGATGCGCTGCTCGCGGAGTACGCGGTGGTGCTCTCGGCTCGCTACGCGGAGCTCGAGCGGCGGGCCACGCGAATCAGGCAGCTTGAGATGACCTGCGATGCGCTGTCGGTTCGGGTGGTTCGGGGCGAGCGGGAACTCGACGAAGCGCGCGCGGAGCTCGCGCGGCTGCGGGCAGAGAGCGAGAGCGGGATGCGCTCGCTAGCGGCGCTCGCCGAGGAGCTGGAGGCGGTGCGGGCGCAGGCACGCGGCCAGGCGACGCGGATCCGGCTGCGCGCGCTGCGCGACGCGGTCGAGATCGGTGAGCGGACCGCGGAGCTGGGCGAGCTGTCGCCCGGTGGGCGCGAGCGGCTGCTGGATTCGCTCGAGGCGGCCATCGCGCGGCTCGGGACGGAGGAGGCCGATCGCGAGGACGAGGCGCCGGCCGAGTCGAACGGCCACCGGCCGCGGCGCGCCGGCGAGGTGTTCGCCGGGGCGGTGGAGATCGAGGTCGGGCCGCTCGAGGACTTCTCGCAGCTCGTCGGCTTCGAGGACGCGGCTGGAGCGATCGGGGCGACGCGCGAGATCTCGGTGAAGCGCTTCGCGTCGGGCCGCGCGACGCTTGCGATGAACCTCGGAGAGCCCGTGGAGCTACTCCGCGAGCTCGAGGAGCGGTCGCCGTTCGAGTTCAAGGTGCGCGACCAGCGCGCCGACCGCGTCGTGCTGGACGTCGACGGCGAGCAGACCGCGTAGCTGCGCGGCGCCGCGATCGCGGCGCTCGGGTGCCATGGGTCGGGGTCGGGCCGTAGGCGCCTGCGCTGGTCGCCGACGCTTACTGAGAGCCGCGGTCCGCCGGTCGAGCGGCAAATTTTCCGTCCGACTTTGATACGAACATGTGTTCGTGTTCAGCTCGAACGACAAGGGGAACATCGCCGAGGCTGAGATCGCGGCCGCAGCTACGCGACTGGGGATCACCGTCCCGAAGCGGCTACTCGAGCACGGGCGTTATGACCTTGCATTCGACCTTGGCGGCCGGATTCTTCGAGTCCAGTGCAAGTGGGCTCGCCGCGCCGCGGACGTTGTGATCGTTCACCTCGTCGGATTTCGGTACACGGCAACAGGCAAGGTGCGGTCGAAATACTCCGCCGAGGAGATCGACGCGGTCGCCGCGTACTGCGACGAGCTGGACAGGTGCTACCTGCTGCCGGCGGAGATGATCGCGGGAATGAGTGCAATTCAGCTTCGGCTTGCGGCGCCAAAGAATGGCCAGAGAGCTTGTCTACACTGGGCCAGCGATCACGCGCTTCATGGGGCTATAGCTCAGTTGGGAGAGCGCCGCCGTGGCACGGCGGAGGTCGCCGGTTCGAGCCCGGCTAGCTCCACTCCTGCAGCCGCCACGCTTGGCGCCCACGAGTTCCGCAACCGCTTCGGGTGTACATGGAGCGGGCTTCCTCCGGCGAGAGCTTCCTGATCGCCCGCCGCGGCAAGCCATACGCGCGCCTCTCGCCGCCGTTCGAGCAACTCGATCTCGAAGACGGAGAGACGGCGGACGTGATCCCGATCGCGGAGGCCGGGGGCGCTAGTCGCTCGGATCGATCGGTCGAAACCCCGAGCACAGCACCCGCATCCAGGTGATGCGCCCGTCGCGGCTCGCCACGTAAGCCTGCTGGTCGACGAGGAATACCCCGTCCGGATTCCGGACCCTGAACCGGTAGCCGACCCGCTCGACATCCGCGAACGGCTCGGCCGCGACCGACTCGAGCGCCAGGATCTCGTTCGGCTCCTCGAACCACTCCGTGAGGACGTCGCCCACCACGCCGTCCGGATCACTTGCCTCCCATGCCCGTGACGGCGTCATCCCGCGGAAGTCGACCTCGGGGTCGAGGAGCTCGACGATCCGCTCGAAGTTCTTCTCTGCGAGCGCCCGCGCGAACTCCGCTCCCGGCGTCGTCGTCACGGCATCCATCCGCGGCAGTCTCCTGACCGGCGCTAGCTGCGTCAAATCGACGCGACGGGTACACGGCAATTAGATGTCGCAGCCGCCACAGCTCGACGGCGTCGCGCACCGCTACGTCGACGCCGCCGGGATGACCTTCCATATCGCCGAGGCAGGCGGCGGCCCTCCGGTCCTGCTCCTCCACGGCTGGCCGCAGCACTGGTACATGTGGCGCAAGGTCGTCCCGCGCCTCGCCGGGCGCCACCGGGTGCTCGCCCTCGACCTGCGCGGCTTCGGCTGGTCGGACGCGCCGGAGCACGGCTACCGCAAGGAGGAGATGGCGAACGACGTCCTGCGCGTCCTCGACGCGCTCGAGATCGAGCGCGTCGACCTCGTCGGCCATGACTGGGGCGGCTGGATCGGCTTCCTGCTCGCCCTTCGCGCCCCGGACCGCATCGGCCACTTCCTCGCGCTCAACATCGTCCACCCATGGCCGACGCTCGGCCGCGGCTGGCGCAGGCTGCCGCGGTTCACCTACCAGGGGCTGATCGCGGCCCCTTGGCTCGGCTACGCCCTGCACCGCCGGCACACGTTCGTCCGCCGAGTGCTCCTGGGCGGCGCCGAGAGCCGAGCCGCCTTCGAGCCGGAGGCGCTCGATTCCTTCGCCGACAACCTCGCCGAGCCGGCACGGGCGCGCGCCGCGGTCAACGTCTATCGCACCTGGAACCTGCACGAGCTCCTGCCGGTGATCCGCGGGCGCTATCGCGCCTCGCGCCTCACCGTCCCAACGCGGATCCTGTTCGGCACGCGCGATCCCGTCCTGAGCCCGGACCTGCTCGAGGGGTATGAGCCCTACGCCGACGACCTCGAGGTCGAGCTCGTGCCCGGGTGCGGCCACTTCATCGTCGACGAGCGCCCCGATCTCGTCGCCGAGCGCGCGCTCGCGCTGTTCGCCTGATCAGCGGGAACCGGCGCATCGCGCGCTCCGCCGGTCTACATTCGGCGTCGAGAGGAGGCTCAGGGTATGGGGCTAGGAAGAGCTACTCGCAAACTCGCGATCTCGGTCGCGCTCATCGGCGCACTCGCGCTGGCGCCGGCGGCGCGGGCGGAGGTCGACTCCGTCTTCGACGGCGCGGTGGCCTGCTCTGCCCAGGATGGCATCCGCTTCTGCGGCGGCGATCCATCCACCGTCGCCACCTGGGACGGTGTCCCGATCGACGTGAACGTCGCTCTGCCCGCGGCGCCCGCCAGCGGCCCCGACGGGCCATATCCGCTGCTGATGATGTTCCACGGCTGGGGCGGGACGAAGCTGGGCGCCGACGCCATGCGCCCGTGGGCGGAGCGCGGCTACGCCGTCTTTTCGATGACCGATCGCGGCTTCGGCGAGTCGTGCGGCGCCACCGCCGCCAACCGGCTCGAGCCGATCTGCCTCAGCGACGGCTACATCCGGCTCATGGACGACCGCTATGAGGTGCGCGACGCGCAGCATTTCGCGGGCCGTCTCGTCGACGAGGGCATCGCCGACCCGAGCGCGATCGGCGCCACCGGCGGCTCCTACGGCGGCGGCATCTCGATGGCATTGGCGGCGCTTCGCGACCGAACGATGCTCCCCGACGGCTCGCTCGTGCCGTGGACGAGCCCGGACGGCACACCCCTGGGCCTCGCCGCCGCGGCGCCCGAGATCCCCTGGACCGATCTCGCGTACTCGCTGATGCCGAACGGCCACACGCTCGACTACGTCGCGGACGCTCCGTATCTGAAGCGCGGCCGGATCGGCGTCATGAAGCAGTCATACGTCGCCGGCCTGTTCGCGTCGGGCGCGATCACCGGGACGTACGCGCCGCCGCTCACCGATCCCGACGCCGACCTCGACACCTGGTTCGCCCTGATCAACGCTGGCGAGCCATACGACTCGAACCCCCTGACCGCCGACATCGTCGACGAGATCACCAGCCACCACTCCTCGTATTACATCGACCACTCGATCGCCCCCGCGCCGCTCCTGATCTCGAACGGCTGGACCGACGACCTCTTCCCGGTGGACGAGGCGCTCCGCTTCTACAACCGCACGCGCACCGAGCACCTGGACGCCGACATCTCGCTCTTCTTCCTCGACTACGGCCACGCGCGCGGCCAGAACAAGGACGCCGACACAGAGCTCCTCGCCGCCAGCCAGCGGGCCTGGTTCAACTACTACCTGAAGGGGGAGGGCACGGAGCCCGAGCAGGGCGTCGAGGTGCTGACGACCACCTGCGACGGGCCGTCCGGCGGACCGTACGAGGCGCCGACCTGGGCCGCGCTCGCGCCCGGCGAGGTCCGCTTCGACTCGTCGGGCCGACGGACGGTCCAGCCGGTGGCTGTCGATCCGGCCGGCGCCGGGTTCGATCCGATCGCCGGCG
>Ga0126307_10000160_pt1 | contig 41270 bp, 41 predicted proteins | sample Plot28_FD_89955 | JGI IMG/M metagenome (GOLD analysis project Ga0126307, IMG submission 89955) | Serpentine soil microbial communities from UC McLaughlin Reserve, CA, USA - Plot28 | ecosystem: Environmental > Terrestrial > Soil > Grasslands | place: USA: UC McLaughlin Reserve, Lake County... | reverse complement strand
GACATGCTCAGCCAGGGCCGGATCGACCCCTCGGCGATGATCTCGCACCGGATCGGGCTCGCCGACCTGCCGGCGACGATCAAGGCCCTGCGTCAGCCGAATGACATGGGCAAGGTGCTCGTCCTGCCGCACGCCTGACAGAGCCCGATGACACGGCCCGAGCAAGGCAACGCGCTGACCCCGCCGGCCAACAACGAGCTCGACCAGGTCTTCGACGCCTTCTTCGCCGACCCCGATCTATGGGTGGCGATCCTGACCGGCGCCGGGGAAAGGCGTTCTCCGCCGCCAACGACCTGCTGTCGTCGGCCAGCGGCATGCCGGTGTGGGTGCCCGCCAACGGCTTCGGCGGGCTGACCAGTCGACGCTCGCTGCCCAAGCCGGTCATCGCCGCCGTCGACGGCTTCGCCATGGGCGGCGGCACCGAGATTGCGCTGACCTGCCATCTGATCGTCGCCGACGAGGCCGCGAAGTTCGCCCTGCCCGAGGTTCGCGTCGGCCTGATCGCCGACGCAGGCGGCCTGGTCCGGCTGCCGCGGGCGGTGCCGCCCAAGCTGGCCAACGAGATGGTCCTCACCGGCCGCCGGCTCACCGCCGACGAGGCGCTGGCGCACGGCCTGGGTCAACCGCGTCGTGTCGGCCGGCACCGCGCTCGAGGGCGCCCGCGCGCTGGCACAGGAGGTCCTCTCCTCGTCCCCGACCTCGGTGCGGATCTCGCTGCAGGTCATGGAGGAGACCCAGGGCATCGCCGACACCCTCGCGGCCGTCACCCACCCCACCGACGCCGTGGACGAGCTGCTGCTCAGCGAGGACATGATCGAAGGCCTCACCGCCTTCGCGCAGAAGCGCCGCCCGCGGTGGAAGAACCGCTGACCGCACGCGCTCCGGGGATGGTCGCGGGCGCCGTCGAGCACTCGGATCGACGCCAAGAAGGACCAGCGGTGACGGGGGTCAGCGTCCAGGGCGTCTCGCGTTTCCGACACAGGAGGCGTCTCCGGCTCCGGCCGGCCCGAGCCTCCGGTCCACACCGAAATCGGCCGTGAGACCTTGCCGCATGGCTCCTATTGGTATATCACTTATATGCCTCTTTGAGACGACGGCGCGGGATGGGATCAGTGGTGTCGGCCGCTCGGGGGGACCGGGCCGATCCTGGTGGCTCCGAACCACCCCGGAAGCCGTTTCCGCTAGATTGAACTGAGGGAGCGAATGAGCGACACCCTGTGCGACTACGGCAACCACACCTTCTGCATCGATGAATGCACGTGCAGCTGCCACGAGGAGAACGCCCGGCACGGGGCTCTGGGCGGCAACCTGGCTGAATGAGGTACCGGCGGGCCGACGTCGTCACACGGACGGCGGCATCCGCCGCGGTTCAGACGTGGCGGGCACTCTGCCTGAGCGCGCGGGCGGTGCTCATCGGCCGGGCCTACCTGAGGGCTCTGGCTGCAAACGGCCAGGCCGGTGTGGAGAACATCCTGAACATCATGTGGATGGTCGTGGACTCCGCGCTGCTCGGCATGGGGCGTCCACTCGGTCCAGGACCTCAGGCCTGAGCAGCTGGGGCTTTCCGAGGGCTTCCACCGTGCGTCGGGCGTACCGGACCGAGCTGGGACCGCGATGCGGGCACTGAGCCCCAAGCCGTGACGCGCCGCCTCCCTGGCCGATGCGACATGGTCCGAGGTGCGATCTCAGATAGGAGGACTGGGGCAATGTTCAGGGCGACACTGCGCTGCGGCACCGTGCTCAGCTACGAGGCCCGGACCTTTCGTCCGGATCCGGGTGATCTGGTGCCGTGCCGCCGTCACGGCTACTGCGCCGTGCAGAAATGCAGCGGCTCGGTCCCGGGGGGCGCCTCCCCACCGCGGGCAGCCCGTCGGGCACACGGCGAACTCCTCGACTGGCTGCGCGGCCGGTCGGAATCGACCGTGCATGCCCTTCTACGCCGAGGCTTCACGTTGCGAATGGTTGCCGCGGCCGAGCGGGACGGAGTCGTGGACGTGGACTTGCCGGCTGGGCGGATTGCGGTTCGTCGACCCATCGAGGTGGGGCCGAGGGGCCCGGACAGCGATCAGGTCTCCTAGGGATGTTGCCGAGCCACCCGCCGTTGCTGTCCTGCCCTCATCCGGGCTGAGCGCGCGTTTCTGTATTCACGTCGAGCGAAGGTCTTACCCCGTGTACCGATTTCGCCGTCCCAGCCTGGTCGCCGCCGGCAGTAACGTCCGGTTCTCGGAGAAGGCGAAGGGCCTGCCTACCGAGGGCCCGTGGTGGCCCAGTCATCCACCGATAGCTGTGCGTCGATCAACGGGGCAGGGCCGCAGCCGGAGATCGACATGGTGACCTCGGATGACCGTTGGACGTGTCCAGTGTGCGATCGAACCTTCGTTCTGGACGCATCTCGGCCAGACGCCAGCGCCGGGCTCGCCGCGTTGCAGGGCAGCCATGCCGAGGAGCACGCCCCAGAACGAGCGCTACAGCTGGCGGCGCCGGCCCAGCCCAGTGAGAAGACTCGCCACCGCGGGGCCAGGGACAGTCGCCTTGACAACTACTGACATGCCTATCGCCGGAGGCGGCGGCGATGGCGATGGCGCCATGTACGCACCCTTTACGCATCCAATACGGCCCTGGGTAGCAACCAACAGCACTCGGTTGTCAATTGGAGGACTTGGTGCCTGACCTGCTCAGTCGTTGACGCTCAAAGCTAACCAGCGAGAACAAGATCAAATCGCAGGATGGAAGGCATCGGGTGCCGACCCCGTCGAGTCATAACCCCGGGCCAAAGCCTCGGAAGTGAGGGGGACTTCCTAGAACCCGGCCCGTCGTGCTGCGCGCAGGATCGCCACATGCGTGGGGGAGGTGCCTTGACTTCTCGCCCATCCAACACGCCAGAGCGCGGGGGAGTGGTACACCCGCCTCTCCGGTCGCCAGCTGGCGGATTGGCCTTTCTATCTGGGACTCCCGCACCTGAAGCTCGCCGTGATCGCCGAGGGCATCGCCCACCGCGCGCGGGCCGGTGCCGACGCCGGCCGCGGAGCACTTCGGGCCGCAAATGGTTCCGGAACTCGTCGCGTCCGGGCTGGCCGCTCTGCGGGGGCAATGACTGAGACGGCACCGCGGGCCGTCAGGGCCACCCGCCGATCGAACTCCCGGTCGCTCGTTCCGCGACGTGTCGCCGCGCGGAGGGTTCCGGCGAGGGGCAGGTTCATCTGGACAAGAAGAGTGTCCCAATGAAGACTGCCGGCATGCCGACCTCGACGGGAACGGGCCGGAGACGCGCCCACGGGCTGCCGAGCCTGAGCGAGCGGGTCGGCGTGTCGCGGCGGGACGGCACCGGCCTCCTGAGCCCCTGGATCATGCCCTCGGCCGGGCTGCTGCCACTCTGGTTCGTCGAAGGCTTCCAGGTCGTGAAGCGGTCGATGGCAGGTGGCTACGCCGGGTGGCATGCCCCTCGGCTCCGGGGGCGAACCAGGCGCTCGCTCGTCTGGGCCGCACCTGAGGGGGTCGACGACCTTCAGCCTCGTCGAGAGGGCGAGGCGAATCCCTCGGTGGGTGCACGGTTGTCCGGTCGGCGTGGCCACCCGGTCGACACTCTCGGATGCAGTTGCACCTGCCACGACTTCTGACCAGGCTGCCTGGCAGCCGGCGATCCAGCCCCGAACCGTCCTCGGGAACAGGTGCAGGGGAGTGACGGCTTGCCGGCGGCAGCTGATCAGCACGGGAGTATCCATGGAGCAACCGAAGAACCCCGGTGGGGACAGCCGTTTCGGCGGCCGTTCCGTCGACGAATTCGTCGCCCAGCTGCGCGGTTTCACCGATCGGCTGCAAAGTCTCGCGGGTGTCGTCCCGGGAAGGCTGTCCATCCCGGCTCTGCCGCGTCCGCCCGGAGCCCTCTCGGCTGCCCAGCTGAAGGCAATTGCCCGAGCGGTCAGTGCGCAACGCCAGTCGTTCGCAGCGATGAAGGCCCAGATCGATGCCTTCGATGACCAGATGGCCGTCTTCGAGCAGGTCCTCGACCCCCTCATCGAGTGGAGCGCGACGTGGACGCGGTTGGAGGAGGCGGTGTCGAACCTCGTCGGGCGCGACGGCCCGCGGAAACAGCTCGGCAGCTGACAACTAGGGCGTGTCTCCTAAGTACATGCGTAGCGGGCTGATTTGCTGCGGGTATGTCTCGTGAACGAGTACTGACCGACGCCCCAGTGGGAGCGGATCGAGGCGTTCATGCCGTCCTCGGATGGCGTCAAATCACGGCCTTTCCGTGATCACCGGCAGGTCGTTGAGGGGGTGATCTTCCGGTTCCGCACCGGGATCGCTTGGCGGGATCTGCCCGCATCGTTCGGCCCGTGGCAGACCGTGTGGAAGCGGCACCACCGGTTCAGCACCGATGGCACGTGGGACAAGATCCACGCCCGGCTGCTCGCCGAAGCGCAGGCCGCCGGAGACATCGACTGGATGGTCAGCGTGGACTCCACGATCAACCGGGCGCACCAGCACGCAACCAACGCCAGTCGCGTCGAGGAGCCCGCCGGGCGCCGCCCGGTGCGCCCCACAGGGGGCTGAGTCGAGTTACAAGAACCCCCGGGACGAGCCGCCCGATCATGCGATCGGCCGATCCAGAGGTGGTTTGTCGACCAAGATCCACCAGCTCGTCGACGGCCGTGGCAGACCGCTGGTCATCGCCCTCACGCCCGGGCAGGCCGGCGACTCCCCGATGCTCAAGCCGCTGTTGGCTCAACTCACGGTGCGCCGGCTGGGACCAGGTCGACCGCGCACCCGCCCCACAGCGGTGATCGGCGACAAGGCGTACTCCTCTCGCGGCACCCGGACCATGCTTCGCGAGCGCGGCATCACGGCGGTGATTCCGCAACCGTCTGACCAGATCAGGCATCGAATCGGCCGCGGCTCGGCTGGTGGTCGGCCACCGACCTTCGACCCGGTCGCCTACAGGGCCCGCAACGTCATCGAGCGCTCGTTCAACGATCACAAGCAGTGGCGCGGCATCGCCACCCGTTACGACAAGCTCGCCACCGTCTACCGAGGAGCCGTCGTCCTACGCGCCATCACCATCTGGCTGGGGACTTAGGAGACACGCCCTAGGCTAGGTGCCGGAAGGTTTCTCGACGCTTGCTGTCCCTGATGCGTCCTGCCCTGACGCCTGGGACTCGCCCTCGTCGATCGCGAGCCGAGAACGGCCGCGCCTCCGGAAGGTTCGGGTCAGTGACGTGACCCTCGCCTGAGCCTGGCGGAGGCCGTGTATCAGCGGCACCAGCTCATCGTGGATGCGTGTCAGCGTGACGGGGATCGTGTCGACCGCTGGATCGTCGAGCACGCGACCGGCGCGTTCGAGCCCTGGCTTGAGGGCCCGCACCGACGGCTCGAGTTCGTCGAGCAGGTTCGCGAGGCGCTCCACGATGACCTGCGCCGAAGCGGTTGTCTCGTGCGCACTGGTCGCGGCCTGCGTCAGCTCGCGTACCGCGCCTTGCACGAGACCGAGCGTGCGGGGGACGTCCTTCATGGCGTCCGTCTGTTGTCGCATCAGCTTCTGCAGCTCCGCCAGTCCGGGCAACCCGGCCATTCCGAAGCCACGTAGAGGATCCACGCTGTAACGCTGAATGTACGAGCGATCGGGCACAAGCCTCTTCAGCGCAAAGAGTGGAAGGAACTTCGAGGCGACTCTTCACCCCTTGTTCGTCGCGCCGGTGGCGATCGCGGCGTGCGCCTACGCGATCGATCTCGGCCCGTCGTGGCGCTTCACGGCCCTGGGCCCCGGCTCGTTCACCGTCGGACCTGCGGGCCGGCCTATTCGGGGTCGGTGATGGTGCAGGTGACGGCGCCGCTGGTGATGGCCGCTCCGACCTCGGCGGTCAGGCCGGAGACGGTGCCGGGCTTGTGGGCGTTGATCGGCTGCTCCATCTTCATCGCCTCGAGGACGACGATCAGGTCGCCGGCCTCGACCGCGACCTTGACGATGGCGCCCTGCATGGGCGAGGTCAGGCTGTCACCCGAGGCGGCGGAGCTGCCGCTCCCGCCACGCGCTTGCGCGGCTTGGCGGCCGCACCCGGTGCGGCGCTGCCCCCGCCGCGAGACCGGCCGGCAGGGACACCTCGAGCCGGCGTCCGCCGACCTCGACGACCACGGTCTGCCGCGGCGCCTCCTCCTCGGCCTCGGCCGGGGCGGCGTTGTAGGGCGGCACCTGGTTGTCCCACTCGGTCTCGATCCACCGGGTGTGCGTGGTGAACGGCTCGCTGGTGAAGGCATCGTCCCGCACGACGGCGCGGTGGAACGGGATGACGGTGGGCATGCCATCGACGATTGCCTCGTCGAACGCCCGGCGTGCCCGCTGCAGTGCCTCTTCGCGGGTGGCGCCGGTGATGATCAGCTTGGCCAGCATCGAGTCGAACGCGCCGGCCACTTCACCGCCGGTCTTGACGCGGGAGTCCCATCGCACGCCGGGGCCCTGCGGGACCTCCAGGCGCTGCACCGGACCGGGGGGCCGGCATGAAGTTGCGGCTGGCGTCCTCGGCGTTGCTTCGGACCTCGATGCGGTGCCCGCGCGGTTCGGGGTCCTCGGGGATCTCCACCACCGTTCGTCGTCGCTCCGTGTGCCGCTTGACCTGCACAGACGGACTCCGGCGCACTACCGCGGACCCGCGGCCGACGGCTGGGGGTCAAGGAGTCCGCTGTTGGGGTCGCTATGCCGCGCCGACGGATGCGCGTCGTAGGGAGACGGTGCGCTTGGTGGTGCCGAGTTGCGCCGCGATGTCGCGGATGGATGCGCCGCGGGCGGTCAGGCGGCGAACCACCTCCTGTTGTTCGACTGCGGTGAGGTCGTCGTAGCTGATGTGGTCCCCCGCGAGTGCGCGTTCTACGGCGATCTCGTCGATGTCGTTCCGCTGAGGCGGTCCGGCCGTGGGCGCCGAGGGGCTGGTGTCGGTGTCGATGTCGTCCCAGGCCAGCGGTGGCGGCCAACCTTGTGCGGCGGCGTGGGCTCGGGCGGCGTCGGCGGCGGCACGCTGTTCGCTGGTCGCCCGTGGGGGCGTGGCGTTGCACAGTCGCTCGTAAAGGCCCGCGACCTCGTGGGCGGTGCGGGCGGTGACCGATGCGCTGGTCATGCTGCGGTGCACGGTGTTGGGGCGGCGGTGCAGCTGGTCGGCCAACAGCTCGGCCGGCCAGCCGATGGCGATGAGTGCTTGCAGGCGCCGGCGGGTGCCGGTGGCGTCGACGCGGCTGTGCGGCGCCCGGTTGGCGTCCTCGATGTCGATGCCGAGCACGCGGGTGGCCGTGTTCGGGCGGACCCGCTGCGTTGGTACGGCGTCGCCGCGGCCGTGCTGGGCCAGTTGGCGGATGTGGCTGAGCGAGAGACCGGCGAGCTGCGCGATCCGTTCGACGCCGATGCCGGCCGTCCGCAGAGCGGCGATGTGCTCGCGGACGGGGCCTGCGTCGACATAGGGGTGCCAGCGGTCGTACGTCCGTTCGCGGGTGACGGTGCGGCTGGCTGCGGTGTTGGCGGCGGTGCAGCCGGGACAGCGGCAGCGATCTTTGACGTAGGCGGCGCGGGTGCCGTGCCGGTGGCGGGCCTGCGGATGGGTGCACTCCCGCTTCACTCGCGCCTGGAGACGCTCGGTTCGGCGACGGGCTTGCTCGCGGCCGCGCCGGTGCTTGGCACACGAGTGGCGGGGAAGGTGCGCGTCGGCCAGTCGGGGGGTGGCGTAGTCGGCGGTGTAGCCGCAGGCCGGGCAGGTGCGGCTGACCCTCATGGACGCACCGGGTGCCGAGGAGGATCGCGCCTGGGGGGGCGGGTGGGGTGCGGCCGGGGACGGCGGCTCGGCGAAGGGTGTCTTCGATCCAGTCGGTGCGGAGGGTGCCGGCGTCGCCCACGTGCTCGTCGAAGGCCGTTGCGGTGAAGGAGGCGGCGACCGCCGACCAGTCGCGGTCGGACAGCGGTCGTTCCAGATGCGCCTCGACGGTGGGCCGGTCGACGTAGGCGATGCTCGCTTCCAGGTGATCGCCGAGATCGGTCAGCAGCCGGTAGGTGTCCCCGCCGTACGCAGCGACCAGAACCTGCAGAGCCCAGGGGCGCACGGTCTCCCGGATCGGCAGGACGCCGTCGCTGTCCCTGTCGCTGGTACCTCGGGGCGCAGCAGGGTCGCCCCGATCGGTGCCGGGTGACGTGTCGGTGTGGCGTGCTCTCCGGTCCTGGTTCCTCATTTGGCGTTCCCACCCCGTCGGTCGTTGCTCTCAGCCGGAGAAGGCGCCAAATGGGGCTGTTTGGTGACAGGGCCGACGGAAGTTCTTCGAACTACGCCGGACGTGGCGCGCCGACGGGGAACTTGCGCTGAGGACGTCCCGGCCCTGAGGGCAGCCGCGGATGTCAGTACCGGCCGAGAGGCTGACCAGGAACCTGTTACGTCAAGGAGGTCCGTAGATGAAGCCGACCGGACACCAGCCGCCTGGCGACGTGCGTCCTCGAGCCGCCCGGTTCGGGCTGGGTCGGGCGGTCGCCGCCGCGCCGGCCATGCTCGGCAGCCTGCTTCTGTTGACGCAGGCGTCCGTCACGCTCGACCGGTGGGCGGGACTACTTCTTCCGCTGGCGTGGGTTGACGGTGCGGCTGTGCTGATGACCGGAGTCGGCGAACGAATGACCCTTCGCGCCGCGTTCGGGTTTCATCGGCCCAGCCCGGCGCAGGCGGTGGCGCTGAAGGCGGCATGGTCGGCGGCCCTGGAAGTGACCGGAACCGATGCCGGTGAGGTCGAGCTCTACGTCCAGACCGCTCGGGCGCCAAACGCGTACGCGGCCGGCGGACGCAGCGTCGCGGTCACCAGCCGGGTCGTGGAGGAATACCCAACCGGTCGCCTCCCGGAAGGACAGCTGGTGGCCGTGCTGGTGCACGAGCTCGGCCACCACGCCACGGGCGCGACTCGGCCGATGCTCGCTCCTGACATGGCTCACTGCACCGTGGCGCGCAACGGCGAGCGTGTTGGCCGGTCTGGCGAGCATCGTGGCCGGCCGCCACCCCGGCCAGGGACTGGGCATCGTCGTGCTCGCTGGACTGGCGGTGGCCGAGTTCCGCGCTTTGCAGCAGGGCCGGTGGATGGCCGGGGGAGTGCTGGTCGTCCTCGGGCTCATGGCGGTGCTCGTTCCGTTGGCCAACGCCGGATCAGCCGGCGGTCGGAGTACGCCGCCGACCGGTTCGCCGCCGACCACGGCCTCGCGCTTGAATTGACCGCCGCACTGGGCGTACTCGACGACGGTAATCGTGCGAGTCGCGGATGGTCGCGACTGCTGTCAACCCACCCCACCGCCGAGCAGCGGATCAAGGCGCTGCAGACGACAACCGTCGGCCTGAGGCCCGACGGAGATTGCGATCGCCATCGGCCGTTCGCATCGCAGGACCCGTGGCACCGCTGTTGCGGGCCGGCGTTTCGAGGCGTCAGTTGACGCTGTGAGCCCGCGGCCCCGAACACAGTCTCCTGGCGCTCATCGAGCGGAGGGCATCGGTGGCGTCGCCCGCCCGGACGTGCGGACGATGCACCATTTACTCATCAAATACTGCCGTCCGTCACCGACGCCAACCGGCACACCCAACGCCCTGGAATGGGGTTGACCTGCATGTTCGGCGTGAGCCAACAGAAGCCAACGCTCCAAGATCAAATCGCAGGGTTATTGGTTCGAGTCCAATCGGGGGAGCAAAGCGCAGGTCACTACGGCGCCAGCCTGTAGCGGTGCTAACCGCCCCCACTTTATCCCCAGTGTTCAGTTATCTGGTCAGGGCGCCGGCGCCCGCGTCTCGGTCTTTGAACACCGCGCGGTGGATTTGACGCCGTCGGGTGCACCCAAGCGTCCCTGCCCGGCATGCATGATGTGTGTGGCACTTGATCTTGCTTAATCTTCAGTACCGATGAGGAGCAGGATGGCCCGGTGGAGCAGAGCGCCAAAATCGACGTCGAGGCCCCGGTCGATCAGGTCTGGGAGGTGTTGGCCGCGGTCGAGCGGTGGCCGGAGTGGGCGCCGACGGTGACCTCGGTTGGACGCTTGGACGACGGGCCGCTCGCCGTGGGATCCCGGGTCCGGGTGGAGCAGCCGCGGATCCCTCCGACCGAGTACGTGGTGACAGAGCTCGAGCCGAGCCGCTCATTCACCTGGGTGGCTACCGGCCCGGGCGTCCGCACCACCGCTCGGCACCTGCTTGAGGAACTCGGCACTGGCAGAACGCGTGTGACGCTGGCGGTGGAGCAGGCCGGGCCCGTGGGCGTGGTGATGGGACGGTTCTACCGCCGCCTCACTGATCGCTACTTGACCGCCGAGGCCGAGGGGATCAAGGCCAGAAGCGAAAGACAGGTGTGAAGTCCGGCCATGCGCGAGTCAGCCGCGATGGCTGGGGATCGTCCCTGAAGTCGGCCCTGTGGACACCGACATGCATCGACGCGAGCGGCGACCTCCGCCCGATGTGGCCGTCACCTAGCGGGCACGGAGCAGGTGCGCCACATCAGGGGGCCCCGCTGCCAGATCCACCGCCGCCTTGACGATGTCCCGGTCGCTGGCTGTGGGTCGTTCGCGGTGCTGACGGAGGTGCTCGTCCCAGGAGGGCACCAGGAACGTCTCGAGGAAGCGGCCCGGAACGGCGGCGTCGCGGTAGAGGTTCCAGCGCGTGGCGCCGGTCCGCCGGCGGGAGGCCTGTACGCGTTGCATGGCCTCGACGAAGCGGCGTTCGTTCTCCGGCGGCACGACGTAGGCGACAGTGATCAGCACCGGTCCCTCGTCCGGATCCGGCTCGACGATCACCTGTGGCTCCGGCCAGTGAACCGTGCTCCGGTCGAGACCTGCGGTGTCGAACAGCGGCCAGATCGCGCTGGTGGCGGCGCCGAGGACCATGAGCACCGCAGCCGCCACGAAGACCGGGACCAGTCCGACATGGCTGGCAGCGATCCCCCACACCAGGGCGCCCACCGCCTGACCTCCCATCATGACGATCTGCTGGACGGACAGGCCGCGGGCCCGCACCCAACTGGGAAGGAAGACCTGCGTGGCGGCGGCCACGGTGGAGAGCACCGCCAGCCACGCCGCGCCGGCGGGCAGCAGGAGGGCGACGGCGAGCGGTAGGTCGCGGACGAACACGATGCCGGCCTCGGCGGCGGCGAAGACGACGCTGGCCAGGAAGATCATCGCGCCGGTCGTGACCCGGGTGAGGAGACGTGGCAACACGACGGCCCCGGCGACCGCTCCGACGCCGAGCGCGCCCAGCAGGAGCCCGTAGCCGCTGGACCCCAGACCGAGGAGCCGGCTGGCGACGAGCGGGAGCAGCGCCCACAGGGCCGTGCCCGGCAGGACGAACAGTGCCGACCGGAGCAGGAGCCGGCGGACCACCCTCGAGTGGCGTACGTAGCGGGTGCCGGCCCGAAGCGCCGGCCCGAAGCGCTCGGGCACGTCGCCGGAGACCTGGCCCGCAGGGCCCCATCGGAGGACCACCAGAGCCAGGACGCCGTAGGTCGTGGTGTTGATGGCGAACACCAGCCAGACGTCGACCTGGGTGATCAGGAGACCGGCGAGGGCGGGACCGACGGCTCGCGCCAGATTCATGCTCACCGCGCCGAGCGCGGAGGCCGCACGCACCCCCTCGTTCGGCACGACGTCCGGAATGAGCGCCTGCCAGGGCGGCATGCTCATCGCCTGCCCACACCCGATCAGGAAGGTGAGGGCGAGGAGCACCTCCGGCGATATCTCGCCGAAGGCAGTCGCCGCGGTGAGAATCCCGCTCACCACGAGGGTGCTCAGCTGGACCCCGACGAGGAGCCGCCGGCGGTCGAAGGAATCGGCGAGGACGCCGGCCGGCAGGGCCAGCAGCAGCATCGGCAGCAGGCTGGCCGTCTGCACGAGGGAGACCAAGGTCGGCGCGTCGGGTTCGTCGATCAGCAGCCACTGGGCGCCGACCGTCTGCATCCACGTGCCGATCATGCTCGCCAGCTGCGCCAACCAGAGCGCCCGGAAGGCCACGATCCGGAGCGGGGACCAAGCCGAGGTCGCGTCGGACGACACCGGGTCTGTGTCGGATGTGGTCGTCACCACCCGAGCATGTCCGACGGTGCGGACGCCGCGCACATCGCCACCTCCGGCACTGAGGTGCACCATCGGCACAGCGTCTGCTCGTGATGGAGACGTCAGCGGCACGATCAGCGAAGAGACGGCTGCCGGTGGTGGCATTTCTGGTTGCAGTAGCGGTGAATCGTCGGGACGGGGCCCAGCCGTTCGAGCGCCCGGTACGTCATTTGCCGCGACAGGCAGTGCCCATTCGGACCCTCGGTGGAGGTCATCTGATCGTCCCCGTTCGGGCCGGGCGGTCCTAGCCTCCGGGCAGACAGCACCTGCCGACGCGACAGCGAGGAAGCCGATGAGTCATTCGGTCAGCAGCATGCGCAGGGCTCCCGAGGGTTACGCCTGGAGCCGCTTCGGTGAGCAGGAGTACACCGATTGGCTGGACGAGAGCCTGTCGTGGAAGCAGACGTGCTACATCGGGGACTGGTCGTTCCTCTGGCAGCACCGCTTCACCGGGCCCGACGTCCTGGCGATGCTGAGCGAGATCACGGTCAACAGCTTCGCGACGTTCGACATCGGGCAGTCGAAGCATGCGCTCCACACCAACCGCGACGGCAAGGTCATCCACGAGGGCGTCCTCACCCGGTTCGGGCCCGAGGAGTTCATGCTCCACGGACGCGGAGGTTTCTGGGCCAGTCACCACCTCGCCTCGACCGACTACGACGTCCAGGTCGAGAGGGACGACTGGTTCATCCTCCAGGTGTCCGGGCCGCAGTCGGTCAACGTGCTGGAGAAGCTGGCCGGGAGCGGGCTGCGCGACACCGGCTTCATGTACGTGAACACGATCACCGTCGCCGGCCACGAGGTCCACGCCCTCCGGCAGGGGATGGCTGGGGAGATCGGTTTCGAGCTACAGGGCCCAGTGGCGCACAAGCAGGACGTGTACGACGCCCTCGTCGAGACCGGCCAGGAGTTCGGCATGCGCAAGCTCGGCGGTCGGACGGCACCGATCAACCACCTCGAGGCCTGCTTCCCGACCATCGCGACGGACTACATCCCCGCGATCTTCGAGCCGGAGACCGCGGACTACCTCGACCTGTTCACGGCGTCGATGCCCGCGTTCGCCCAACCCGCGTACATCGCAGGCTCCTACGACGGGCAGGACATCTCCGAGTACTACCGCAGCCCCGTCGAGCTCGGCTGGGGCCGCAACATCAGGTTCGACCACGACTTCCTCGGTCGGGAGGCGCTCGAGGAGGAGAAGGCGAACCCCCGTCGGACGATCCGCACTCTGGTGTGGAACGCCGACGACGTCCTCGACGTGCACGCGTCGCTGTTCCGGCCCGGGGAGAACTACCCGTTCATGGACATGCCCCGTGACCAGCGCGGGTTCATGTGGGCGGACCGGGTCACGCGGGACGGCGAGCTCGTCGGGGTGGCGACCTCCCGCGGCTACAGCTACTACTTCCGGGAGATGCTCTCGCTCGCCACTCTCGACGTCGCCCATGCCGAGATCGGGACGCGGGTGACCGTCCACTGGGGCAACCCCGGGGGCCCGCAGAAGGAGATTCGAGCGACCGTCGCCCCCGCCCCCTACAAGACCGACCGCAGACGAGCCGACCTGCACACCGCCTGAGGCTCGACCCGCTGCCGCCAGATCGAACCGGAGCACTCAGAGGTGCGGCGTCGGGCTCGCTGCCTCAGGGTTGTAACGTGCGCCGATCCAGTCGGACGGCGGCCCGGACAGGCCGCGTCGCTCGATGCGAGCGCACCTCCGTCCCACGACCGAAGGGCGTGAAGAAGACATGAGCATCCTCGGCACCCGCGTCGTCCGCACGGAGGACCCGGTCTTCCTCGCCCGTGGTGCCACCTACACCGACGACCTGGTCGACGACCGGCTCGCCGGTGCGCTGCACATGACGACCGTCCGGTCCCAGGTGGCCCACGGCCGGCTCCTCTCGGTCGACGCCTCGGCCGCCCTCGACGCACCCGGGGTGGTCGCGGTCTTCACGGCCGAGGACTGCGCGGACCTCGATCCCATTCCCGCACCGCTGCCGATGGTCCCGCTCGAGATGCACCGGCACTGGCTGGCCAAGGACAAGGTGCGCTTCGTCGGCGACATCGTCGCGGCCGTGCTCACCGAGGAGCGCTACCAGGGCGAGGACGCCGCCGAACTGGTCTCGGTGGACATCGACCAGCTGCCCGCGGTGGTCACCACGGCCGACGCCGCGGCCGATGAGGTCCTCCTCTTCGAGGAGGCCGGGACGAACGTGATGGCGACTTTCGGGGAACCCCCACCGGCGGACCTCTTCACCGGCTGCGAAGTCGTCGTCGAACAGCGCATGGTCAACCAGCGGGTGGCGCCGGTGCCGCTGGAGGGCCGCGCCGCCGCCGCGGCCTGGGGCGAGGACGGCCGGGTCACCGTCTGGTGCACCAACCAGGGTGCCCAGCAGGCCAAGACCCTGATCGCCGGCTGGCTCGGGCTGGACGAGGAGCTGGTCCACCTCGTCACCCCGGACGTCGGGGGCGGGTTCGGCGCGAAGATCGGCGCCGATCCGGAGTTCGCCCTGGTGGCGTGGCTGGCGCAGCAGGTCGGCCGCCCCGTCCGCTGGGTGGAGAACCGCTCCGAGAACCTGACCGGCATGCTGCACGGCCGCGGCCAGGACCAGATGATCAGGATCGGCGGTCGCCGGGACGGCACGATCGAGGCCTATAGCCTCGTCGTCGACCAGGACTGCGGCGCCTATCCGAGGCTCGGCGTCATCCTGCCGACCCTCACCATGCGCATGGCGGTCGGGACCTACGCCTTCCCGAAGGTGCACGCCCAGGCCCGGGCGCTGGCCACCAACACGACCTCGATCGGTGCCTACCGCGGCGCCGGCCGTCCCGAGGCGACCGCCGCGGTCGAACGGGCGATCGACCTGTTCGCCGCGGAGATCGGCATGGATCCGGCTGAGGTGCGCCGCAAGAACCTGATACCGCCGTTCTCGGAGCCGTACGCGACTCCCTCGGGGATGACCTATGACTCGGGGGAGTACCCCGCCGCGCTGGAGAAGGCGCTCCAGGCGGCCGGGTACGACGAGCTCCGCGCCGAGCAGGCCCGCCGCCGTGAGCGTGGCGACGTCCTGCAGCTGGGCATCGGGTTGTCGACCTACGTCGAGATCACGGGCGCCGACACCGGCCTGGGCGCCGCGGAATCGGCCGAGTTGGAGGTCCACCCGGACGGAACGGCGACCGTCCTGACCGGCACCTCTCCGCACGGCCAGGGGCACGCCACCACGTGGGCGATGCTGGCCAGCGACCAGACCGGCATCCCGGTCGAGAAGATCACCGTGCTGCACGGTGACACCGACCGCATTCCCCGCGGTGGCGGGACGATGGGCTCGCGCAGCGTGCAGCAGGGCGGCGCCGCGGTGCAGCAGGCAGCGGTGGAGATGGTGGAACTGGCCAAGCAGCGGGCGGCCGAGCGGCTGGAGGTCGACCCCGCCGACCTCGAGGTGGACCTGGCCCACGCGGGGCTGGCCGTGCGCGGCACTCCTGGCGCCGGTGTCACGTTCGCGGAGCTCGCCGGCGAGGAGCGGCTGGTGGTGCGGACCCGGTTCGAGGCCGGGCTGCCGACCTTCCCGTTCGGCGCGCACGTGGCCGTGGTGGAGGTCGACGTCGAATCAGGCAAGGCCCAGCTCCAGCGGCTGGTCGCGGTCGACGACGCCGGCGTCATCATCAACCCGCTGCTGGCCGAGGGCCAGCGGCACGGTGGCTACGCCCAAGGGGTGGCCCAGGCGCTGCTCGAGGAGGTCCTCTACGACGCCGACGGCAACCCGCAGACCTCCACCCTGGCCGACTACCCCTTCATCTCCGCGACCGAGCTGCCGAGCTTCGAGCTGGTGGACATGGCCACGCCCACGTCGATCAACCCGCTGGGCGCGAAGGGCATCGGCGAGGCGGGCACGATCGGTTCCACGCCCGCCGTCCACAACGCAGTCATCGACGCCGTGTCCCATCTCGGCGTCCGGCACATCGACATGCCCACCACGCCGATGAAGGTCTGGCGGTCGATCCAGCAGGCCCGGACAGGAGACGTCAACGCATGAAGATCTCGATGACCGTCAACGGTCAGCAGCACACCGACGAGGTGGAACCGCGGCTGCTGCTCGTCCACTACCTGCGTGAGGTCCTCGGGTTGAAGGCCACCAACATCGGCTGCGACACGACCTCCTGCGGCGCATGCACGGTGATCGTCGACGGCTTGTCGGTCAAGTCGTGCACCGTGCTGGCCGCACAGGCGGAGGGGGCGACGGTGACCACGCTTGAGGGTCTCGCCGGGCCGGACGGCGAGCTGCACCCGATGCAGAAGGCGTTCCGCGAGGAGCACGGCCTGCAGTGCGGTTTCTGCACCCCCGGCATGGTGATGGCCGCGATCGGCGTCCTCGCCGACAATCCCGACCCCACCGACCGCGAGGTCCGGGAGGGGCTGGAGGGCAACCTCTGCCGGTGCACCGGCTACCACAACATCGTCCGCGCGGTGCGGGCCGCCGCCCAGGCCGGTCCCGCGGCCGGCCAGGTGCCGCAGTCGCAGGAGACCGCCCGATGATCCCCGGCGCCTTCGAGTACGTCCGGGCGCAGTCGGTCGAGGAGGCCATCGAGGCGCTCGTCGAACACGGGGACGACGCCAAGCTCCTCGCCGGCGGCCACTCGCTGCTGCCCCTGATGAAGCTGCGGCTGGCCATGCCGGGGGTGCTGGTCGACATCAGCCGGATCCCGGAGTTGTCCTACGTTCGGGTCGACGGGGACGGCGATGCGGCGGAGGTGGTCATCGGCGCGGGTACCCGGCACTTCGAGTTGGAGAAGGACGAGATCGCCAGGGCGGAGGTGCCGATCCTGCCCTACGTTGCCGGCCAGGTGGGGGATCGGCAGGTGCGGCACCGCGGCACGCTCGGCGGCACGGTGGCGCACAGCGACCCGGCGTCCGATCTGCCCACGGCGCTGCTGGCCCTGGGCGGCAGCGTGGTCGTGCAGGGGCCGGGCGGGCGACGGAGCATCCCGATGACCGAGTTCTGGCTCGGCTTCTACGAGACCGCGCTGGCCGAGGACGAGGTGATCGTCGAGGTGCGGGTGCCGCGGACCGGCTCGGCCGGCTGGGGCTACGAGAAGTTCACGCGCCGGGCCAACGACTGGCCGATCGTCGCCGCGGCGGCCGTCGAGGGCCGGGTGGCCGTGGCCAACATGGCCGGGGCGGTGGTGCGCGCGACGGCCACCGAGGAGGCGCTGGCCCGCGGTGCCTCGCTCGAGGAGGCGGCCGCCCTGGCCGACGAGGGGACCAGCCCGTCGTCGGACATGCATGCCGATCCGGAGTACCGCCGGCACCTGGCCCGGCTGCTCACCCGCCGGGCGCTGGAGGGGGCGTCCCGCGTGGGAGCCGCAGCCGGCTGACGCAGCCGGTCAGCCGGCACCGAGTGCGGTCAGGGCGGCCGAGGCGCACTCGGTGTCCTGCTCGGGAGTCGCGCCACTGACCCCGATCCCGCCGACCACCTCGCCGTCCAGGCGCACGGGCAAGCCGCCGCCCAGTGTGGTCGGACGGAAGCGCAGTTGCTCGCCCGCGAGTTCGAGGACCTCCGGGCGGCGCTCCTGGAGCTCCCGGAGCTCCGCGGTGGGACGGCGGAACGCCGCCGCCGTGGCCGCTTTGCGCCGGGCGATGCCTGCGGTGAAGCCGGGGGCGCCGTCCCCTCGGACGACGACGAGGTCGAAGCCGGAGACGTCGACCAGCGCGACGCTCACCTGCACCCCGAGCTGCGCCGCGCGCTCCACTGCGGCGGCCACCGCCGCGCCCGCCCGCTCCTGCCCGATGCCGTGCGTCATGCCTCTCCTCGTGTCCGTGCGCGTCGTCCCCGGCCACCTCGCCGGTCAACGGGTCAGCGGGCTTCCCATGTCAGCGGGGGAGTGGGTGCGCTCCCGGACAGGATCTCCTCGGCCCGCATGCGGATCGCGGTGTCCCGGGCGGAGTTGGTCAGCACGTAGAAACGGGACGTCCGGATCGCCTCCACGACCAGCTCGGCGACCTCGTCCGGCTCCCGAGGCGAGGCCGAGAGGGCGTCCAGGCTCTGGAGGGCCGCCCGGGTGGCCGCGTCGGTGTCGGTGGAGGGGCCCGCCGCCCCCGGCCGGTTGCGCGCCGAGGTCTGGAAGTTGGTGCGGACCGCACTCGGGCAGAGCACGGTCACGCCGATGTGCGAGCCGGCCTCCCGCAGCTGGAAGTGCAGTGACTCCGAGAGGGCGACCGCGGCGTGCTTGGAGGCCCCGTAGGCGCCCAGTGATCCGGCGAACAGGCCGAACACCGAACTGGTGTTGACGATGTGCGCGGCGTCCTGCTGCTGGAGCATTGGCATGAACGCCCGGATCCCGTTGACGATGCCCCAGAGGTTGACGCCGAACACCCACTCGAGATCCCCGCGGGCGACCTCCCACAGCGGCTCCTGGGAGCCGCCGACGCCGGCGTTGTTGCACAGCAGGTGTACGGCTCCGAACGCCTCCACGGCGGCGTCGCGGAGGGCCTCCACCGCGGCGGGGTCGGCCACGTCGGTGACCACGGGCAGCACGCCGGCCCCGTCCCGTGCGAGTTCGGCGGCGGCCGAGCTCAGCACCGGCTCCTCGACGTCCGCCATGACCACGTGCATGCCCTCGGCGGCGAAGCGCCGGCTGAGTCCCAGTCCGATCCCGCTCGCCGCGCCGGTGACCACGGCCACCCGCCCGGCTGCCACGACGTCCCCCTGGCCCATCGCCCCGCCTCTCGGTGCCGACCGCTTCCCGTACCGGGCGCGCTGTTGCCCGCGCAACTGTGGCCATCGGGTCGGTGGACGTCAAGCCTGGCAGGACAGCGGTCCTCCGGTTGACACTGCAACGACGGCCTTGACACAGTGAGGCGCATGCGGCGGTCCGCACGGACACGGGGTACGGCGTCCGGGGGCGTGCGGCGGCGGCCCATGGGCACGCGCCTCGAGCGCGACCGGTACGCGCCCTACTTCCTCACCGTCATCGCCAACGTCGTCTCCAGCTCCGCCTCCCAGGTCTACCTGCGCCGGTACGGCATCGGAGTCAACGACTGGCGGGTCGTCTCGCACCTGGGCCTGGATCCGGGCTGCACCGCGCAGGTCGTCAGCAACGTGTTGCAGGTCGACAAGTCCGTCGTCAGCCGCAGCGTGAAGACGCTGGTGGACCGCGGGCTGGTCGCCGTGGAGAGCACCCCGGGCTTCCGCCGCCTGTACCTCACGGCCGAGGGGGCCGCGCTACACAAGGAGATCCTGCCGGTGGCCCTGCACCGGGAGCGCATCCTGCTCGACGGCCTGACCCCGGAGGAAGTGGACCAGCTGCTGGAACTCCTGCGCCGGCTGCAGGCCAACCTGCCGGCACTGGCCGCCTACGACCCACCCCGGGCCGGAAGGGCGGCCGACAGCTCCGCCGAGGACGACGGCGCGCTGGACCCACCTGCCTGAGTGCCCGGACCGCGATCGCGCACCGACGTCGACGACGTCCGTGACGACGCCGGTGCGCGGACGTGGGGAGCGTCACACCTGGTGAACGATGATGCCCCGGATCAGCTTGCCGTCGTCCAGGTCCTGGTAGCCCTGGTTGATCTCGTCGAGGGTGTACCGGCGGGTGATCAGCTCGTCGAGCTTGAGCCGGCCGGCACGGTAGAGGTCGAGCAGCATCGGGATGTCGTAGAGCGGATTGCTCATCCCGAAGATGTGGCCCTGGATGCGGCGCTGGTAGCCGACCACCATGCCGTTGGCAGCCAGATGGATCTGCTCCTCGGTGTGGCGACCCACCGAGGTCAGGGTCACCTGCGCGCCCTTGCCGACGATCCCCGTCGCCTGCCTGACGATGTCCTCGTCCAGCACGCCGACGGTGACGATGGCGTGGTCGGCGAGCTGGCCGCGGGTGAGCGCCACGACCTCCTCCTGTGCTGCCCCGGCGTCGGCGAAGACGTGGGTGGCGCCGAACTCCTGGGCCTTCTCCCGCTTGAACGCGACCGGGTCGACCACGACCAGGTTCTTCGCGCCGGCGTAGGCGGCGCCCTGGATGGCGTTCATGCCGACGCCGCCGGCGCCGAAGACCACCACCGTGTCGCCCGCGGCGACCTTGGCCACGTTGACCGACGATCCCCAGCCGGTGGGGACCCCGCAGCCGACGAGGGCGGCCACCTCGAACGGGATGTCCTTCTCGATCTTCACGCAGGAGGCCTCCTGGACGACGGCGCGCTCGGCGAACGTGCCGAGCATGCAGAACCCGCCCATCCCCGCGCCCTGGTCGTCGTGGAAGCGGAACCCGCCGTCGGAGAGCTTGCCGGTCTGCATCTCCGCACCGCGGTCGCAGAGGTTCTGCCGGCCCGTGGAGCAGTAACGGCAGACGCCACAGGCGGGGATGAACGCGCAGACCACGTGGTCACCCACGGCGACGCGGGTGACTCCCGAGCCCACGGCCTCGACGACCCCTGCCCCCTCGTGCCCACCGACCATGGGCAGCAGCGCGTACGCGTCACCCGTTCGCAAGTGCTCGTCGGAATGGCACATGCCCGAGACGGCGAACCGGATGCGCACCTCCTGGGGCTGCGGGTCGTCGAGCTCGAGCTCGGTGACCTCCCAGGGCTTGCCGGTCTCACGGATGATGGCGGCCCTCGTCCTCATGCTGGGGGAGCTCCTCGTTGTCGTGGTGGAGATGGAAGTGTCGTGGTGGAGGTGTGCGCCGCGCCACCGGTGCCGACGGCCGTCACCTGTGCGAACTCCGAGGGCGACGGCGTGGCGGTCGGCCCCCGGACGGGCGCGGGGCAGGAACTTCCCGCGGCCGGCCGACCCATGACCCGGATCACTCATCCCGAGGTGTCACCTTGCGTCGAGCGAGTTGCATTGTCAACCGCCGCGACGATGACTCCCGACCGAAGGGCCCGTCGCCGTGGGCTGGCAGCGCTCCTCGCATCGGGAGCCGGCCCGGAGCGGAGGTTGCAATTCCTGTCCTTCCTCGCGCACCAGCGGCAACCGGAACTGGGCCTGAGCTGGGCCGACGGCACCGGGGCATACTTCTGGCCGAGTTGACCGGGGCGGCGGCCCCCAGTAACGTTTCCGTGCGACATGCAACCGTTTGTTCGCATAGCGCACGGTTTGCTGTTCCTCTCGAGGAGGCGCCATGGAGCTGGAGTCGATACTGGATCCGACGGGTGTGACCGACGCCGCCTCGGACACCTCGTTGGCGCCACGGCTGGGAACACTGCGCGGCAAGACTCTCGCCCTGCTGGACAACGGCAAGCCCAACGGCGCCGCGCTGCTGAACGAGTTCGGCAGGGTGCTGAAGGAGCGCCACGGGGTCAAGGACGTGCTGATGTTCACCAAGCCGTACTTCGGCACGCCCGTCGAACCGACGCAGACCCAGCGGATCTTCGAGGAGTGCGACTTCGCGATCACCGCGATCGGTGATTAGGGCTCATGCAGCGCGGCCAGTTTGGCCGACGGGATCCTTCTGGAGAGGCAGGGCGTGCCCGCCGTCTCCGTCTGCACGGAGGCCTTCCGCATCCCTGCGCAGGCCATGGCCAAGGCGTACGGCTTCCCCGGGTTCCAGTACGTCGAGGTGCCGCACCCGGTGGCCAGCCTGAGTGCCGAGGGGCTGCGACAGCGGGTCGAGGAGGTGCTGCCGCGCGTGCTGGACATCCTCGGAGTGGAGGCGTGAACGAGGCGCAGCGGGCGATCGAGCACTGCTACGCGCAGGGCTGGACCGACGGCCTCCCCGTCGTACCGTGCGATTCCGACCAGCTCGACGCGATGCTGGCGCGGGTCGACCGGAACCCCGAGGAGGTCCTGCTGGGCATGCCCCAGCTCGGCCGCTCGGTGACCGTGCGGCTGGCGGCGATCAACGCGGTGATGGCCGGCTGCCTGCCGGAGTACTTCCCGCTGCTGGTCTCGGCATGGGACTCGCTGCGCGAGGAGGGCTACGCCCGGAAGGGCATCTGGCAGAGCACCACCGGGACGGCCTCCCTGCTGCTGGTCAACGGTCCGGTGCGGCAGGAGATCGGGATCAACAGCCGCGGGAACCTGTTCGGCCCGGGCTTCCGGGCCAACGCCACCATCGGTCGCGCCGTCCGGCTGACCGCGATGAACGCCCTGGGTCTCCGGCCGCAGGAGCTGGACCAGGCCACCCAGGGCACGCCGGCCAAGTACACCGCCTGCATCGGCGAGAACGAGGAGGAGTCGCCGTGGGCGCCGCTGCACGTCGACTGCGGGCTCGCCCCTGAGGTCAGCGCGGTGACGGCGATGACCATGCGCTCGACCGCGCACATCGAGGCCCGGCACACCGCCGTCCCGGAGCAGCTCCTGACCGACATCGCGGGCACCCTCGCGCGCACCGGAGCCCTGCTGCACCAGACGGTTAGTGCCTGCGTCGTGCTGTGCCCCGAGCACGCCCACCTGCTGGCCGACGCCGGGTGGAGCAAGCGCGACGTGTCCGCCTTCCTGTACGAGCAGTCCTTCGTGCCCCGCGAGACGCTCGACCGGACCGGCAAGGGGGCGGTGTCCCGGATCAGCCTGTGGCGGGTCGCCCGCGACCATCCGGACGCCGTCGTCGACGAGGGGGCCGACCCGACGCGGAACGGGATCCACGCCATGACCTCGCCCGAGGCGGTCCTGGTCGTCGTCGCCGGGGCCTCGAACTCCGGCGTCTCCGCCGTCGTGGAGACCTTCGGTCCCCGTGGGGGACGGCCGGCCGTCACGCCGATCCCCGCCCAGGCACCGGGATCGACCCAGGACAGCAGACAGGAGAGCCGGACATGACCCAGACCGACCGATCCGCCACCGAGCTGGGCACGGCGCTCGCCGCACCGACCGCCATGCTCGAGAGCGACGGGTTCGTGGCGACCTGGGAGGTGGACGCGGCCAACGGCGTCCACTTCACCGTGCTCCCCGGCAGCGCCGAGTGCCAGGACTGCCTGGTGCCCAAGCCCGTGATGGAGGCGATCATCGGCGAGGCCCTCGAGGGCACGCCGTGGTCGCTGGCGGAGGTCACCCTCCCCGCCGACAAGGGCTGACGACCGTGGGCGACCCGACGCCCCCGACGATGGACGTGGGCGCGCTGGCCGCTGTCGACGTGCCCGTGCACGTGCAGCCACCGACGGACGACGCCGTCCGTCTGCTGGGTCCGGGAGGCTGATCCCGGTGGGCGGAGAACCGGTGGTACGGGACAACCTCGCCTCGCTGCTGGAGGCCGTGGCCGACGCGGTCACCGCCGTCGACCCGCAGTGGCCGGCAGCGGTGCACGTCGGACGTCGCCGGGTGACCTGGGCGCAGTTCGACGACCGCGCCGCCCGGCTCGCCGGTTCCCTGGCAGGGCAGGGGATCGGTCCGGGGGACCGGGTCGGCATCGGACTGCACAACTGCCCCGAGTACCTGGAGAGCCTGTTCGCCGTCCTCAAGCTGCGGGCCGTCCCGGTCAACGTCAACTACCGGTACGGCGCCACCGAGCTCGAGCAGGTCGTCCGTCTCACCCGGATGCGGGGGCTGGTGGGCGAGCCCGAGATGCTCGACGTGATCGGCGACGTCGCGGCGCGGGTACCGGATCTGCGGGTGCTCGTCACCGGGGAGGCTCCGGAGACGCGGTTCCCCCGCTACGAGGACGCCATGAGCGGACCGCCGATGCCCCGGCAGCCGCGCTCGCCCGACGACCAGATCCTGCTGCTCACCGGGGGCACGACGGGCTTGCCCAAGGGCGTCGTGTGGGACTCCGCGGGCGTGTGCGGGGTCGTGTCCTCGGCCTACGGGCGGGCCGGCGTGCCGGTGCCCCGCGACACGGCGGAGGTCGTCGCGGCGGCGGTGGCGCAGGTCCGGGAAGGGACGGCGCCGGTGGTCCTGCCGGCGTCGCCGCTGATGCACGGCACCGGCTTCTTCTTCAGCCTCGGCGACCTGCTGCGCGGCGGGCGGGTGGTGACCCTCCCGCAGCACTCGCTGGACCCGGCCGCGCTCTGGACGGCGGTGCAGGAGGAGCGGGTGGAGGAGCTGGCGATCGTCGGTGATGCCTTCGCCGTCCCGCTGCTGGCCGAGCTGGACCGGGCCGCCGCCGCGGGCACGCCGTACGACCTGACCTCGCTGCGCCGGATCGTCAGCTCGGGAGTCCGCTGGAGCCCGGCGACCAAGCGGCGGCTGCTGGCCGCCGGGCGGTTCACGCTGCAGGACTCCATCGCCGCGACCGAGGGCGGCCCGTTCGGCGTCTCGCTGTGCGGCCCGGACCCCGACAGCGTCACCTCCGAGTTCACCCTGCCCCCCAACGCCCGGGTGATCGGGCCGGACGGCACCGATGTGCGGCCCGGCTCCGGGGAGGCCGGCCTGCTGGCCAGTACCGGCAACCTCCCGCTGGGCTACCTCGACGATCCGGAGGCCACGGCCGCGGTCTTCCGGACGATCGACGGCGTCCGCTATGCCGTTCCCGGTGATTCCGCCACCCTGGCGGCCGACGGCACGATCTCGCTGCTGGGCCGCGGCTCGGGGGTCATCAACACCGGCGGCGAGAAGGTGTTCGCCGAGGAGGTCGAGGAGGTCCTCGTCCAGCATCCCGGGGTCGCGGAGGCCGTCGTGGTGGGCGTGCCCGACGACCGGTGGGGGAGCCGCGTGGCAGCGCTGGTGGTCCCGGTGCCCGGGGCGGAGCTGGACCTGGACGCGCTCGCCGACCACGTCGGGAGCCGGCTGGCCGGCTACAAGCGGCCGCGTGTCCTCCGCCTGGTGGCAGGGATCCCGCGGACGGTGTCGGGCAAGCTCGACCGCCGCTGGGCCCAGGAGCAGGCCCGGGAGCTCGGGGCGTCCCCTCAGAACTGACTGGGCGCGATCCGGCGGACGCCGAGCAGAACCATGTCCCGCTCGATGCGGGCGGACGTCGCCCGCAGCGGTTCGAGCGCGGTCCGCTGCAGGGCAGCGGGGGACAGCCGCCGGGACTGTGTGCCCACGTTGACCGAGGCGACCACCACGCCGGACCCGTCTCGCACCGGCACCGCGATGGAGGTGACGCCCTCCTCCAGCTCCTGGTCGACCAGCGCGAAGCCTCGCACGCGCGCCTCCATGATCTTCGCGCGTAGCCGGGCGGGATCGGTGGTCGTCTTGGCGGTCCGCGGCTCGAGCGTCACCCGGGCCAGGTAGTCGTCCAGCTGCTCGTCCGGCAGCGCCGCGAGCTGGACCCGGCCGTGGGAGGTGAGGTAGGCCGGCAGCCGGGTGCCGACCGTGAGCCCACTGGCCACCACGCGACGCGCACCCACCCGGCTGACGTAGAGGATGTCGTCGCGGTCGAGCACGGCGACACTGGTCGTCTCCTGCAGTTCCTCCGCGAGCGCGGCGAGGTGCGGCGTGACGACCCGGGGGAACGACATCAGCGACAGGTAGGTGTACCCGAGCTCCAGCACGGTGGGGCGCAGGTGGAACTTGCGGTCGACCACGCCCACGTACTCGAGGTCCACGAGCGTCAGCACGAAGCGGCGCGCCGCGGCCCGGGTCATGCCGGTGCGCCGGGCGATGTCGCTGAGGGTGAGCTCCGGCTCCTCGCCGCTGAACGCCTTGATGACCGCCAGCCCTCGCTCCAGGGACTGCACGAAGTAGTCCCCGCGCGGCCGGACCGCCTGCGCTTCGGCAGGAGAGGACTCGGCGTCCTCCGCCACCGGCACGGCCCCGGGTTCGGTCAACGTTCCAGCTCCTCCGCGAGCGCGCGGCCCTGCGCCGCGGCATCAGAGTCCACCATGGATCCCTGCGCCTGCCCTCGGCGCGAGGAGGATCCGGCGCCGTTTCCCCCCTGGGGGGTGACGGTCAGCAGGCCGCGATCGGCGTCCACGCACACCCAGTCACCGGTGTGGATCAGCTCGAACGGGTCGCCGTCCAGGTCGGTGATGGCCGGCACGTGCGTGACCACCACGCCGAGCGCGATCTTGGTGTTCATCGTGGTGAACACCATCGCGGCCGGCGCGGACCCCATGAGCCGGGACATGTGGAACATGCCCGACCACCCCGAGGAGCCCTTGGCACCCTTGAACACCAGGACCTTCCCGGCGAAGGACTGACCCACCAGCTCGTGCCGCGACTCGATGACCCGGCCCTTGCGCGGCTCCACCCCGCCCCAGCCCGAGATCGCCTCGCGGGTGACCAGCGCCTCGCCCTCGGCGACGCCACCGACCAGGCCGCGGCCGGCGAGTACGAAGCTGTCGCTCACGGTCGCTCCCCCCGCCAGGTGCCGGTCACCGCGGCGTCGACGCATTCCTCGAGCGTCCCGAACCAGCCGTGCACGTTCATGATCGCCGGCAGGTAGTGCACCTGCTTGGCCGAGTCGGTGGCGATCACCCGGGTGCCCTTGGGGAGGAACTGGCCGATCGCCGGGCAGGTGTCGCTCATCAGCAGGGCGCCGGCGTCCTCGAGCGCGCGGGCGTACCCGTTCTGCTCGGCGATGTGCCGCAGCGCCCGCGGGGTGAACACCCACAACTCGCTGTCGGGGTGCACGCGGCGGCCCTCGAGCAGCCGGACGACGTCGCGGACCTGGCCCAGGGTGGCGTGCGGGCAGCCGATCATCACCAGGTCCACCGACGTGTCCGAGGCGGTGGCCGTGAGGTGCTCGTAGGCCTCCGACCGTTGCGCCGGCCCGTACCGGAGGTGCTCGACCGGCGCTCGCCCGGCGAAGGCCTCCTCACGGGTCCGCGCCTCCGCCGTGATGCCGGGGACGTGGTACATCTCGACGCCGCCCGACGAGGCGGCCGCCGCGCCGAAGTGCTTGAGCCGCACCAGGTCGGGGGTGCGCTCGATGCCGTCGACGACCGGGATGGCCTCCTCGGGCACCTGCTCCCCGATCCAGTAGCCGAGCAGGCCCCAGTCACGGTTGGTGACGACCGGCGTCGTCACCTCGACCAGGTGCGACCCGCGTCGGTTCTCCTCCAGGTGCAGCCCCCAGTACGGGATCTTGCCGGTGAGCATGGCCGCGCCGGTGCTCTCCCGCCCCTCCACGTTGGTGCGCGCGCCCAGCACCGAGTTGACGTACACGACCGCCGAGCTCTCCATCCAGGCGCAGTGCTCGCCCTTCAGCGGCACGTTGCCGACCTGGTACGGGGTGCAGGTGTTGAGCAGGTGGATGCCGTGCTCGGCGTTGTACTGCTCGCTGGCCATGATCTCGTCGTGCTCGTCCTGGGGCAGTCCCTGCACCCGCCAGTGCTTGGTGTCCATCGGCCCGATGAGCTGGTGGCTCTGCGCCTTGACCGGCGGGATGACGAGCTCCCGCGGCGCGTCCAGGCTGTGCTCGGAGAACGCGCCGTCGGGCGTGGGGGAGCCGCAGACCAGGCTGTGCCGGGAGCCGAACAAGTTGGCCCCGCACACGTTGTCGGTGTCGACCAGCCGCTCGGCGCCGAGCACCTCGCCGTAGCGGACGAGCAGGTCCATCGCGGCGGCCACGGCCTCGCCCTGCTCGCCGTCGAGCATGGCCCGCTCGTCGTCGGCCAGCCTCATCCCGCCTCGCCCCCGTCGAACCGCACGCCCTCCTCGGTCAGCCGCGCCTGGAGCTTCCCGACGTCGACGTCGCCGGCGGCGAGCCCGCCGGAGAGGGCCAGGTCGGCAGCGGTGCCGGCGGCCTGACCCATCGCGAAGCAGGGACCGGTGACCCGGGCACTGGACTGGCCCTCGTGCGTCATCGACGCGCAGCGGCCTACGACGTACGTGTTCGTGAGCACCTGCGGGACGATCATCCGGAAGGGCAGCTGGTTGTAGCCGCGCGGGTTCTCGCCGCGCTGCCAGCGGATCTCCACGTCTCCGGCGACGTGCGCCTCCACCGGCCAGCCGTTGACACCGATGGCGTCGGGGAAGTCGGCGCAGTCGAGGATGTCGTCCTCGCTGAGCTGGTAGGCGCCGACGATCCGCCGGGTCTCCCGGATGCCGATGTCGGGCGCGATGTCCACGACGTACGCGGCCTCGAAGCCGGGGACCTCCCGGCGGTAGAAGGGGAACACGTCGCGCACCTGGCGCCGGCCCTGCAGCTCACCCCGGGTCAGCTGCCACACGTCGGTGCCGTCGATGGCGCTGCCGTCGGGATTGGACAGCTGGGTGATGTTGGCCCGCCACTCCAGGGGGTTGCGCTGGGGGCGGACGATCGGCCGCTTGCGGGGGAACGAGAAGAGCCCGGCCTGCTCGGCGTCCTCCATGAGGGCGGGCAGCTTGTCCTGCGTGGCCCGGGCGGCGTCGGCGTCGACGCCGTTGATGCGGAACATCAGCGACGGGTACAGCATCCCGTGCGCCGGGTCGGTCTTCTCGTACGGCGCCCCCGCCCAGGCGGCCAGGTCGCCGTCGCCGGACCCGTCGACGAACATCCGTCCGCGGATCGCCCCCCGCCCGGACTTGGACTCCACCAGCAGCGCGTCCACCCGGTGCTCGTCGGCCATGACGACGCCCACGGCCAGCGCGTGGAACAGCAGGGTCACGCCGGACTCGACCAGCATGTCGTCGAGGGCGATCTTGTAGGCGGAGATGTCGTAGGCCTGGGCCAGGATGCGGTTGGCGAAGCTCAGGTGCGGTTCGTTCAGCCCGTCCAGGGCGGCGATCCGCTCCAGCAGCTCGTCGGCCAGCCCGTGCACCACCTGCCGGTGCTCGCCGTGCACGTTGGCGTGCAGCCCGCAGAAGGTGGACAGCCCGCCGGCGCTGCCCGCCCCACCGGTGTAGCCGTTGCGCTCGATCAGGATCGTGGAGCGCCCTGCGCGGGCGGCGGCGGCCGCGGCCATCACGCCGGCCGGCCCGCCGCCGACCACCACGACGTCGTACTCCCCGAGCAGCGGCGTCCGCCGGCCCGGCTCCTCCAGCCAGTTCTGCGTCACGAGCCCTCCTCGGGGGCGCGGCCGGGGGACGGGGCGGTGAGCACCGCGCCCTCCGGCACGGGTGAGACCAGCCTGCGGTAGGCCGACAGCCAGCCGTGGTCGGGGCCGAGCTCCGGCGAGCCGAGCCGCGCCCGTCGCTCGGCGAGCACGTCCTCGGGGACGTCGAGGTCGACCGTCCGGCGGTCGACGTCGATGACGATCCGGTCGCCGTCCTCGACCAGGGCCAGCGGGCCGCCCAGGGCCGCCTCCGGGGTCACCTCGCCGACGACGGTGCCCACGTTGACCAGTCCGGACATCTGCCCGTCGGTGACCACCGCGACGCTGTCGCCGAGACCCGCACCCTCGAGAGCGAAGACGACGGCCGAGCCCAGCGCCATGCCGGGGCCGCCCACGACACCCAGCCCGCGGACGACGAGCACCGTGCCGGGCCGGACGTCCCCGCGGGCCAGGCCGGCCAGGGCCTCGTCCCGGCTGGAGTAGCACTGCGCCGTCCCCTCGAACCGGCGGGCGCCCCGGTCGTCGACCGGCCGCTTGACCACCGCGCCGCCGGGGGCCAGCGATCCCCGGACGATGACGATGGTGGGCCGGGTGCCGAAGGGGCGGTCGGCCGGGCGGACGACCTCCTCGTCGGCGACCGTCGCCCCGGCGAGGACGTCGCGCAGCGTGCCGCCGTCCACGGTGGGGACGTCGAGGTCGAGCAGGTCGCCGAGCTGGGTCAGGACGGCCCGGGTGCCCCCTGCCCGCTCCAGGTCCTCGATGAAGTGCGGGCCGTTGGGGCGCACCGCGCACAGCAGCGGCACCCGGTCGGCGAGCTCGGCGAACAGCCCGGGCACGTCGACGGGGCAGTCGGCCTCGTGGGCGACCGCCTGCAGGTGCTTGATCGAGTTGACCGACGCGCTGGTGGCCAGCAGCAGCGTGACCGCGTTGCGGAAGGCTGCCGGTGTCATCACCTCGCGGGGCCGCAGCCCCTCGGTCACCAGCTCCACGATCCGCGCCCCGGCGCGGCGGGCGCCGTCCCACATCGCCGGGCTGTTCGCCAGGACGGGGGTGGTCCCGGTCAGGGACATGCCGAGCGCCTCGCAGGCCATGTGCATGGTGTTGGCCGTGCCGAGGCCGGCGCAGACACCCGGTCCGCGGATGGCGTTGTCGGCCATGCCGCACAGGTGCTCCAGCGACATGCGGCCGGCCGCGACGGAGCCGGCGGCGAGGAAGACCTCCTCGATGTCGACGTGCTCGCCGCCGTAGTCGCCGCTGGGCTGGTAGCCGCAGCCGACGACGATCGTCGGGATGTCCAGCCGCCCGGCGGCCATGAGGTGCGCCGGCGCGGTCTTGTCGCAGGAGGCGAGGGTGACCATCCCGTCGAGCTGGGCGCCCTCCACGGCGACCTCGACGTCGTTCACGATCAGGTCGCGGCTGGGCAGGATGTAGCGCCCGTCCCGCCCGGCCGAGGTGATGAAGTCGCTCGGGGCCGCCGTCCGCACCTCGAACGGGAGGCCACCGGCGGCGCGGATCGCCTCCTCCACCACCGGCACGATGCCGTCGAGGTGGCTGAAGCAGATCGCCAGCTTCGACGAGGAGTTGACGACGGCGATCTTGGGCTTGGTCATGTCCTCGTCCGGGATGCCCAGCGCCCGCCACTGCGCCCGGCGCACCGCCCAGCGGGAGCTGCCCTCCTGCAGGTTGCTGCGCAGCCCACCGGGCGCCGGGGTCACGCGCTGACCCCGGCCACCGAGTCGTGCCACGGGATCATCAGCCGCTTGGTCAAGGTGACCGCCGCATAGAGCAGCGAGCCCATGATCGAGAGCAGCACGATGACGGCGAACAGCTGGGGCGCGTCGAGGGCGTTGAGGCTCTTGACCACCAGGTGGCCCAGACCCTCGCTGCCGCCCAGGTACTCGCCGACGATCGCGCCGATGACGGCGAACACGATGCCCACCTCGGCCCCGGCGAAGATGTAGGGCAGCGTGCTCTTCAGCTCGAGGTTCGTGAACGTGGCCCACTTGCTGGCGCCGAGGCCCCGCATGACGTCGCGGTGCCCGCGGTCGACCGACCGGACGCCGAGCATCACGTTCAGCATGATCGGGAAGAACGCCAGGATCGCGGCCATGATGACCTTCGACGTCGTCCCGAAGCCGAACCAGATGACGAAGATCGGGATGAACGCGACCTTCGGGATCACCTGCAGGGCGACGAGCGCCGGCTGCAGCGCCCGCTCGAGCCACAGCACCCGGCCGAGGACGGCGCCCACGGCCGTGCCCACGACCAGCGCGAGGAGGAAGCCGACGAGCACCTCGTAGAGGGTGATCCAGAGGTCGTGCCAGATCGTTCCGCTGGTGATGAGGTCGCCGAGCGCCCGGGCCACGTCCGTCGGTGCGGGCAGGATGAACTTCGACACCCCGATCACCGAGACGGCGAACTGCCAGCCGCCGAGGAGGATGATCAGCAGGACCGGGGTGGAGAGGAAGGGCAGCCACCTCATCAGGTTGTCGCGGTCGTTCACCGGCGCGTCCGGGTCCTGCGCCTTCGGGGGGTCGACCGGAACTGCGCTGGTCTCGGGGGACTTCGCGAGATGAGTCATTCTTCGTCCAGTTCGTGGCGGAGTTCGCGGACGATCGTCTGGAACTCGGCGCTGGTCTCGGTCTCCAGCGACCGCGGCCGCGCGAGCGGAACAGGGGTGATGGAGCGGATGCGGCCCGGCCGGGGGGTGAGCAGGACGACCCGGTCGGCCAGGAAGACGGCCTCGCTGATCGAGTGCGTGACGAACACGACCGTGGCGCCGGCCTGCGCGTGGATCGACTGCAGTTCCAGGTTCATCTTGTCGCGGGTCAGCGCGTCCAGGGCGCCGAACGGCTCGTCCATCAGCAGGATGGTCGGGTCGTAGCTCAGCGCCCGGGCGATCGCGGCCCGCTGACGCATGCCGCCGGACAGCTCCCGCGGGTAGGCGTTCTCGAAGCCGGGCAGGCCGACCAGCTCGCACAGCTCCGTCGCCCGGGCCCGCCGCTCCTTCCGGCCGACCCCGCGCAGCTTCAGCGGCAGCGAGATGTTGTCCGAGACCGTGTACCAGGGGAAGAGGTTGGCGTCCTGGAAGACCAGGCCGAAGTGCTCGAAGGCCTCGTCGTTGCGCTTGCCGCCGCGCCAGATGCTCTCCCCGTCGGCGGTCACCGTGCCGGAGGTCGGGGGGAGCAGGCCGGCCAGGATGCGCAGCAGAGTGGTCTTGCCGCAGCCCGAGCGGCCGACCAGCGAGATGAACTCGCCGCGCGCGATGGAGAGGTCGACGTTGCTGAGCGCGTGCACCTCCCCGCGTCGCGCCTGGTAGGTCTTGTCGACCCCGGTGACCTCGAGCTGGGCCTGCCCCGGGGCGCGGCGGGTGTCCCGGTCGGGAGCGACGTGGGGTTCGGTCGGAGAGACGGTCATGTGGTCCTCCCGCTGTCGGGACGTCATGAGCCGGGGGCGAAGTCGTTGGTGTACCAGTCGTCCGGGTCCAGGTCCTCGGGGACGAAGCCCGCGCCGGACATCTCCTCGTAGACCGTCTGCCACTGCTCGGGCACGGTCCTGGCGATCTGGTCGTCGCCGGCCGCGGTCCACGACTCCACGTACTCGGTGAGCGCCGCCTTGCCGACTTCCGCGTCCTTGAGGGTCGGGATGTCGTAGTCCGCAAGGCACTTGATGGTCTCGGCGAAACCGTTGGCCTCGTCCTCCTCGACGAACAGCACGGCGTCCTTGATCGCCGCGAGGTAGGAGCGCAGCTGCTTCTGCGTCTCCTCGTCGTCGGCCTGGTCCTGCGAGGTGATGTAGACCTGGCCGCCGCTCTCGACGTCGTCCGAGGGCGCGTAGATGACCGCGTCGGGCTGCTGCCTCTGCAGGGCCACCGCGGTGTCGAGCGAGACGACGTATCCGCCGATCCGGCCCGACTTGACCAGGTCGTAGACGCCCGGCGCGAGGCCGACCACCTGGGTCTGGACGTCAGCGGGATCGATGCCGGCCGAGGATGCCGCGACCTTGATGATGAGCTCGCTGGTGCCGCCCTCCGACGGCGTGCCCATCAGCCGGCCCTCGATGTCGGCGGCGGACTCGAGCGGGTCCGACTTGTCCGAGACGAAGCGGATGGTGCCGGTCTTGTTGATCTGGCCGACGTTCAGGAGAGGTGCCTCCCGCTCGCCGGTCGCCACCATGGTCTCCATGTCGCCGACGCGGGTGATCAGCGCGCCGCCGGCGATCACCGTCTGGATCGCCTGGGCCGAGCCCTGCGTGGTCTCGAAGGTCACGTTCAGCCCGTGGTCCTCGAAGTAGCCGCAGGAGGAGGCGACCAGTTCCGGGGTGAAGGTCAGGCTCTCCAGCGGGAGGATGTTGAGGAACGTGACGTCCTGCACCTCGCCCTCCACCTCGCCGCCGCCCCCGCTGTCGCCGCCGGCGGACGCTTCCTCGTCGTCCCCACCCCCGCCGCACGCTGCCAGGAGGGCGGCCGCGCTCACGGCCGCGAGGGAGGACCGCCACCGCCGGTGGCGGCTGACGGGACGCAGGGTCGTGCGGGTCATCGGGCTCTCCTTCGAGCGGAGCGGGCGGCGAGGGCGGGGGAGCGCTCGGGCTCTGCGCGCTGGGACGGGGGATGAGGTGGGCCACGGCGGTCGGCCCGCGGTGTGCAGTTGACGGGCGGTGCGAGACGAGCGACGACGAGGTGGCCGGGCGCCGATGTGTGCGACATGCGATCACTCGTGCTCCTGCCGAACATATGGCGCAGCTCACACGGTGTCAAAGCGAGGCAGCCCATCGCCCGCAGATGGCGGCGCAGTCGTGACCGAGTCGATATCCGCGACGCCGCCGCCTTGACCCGACAGGCACTGGTGAGGGACCGTGTGTGCGCAGAGAGAGCGCCTGTTCGGATGGCGCACGGCCTGCAGAGGTCGGCCCGAGGCCGGCGCGGCAGGAAGGGGAGTCCGTGACCAGCCGGCTGGAACCGAGGAACGCCGTCCTGCAGAGCGACGCCTCCGGCCGCCCCCGGGTGGACATGGACACCCTGCGACTGATCCAGGAGTACTACGCCGACCAGGGCTGGACCGACGGGCTGCCGGTGGTGCCGGTGACCGACTCGTACCTGGCCGAGTTCCTCGCCCAGACCGACCGCGCCGCCGAGGACGTGGTCTTCCGGATGAACCATCTGGACCGCTCCTGCACGGTCCGCTCGGCGGCGATCAACGCCGCGATGGCCGGGTGCCGCCCCGAGTACTTCCCGGTCGTCCTGGCCGCCTGGGACGCGCTGATCGCCGAGGGGTACGCCGGCAAGGGCATCTGGCAGAGCACCACCGGCACCGCGCCGATGCTGATCGTCAACGGCCCGATCCGCGAGCAGCTCGGCATCAACAGCCGGGGGAACGTCTTCGGCTCCGGGTGCCGCGCCAATGCGACGATCGGGCGCGCCCTGCGACTCACCGCCATCAACGCGTTCGGCCTGCGGCCGCAGCACCTCGACCAGGCCACCCAGGGGACGCCGGCGAAGTACACCTGCTGCATCGCCGAGAACGAGGAGGACAGCCCCTGGGCGCCCTTCCCGGTCGACCACGGCTTCGCCCCCGGGGAGAACACCGTGACCGCGATGCTCGTCCGTTCGGTCATCCACCTGGAGGCCCGGCACACCGAGGACGCCGAGCAGCTCGGCCGGGACCTCGCCGGCACGCTCGCGCGCACCGGCGCCCTGGTGCACGAGACGATCAGCGGCTGCCTCGTGCTCGGCCCGGAGCACGCGCACGTGTTCGACCGGGCCGGCTGGTCCAAGGCCGACGTCCGGCAGTTCGTCCACGACCACGCGGTGAACTCCCGGGCCCGGCTGGCGGAGGTCGGCAAGGATGCCATCTCCAAGGAGACCCGCTGGCGGCTGCCCGCCGGTCATCCGGCCGCGATACCCGACACCGCGGCCCAGGACGGGAAGGACCTCGTCCCGGTGCTCAACTCGCCCGAAGCTCTCCTGGTGACCGTCGCCGGCGCGTTCAACGCCGGCGTGTCCGCCGTGGCCGAGACGTTCGGCCCCCGGGGCGGACCCCCGGCCATCGCCCGCATCGCCGACGCACCGTCCCCGGGAGGGACCCGATGACGCCTGTTGTTGCCGAACCGGCCCGGAACACGCCCGTCTACGGCGAGTTCGACGTCGTCGTCATCGGTGGCGGACCCGCGGGCATCACCACCGCGGCCGCGGCCGCCCGGGCCGGCCGCAGCACGCTGCTGGTCGAGCGCTACGGCTTCCTCGGCGGCGCCGGCACGATGGGCGGGCTGTCCACCTTCTGCGGTCTGCACGCCAAGATCCACGGCGAGCACCGGCAGGTCATCCACGGTCTCGCGGACGAGATGCTCGAGCGGCTGGTCAAGCTCGACGGCCTCAACCAGCCGCACCTGACCATCAACGACGGCATCCTGGCCCAGGCGTTCGACATCTCCGCCTACAAGCTGGCCGCCGACGAGCTGGTGGTCGACTCGGGTGCGAAGCTGCTCTTCCACGCCCTGGCCGTCGGCGTCGTCATGGCCGACGACGCGACCATCGACGCGGTGATCATCGAGAGCAAGTCCGGCCGCGCCGCCGTCCGCGGCCGGGTGTTCGTGGACGCCTCCGGTGACGCCGACGTGGCCGCCTGGGCCGGCGTTCCCTTCGAGAAGGCGCCGCACCTGCTCTATCCCTCGCTGATGTTCCGGATCAACGCCGTCGACGTGGAGGCCGCCGGCCCCGCGCCGTGGCGCACCGTCGAGCGGCTGATGGAGGAGGCCGAGGCGGCCGGGACCCACACGTTCCCGCGGAAGAAGCCGATCGTCCGCCCGCAGCGCAACCCGCTGGAGTGGCGGGCGAACCTCACCCAGCTGTCCAACGCCGACGGGAGCGCGATCGACGGCACCGATGTCGACCAGCTGACCCGCGGGGAGCTGCAGGGTCGCCGGCAGTCCTTCGACGCCTTCGACTTCATCAAGCACCGGACGCCGGGCTTCGAGCACTCCTACATCGTCGACATCGCGCCGCAGATCGGGATCCGCGAGACCCGGCGGGTGTTCGGCCACCACCGGCTGACCGAGGACGAGGTGCTCGACTGCGCCGACTTCCCCGACGCCATCGGCGTCAACGGCTGGCCGGTCGAGGCGCACGTCGCCGGGACGGTGGAGTTCCGCTGGCAGCGTGGCGAGCGCGGCTACAACCAGCTGCCGTACCGGATGCTCGTGCCCGAGCGGGTGGGGAACCTGCTGGTCGCCGGGCGCTGCGCCTCGATGACCCAGGGCGGCCAGTCGTCGGCCCGCGTGACCGGGCCCTGCTTCGCGATGGGGGAAGCAGCCGGGACGGCGGCGGACCTGGCCATCCGGGACGGCGTCGCGGTCGGCGACGTCCCGATCGGGGAGCTCCAGCGCCGCCTCGAGCTGGCCGGCGCGTTCCTCGGGGCCACGGAATGACATCGCTGCGGAGCAACTTCCCCGTCGGCGGCACCCCCTGGGCCATGCGCCGGGCACAGTGGACCGCGCTCGGCCTGTCCGACGAGGACATGGACAAGCCCAAGATCGCGATCGTGAACAGCTCGTCCAGCCTGGCCAGCTGCTTCAGCCACCTCGACGGCGTGGTGCCGCCCCTCAAGGCGGCGATCCAGGCGGCCGGGGGGGTGGCCTTCGAGGTGCGCACCGCGGCGCCCAGCGACGCGATCACCAGCGCAGGCCGCGCCGGGCAGTACATCCTGCCCAGCCGGGACCTCATCGCCAGTGACATCGAGGTCGCCGTCGAGGGCGCCCAGCTCGACGGCATGGTCACCCTCGCGTCGTGCGACAAGACGACCCCCGGCCAGCTCATGGCGGCCGGGCGGCTGGACATCCCCACGATCGTGATCGGCTGCGGCTACCAGCCCTCCGGGATCTACCGCGGCGAGCACGTCGACTTCGAGGACGTCTTCCTCTACGCCGGCCACGTGGCCAGCGGCGCCATGACCGTCGAGGAGCTCGCGGAGATGGCGTCGGTCGCGGTCAGCGGCCCCGGTGTGTGCGCCGGCATGGGCACGGCCAACTCGATGCACATCGCGACCGAGGCGCTCGGGATGATGATGCCCGGCAGCGCTCCGGTGCTGGCCAACAGCCCGAAGATGTTCGCCGACGTGGAGCGGGCCGGCCGGCGGATCGTGGAGCTGGTGGCCGAGGGCCTCCGCCCGCGGCAGATCCTCACGGCGGGCGCGTTCCGCAATGCCGTGGCCGCCGTCCTGGCGATCAGCGGATCGGTCAACTGCGTCAAGCACCTCCAGGCGGTCGCCGTGGAGGCCGGCTGCGACGTCGACGTCCTCGGCCTGTTCGAGGAGCTCGCGCCGCAGGTGCCGCTGCTCACCGGCGTCAAACCCAACGGGGACCGCAGGATCGACGAGTTCGAGGCCGCCGGCGGCGCCCAGGCGCTGCTGCGCCAGCTGCGGCCGCTGCTCGACCTCGACCAGCCGACCGTCGCAGGCGGCACCCTCGGCGACGTGCTCGGCGGAGCTCCGGTGGCCGACGGCGACGTCATCCGCCCGTTCGACGACCCGCTGGCCCGGCACCCGGGCATCACCATCGTCCGCGGCTCCCTGGCCCCGGAGGGGGGAGTGGTGAAGCGGACGGTCGAGGACGACGGTGTGCACCGGTTCTCCGGGCCGGCGAAGGTCTACCACTCGCGCGACGAGGGGCTGGCCGGCATCCGCGGCGGCGAGGTGCGGCCCGGCGACGTGGTCGTGCTCAGCGGCCTGGGCCTGCGCGGCTCGCCGGGCATGGCCCTGACGTCGGCGTTCATCTTCGCCCTCGACGGGGCCGGGCTCGGCGACCAGGTGGTCGTCGTCACCGACGGGCAGATGTCGGGGCTGGTCAACAAGGGTCTCGTCGTGGCCGAGGTCAGCCCCGAGGGGGCAGTGGGCGGGCCCCTCGGGCTCGTCCGTGACGGCGACGTCATCTCGGTGGACGTCGACGCGCGCACCCTGGACCTGAACGTGCCGGAGGAGGAGCTGGAGCGGCGCCGGGCCGAGCTGCCGCCCCTGCCCGCGCCTCGCGGCTGCGGGTGGCTGGACGTCTACGCGCGGACGGTGTCTCCACTGGCTCGGGGAGCGACGCTCGGCGGCTGAGCGGACGGCCGGACCCGGCTGCGACTCAGGGGTTCACGGCCAGGAACAGGAAGCCGGCGAGCAGCACCAGGTGCACAGCGCCCTGCAGCCGTGTGGCGCGGCCGGGGACCACGGTCAGGGCCCCGACGACGACGGTGAGGGCCAGCAGGACCATCTGCGTGGGGCCGAGTCCCAGCAGCAGGGGACCCTCCAGCCAGACCGACGCGATCGCGATGGCCGGGATGGTCAGGGCGATGCTGGCCAGCGCCGAGCCCAGGGCGAGGTTGAGGCTGATCTGCACGCGGTTGCGCAGGGCGGCCCTCGACGCGGCGATCGTCTCCGGCAGCAGGACCAGCAGTGCGATGACCACCCCGACGAACGACTGGGGGAAGCCCGCCGCCGCGACGCCGGCCTCGATGGCGGGTGACTCGACCTTCGCCAGCCCGACGACGGCGACCAGCGCGACGAGCAGGAGCAGGAGGCTGGTCGCCGCGGCGCGGTCCGTGGGGGGCGCGGCGTGCTCCTCCACCGGGTCGGCCGCTCCGGACTCGGCGACGGGGAGGAAGAAGTCGCGGTGGCGGACGGTCTGGGTGAGCACGAAGGCCGCGTACAGGGTGAGCGAGGCGACGGCGGCGAAGGCCAGCTGCGACCCGGAGAACTCCGGGCCCGGGCGGCTGGTGGTGAAGGCCGGGAGCACCAGGCTGAGCGTGGCGACGGTCGCGACGGTCGCCAGCGCCGCGCCGCTGCCCTCCGCATTGAACACCGCCAACCCGAAGCGACGGGCGCCCAGCAGCAGCGACAGGCCCACGATGCCGTGGCAGGTGATCATCACGGCCGCGAAGACAGTGTCGCGGGCAAGGGTGGCCGTGTCGGGACCGCCGGCGATCATCAGGGTCACGATGAGCGCGACCTCGATGACTGTGACGGCCACGGCGAGGACCAGGGATCCGAAGGGCTCGCCCACCCGGTGCGCCACCACCTCGGCGTGGTGCACCGCGGAGAGCACCGCCCCGGCCAGGACCAGCGCCACGACCACCGCGAACACCGGCGCGAGGTCCCGTCCCCACGTGACGGCGAGCAGCACCAGCGCAGCGACCGGGAGGACCGTGGTCCAGGACAGGAGCGCGGAGCGGGTTCCGGTGGCCATGCCCTCACGCTGGCACAGCGCCGTTCCCGAGGTCGTCGCGAGGCGCTGGACCTAGGCTGCCGTCGTGACCGATCCGGGTGACCCCGCCGCGGCCAAGGCCGCGCTCCGCCAGCGACTCCTGGCCCGCCGGCTGGCGCGCACCCCGGAGGAACGGGACGCGGCCGCGGCGGCGGTCGCCTCGGCGCTGGTCCGAGGGCTCGACGGAGTCGCCACCCTCGCCGCCTTCGTCCCCGACCCGACGGAGCCCGGGTCCGGCCGGCTGCCCGCCTCCTATGCCGAGACCGGCGCGCGGGTGCTGTTGCCGGTCATCCCGGCCGAGGGCCACACGCTCGACTGGGCCGAGTACACCGGCGATCTCGAGCCCGGCCGGTTCGGGCTCTCCCAGCCGGTCGGCCGCCGGCTCGGCTTCACCGCGATCCGGGCCGCGGACGTCGTCGTCGTCCCGGCGCTGGCGGTGGACCGCCACGGGATCCGGCTGGGCCGCGGCGGCGGCTACTACGACCGGGCCCTGGTGCACGCCCGGCCGGAGGCGGTGCTGGTCACCGTGGTGTTCGACGACGAACGCGTCGAGGACCTCCCGCGCGAGGCGCACGACCGGCCGGTGACGGCGGTGGTGACGCCGAACGGGGGCTGGCAGGAACTCGACCACCACCCGGTCTGACCGGGTGTATCCCTGTCCCAGAGGCCTCCCGGGTGGCGACCACGAGCGCGATGACGCCGAGAGTTCATCCCGACTCGTGTCGGGCCTGCTGCAGGTTCGACTGGTGGGGGCCGGAGAGCCAGTCCTGACCCAGACGTGCGTCGACCGGCTCCTCTCCTCGCCGCAGCGCGTCGATGTAGGCACGATCGGCGGCCAGACGGGCCGCCACCTCGGGACCCTCGGCGACCGCCCCGTGGCCGGGGACCAGGACGTCGACGTGCCGGGCAGCCTTCTCCAGCCGGTCGAGTGCCGCCTCGTAGGCGCCCACCTGACCGGGCCGGCGAGGGTCGAGGAGCGGGATCAGGACGTCGGAGAGCATGTCGCCGGCGAGCAGGACGCCACGGTCCGCGAGGAGGACCGCGGCGTGGCCGATCGCGTGCGCCTGATGCTCGACGATCTCGCCGGGAACCGGTCCGCCGTCCGCGGGCAACGGGGTGACCAGCGCGATCAGGTCGAGGGGGATGCCCGACGCGCTCTCCGCCGCCATCGTCTGCGCCCGCTCTCGGACTCCACTCGCAGCGGAGGCGGCTGCGGGCATGGCGTAGCGCGGCACGTCGCCGAATCGGGCATGCCAGAGCAGGTGGTCCCAGTGGAGATGGGTGGAGAACCCGGCGACCACCGGGACGCCGAGCCGGTCCAGGTCATCGGCGAGCCGGCTCAGATCGGAGCCGTCGATGCCGGGATCGACCAGGACCAACCCGTCCTCCCCGCGCACCACGACGGCATTGCTCCAGACCCACTCGCTCTGCCGGACCCAGACGCCGTCGGCCACCTGATTCAGCATCGGCTCACTCTGTCAGGCATCCCCCGGAGTGCCCCGAGCAGCAGCTCGTCCGGCGGCGCGCGTCGGCGGCAACGCGGTAACGGTCAAGTGTCGGCCGCGCGACAACCCTCAGTACCGGCGATAGTTTCCCGTGACGGGCGGGGGCCCGTGCACCGACGCACACGCGGCAACGGCGGGAGAGGCAGTCCATGGCGGCTCAGCTGACCTTGCAGGACGTGAGTCTGCAGTTCGGCGGGATCAAGGTGCTGCAGGAGGTGAGCTTCGCCGTCGAGCCGGGCCAGATCTTCGGGCTGGTCGGGCCCAACGGTGCGGGCAAGACGTCGCTGTTCAACTGCATCAGCGGGCACTACAAGCCGACCTCGGGCACCGTGCGGATCGACGACACCGAGGTGCAGGGCCACCGTCCGGCGACGCTCGCCCGTCACGGCCTGGCCCGGACGTTCCAGCATCCCGCGCTGCAGTTGCACGAGACGGTGCTCGAGAACGTGCTGCTCGGTGCCCACGCCCGGCTCCCCGGGGGAGCGTTGGAGTGGTCGGTGCGCCTGCCGCGCACCTGGCGCTCGGAGAAGGCGCTGCGGGCCGAGGCGCTCGACCTGCTGGAGCGCAACGGTCTGGGGTGGGCCGCGCACCTGCCCGCCGACGAGCTGTCGCACGGCCTGCACAAGGGCGTCGAGCTCTGCCGCGCACTGCTGATGAAGCCGAAGCTGCT
>Ga0126307_10000159_pt1 | contig 41270 bp, 46 predicted proteins | sample Plot28_FD_89955 | JGI IMG/M metagenome (GOLD analysis project Ga0126307, IMG submission 89955) | Serpentine soil microbial communities from UC McLaughlin Reserve, CA, USA - Plot28 | ecosystem: Environmental > Terrestrial > Soil > Grasslands | place: USA: UC McLaughlin Reserve, Lake County... | reverse complement strand
CTTCGGCACCCATGGAACAGACCGCCTCGTCAGCACATCCCAGCCGTACGCCGGCTCACGCCAAATCAGCGGAGGACCTCAGATCTTTGAGATCCAGGCCGTCGGTTCTTGGACAATCACCGTGAAGTAACGCACGAACTCCCGCCGGACGGACATTCTATCCCCCGTAAACATGCGGTAGACCCGCCCGAGACCGTCGTGCGAACTGGAGGGACTGTACCGCTGGCGGTCGCCGATCGATCCAGTGCAGCGCCTTCGGCCTCGGCCCCGGCCGTCGCGATACGGAAGGTCTGGCGCACGAGCTTCTCACGAAGCGGCACCAGCTAGACCAAGCACCCACGCTGGTACCGGAACCTCACCGGCGATCCCGACCACGCCTCGATGCAAGACGGGGCAACGCGATTCGACGTCGATGTCCGCCTGCTCGACGGCGAGGAGCGTGCGACCTGGCGGGAGCGGGCCGTCGCCGCCTATCCCGACTACGCCGACTACCAGTCGAGGACCCACCGGGTCATCCCCGTCTTCCTCGCCACCCGACCCTGACCCAGCACAGCGATCTTCCAGGTCCATGACGCGCCGCCTGGGCGCGGGGTACGACCCGTCGCCGGTCGACAACGCGTGTTACTCAGCGAGAAGTGCCAACGCGTTCTCGATGCCACGCTCGAGCACCTCGTCGGCGAGCTGCCGATCCGCCAGCGCGCGCGAGAGCTGCAGCGTGCCGATCAGCAGGGCGAAGAGGCTGAGCGTCGTGGTGCGCGCCGACTCGGGGTCGTCGGGGGCCAGGCGGGCAGCGATCTCGTCGGCGATGCCCAGCACGCCGTCGGTGTAGGCCTGTTTCGTGGAGGCCGGGCAGCGACCGATCTCATCCAGCAGAGCGGCGGAAGGGCAGCCGTGCTCGGGGTCGTCGCGGTGCCGGACCGAGAGGTACTCGCGCACGAGTTGCTCGACGCCGGCGCCCGGCCGCTGCCAGTAGCTCTCGCGCTGCTCGCGCAGTTGGTCGGCGACGGTGGTGGCGACGAGGTGTTCCTTGGAGTCGAAGTGGGCGTAGAAGGCGCCGTTGGTCAGATCCGCGTCCGCCATGAGCGTGGCGATGCCGGACCCGTCGATCCCGTCGCGCTTGAACCGCCGACCTGCCGCCTCGACGATCCGGCGCCTGGTCGCTTCCTTGTGTTCCTTGCCGTACCGGGCCACTCGCCCCTCCTGGTGTCCAACGACACATTGCCTTCGCTCCTCAGACCATTATAGTACGGTCATAATTCAATAGCGAGGAGCCCACGATGAAGGCCACGACGACGAGGTCCGACCAGGAGGAGGAGGAGGAGGGCGACGTGGTCACGTCGTACGCGGCGGCGCCGACCCGCACGGTCGCTGTCGGCGACGTCCATTTCGCCTACCGGCAACTCGGCCCGGCGACCGGCGTGCCCGTGATCTTCCTCACCCACCTGGCCGCCGTCCTGGACAACTGGGACCCCCGCGTCGTCGACGGCATCGCCGCGCGGCACCGGGTCATCACGTTCGACAACCGGGGCGTCGGCGCTTCGGGCGGTTCCACGCCCAAGACCATCGAGGCGATGGCGCGCGACGCTGTCAACTTCATCCGGGCGCTGGGCCTCGAGCAGGTCGACCTCCTCGGCTTCTCGATGGGCGGCATGATCGCCCAGCTGATCGCCGCCGACGAGCCGCAGCTCGTCCGCAAGGTCGTCCTCGCCGGTACCGGTCCCGCCGGCGGCGTCGGGATCACGAAGGTGACCCGGCTCTCGCACGTCGACACCCTGCGCGGGCTGCTCACCTTGCAGGACCCGAAGCAGTTCCTCTTCTTCACCCGGACACCCGAGGGTCGTCGAGCCGGCAAGGCGTTCCTGGTCCGCTTGAAGGAGCGCACCGAGCACCGCGACAAGCGCATCTCGTTGCGGTCCTACGGCGCCCAGCTCAAGGCCATCCACCGCTGGGGCCAACAGCCGCCCGCCGACCTCTCGGTCATCCACCAGCCGGCCCTCGTCGCCAACGGCGAGACCGACCGGATGGTCCCCACCAGCAACTCGGTCGACCTGGCGCAGCGCCTCCCGAACGCGGACCTGGTGATCTACCCCGACGCCGGCCACGGCGGCATCTTCCAGTTCCACCAGCAGTTCGTCGAGCGCGCCCTCCCCTTCCTCGGAGGGAACCGGTGAAGGTCGAAGGTGCAGCGGCACTCGTCACCGGAGCCAACCGCGGTCTCGGCGCCGCCATCGCGCAGGCGCTCGTCGACGCCGGCGCCAAGGTCTACGGCGCCGCCCGCGACAACACGACTTTCACCAACCCGGACGTGATCCCCGTCCTGCTCGACGTGAACAACGCCGATGACATCGCCAACGCGGCGCGCATCTGCGGTGACGTCTCCATCGTCGTCAACAACGCCGGCATCGGCCGCAGCTCCACATCGCTGGCGCCGGACGCCGCCGACGCGGCGCGAGCCGAGATGGAGACGAACTACTTCGGCCCCCTGCGCATGGCACGGGCGTTCGCGCCGATCCTGCGCGACAACGGCGGCGGCGCGCTGGTCAACGTCCTGTCGGTGCTGTCGTTCGTGTCCATGCCTCAAGCGGCGACCTACAGCGCGTCCAAGGCGGCCGCGTGGTCGCTCACCAACGCGCTGCGCATGGAGCTCCGCCGCCAAGGGACCCTCGTCGTTGCCGTGCACGCCGGGTTCATCGACACCGACATGGCCGCCGGCATCGACGCGGAGAACATCAGCCCCCAGTCGGTCGCAGCCCTGATCGTCGCAGCCATCGAAGCCGACGCCGAGCAGGTGCTGGCCGACCCGACGAGCCAGATGGTGAAGGCCGCGCTGGCCGACGACCTGACGGTGCTGTACCCGGCCCTGCAGGCGCAGTGGGACGCAGCGGCGGTCAGCCGATGATGCTGGCCGCCGCCGGCGCCGCGGTGCAGGTCGGGGCCGACCGCTGGACCGTCGCTGCCCGCGAGCTCGAGGACGGCCCCGAGCGGGACGCGTGCTGGTCGCTCGCCGCCGCCGTGTACCCCGGGTTCGACTCCTACCACCAGTTCACCGAACGCCGGATCCCCGTCGCAGTCCTCGAGCGCCGAGCAGCCTGATCCGTGAAGCAGCTGGAACGCCCAGGGATCCCATGGCCGGTCTTCGCCGTGACCGTCGCCGCCGCCTTCATGGTCGCCCTCGACCTGTCGATCGTGAACGTGGCGTTCCCGTCGATCCGCCAGTCGTTCCCCGAGGTCTCGACGGCCACGCTGTCCTGGGTCCTCGCCGGCTACAGCGTCGTGTTCGGCGCGCTGCTCCTCGGGGCAGGCAGGATCGCCGACCGCTCCGGGCGCCGGCGCATCTTCCTGGTCGGCCTGCTGATCTTCACCGCGGGGTCGCTGTTGTGCGGTATCGCGCCCTCGGCGTGGCTGCTCATCGCCGGACGGGTCGTCCAGGCCATCGGCGCGGCCCTCCTCATGCCGGCGTCACTCGCCCTGCTGCTCTCCGCCACCGCGCCGGCGGCCAGGGCCCAGGCGGTGGCGATGTGGGGCGGCGTGTCCGCGCTCGCGGTGGCCACCGGACCCTCGCTCGGCTCCGTCCTCATCGACGCCGGCGGGTGGCGCTGGGCGTTCTTCGTCAACCTGCCCGTCGCGCTCGTCGCCGCCGTCGCCGCCCGGCGGATGGTGCCCGAATCGGTCGTCGGCGGGCCGGTACCCGACCTCGTCGGTGTCGCCCTGCTCTCAGCCGCGGTGGCGGCCCTCGCCCTGGCGATCACCCAGGGCGGTGACTGGGGCTGGTCCAGCTCCCGCGTCATCGGCTCCTTCGCGGCCGCCGCCGTGCTGGGCCCCATCGCGATCCGTCGTTCCACGCGTCACGAAGCGCCCGCCATCGACCTCGACGTGTTCCGGTCCCGGACCGTCGTCCTCGCCAACGCCGCCACGCTCCTCTACTCGGTCGGCTTCTTTGGGATGCTGCTGGCCAACGTCCTGTTCCTGACCTCGGTGTGGGAGTACTCGACCCTGCAGGCGGGGCTGGCCATCACGCCCGGACCGTTGCTTGTCGCCGCGCTCAGCGGACCGAGCGGACGGCTCGCAGCACGCGTCGGCTACGGGCCGGTACTCGTCGCCGGCGGCGTCACGTTTGCGACCGGGCTCCTCTTCTACATCACGACCGTCGACACCGAGGCCAGATACCTCACGCACTGGCTCCCCGGGGCGCTCCTGGTCGGCGTCGGCGTCGCGCTGTCGTTCCCCGTGCTCAGCGCCGCCGCGGTCGCGGGCCTGCCCCAGGAGCGCTTCGGCACCGGTGGCGCCATCAACCAGACCGCCCGCCAGATCGGGGCCGTGCTCGGCGTCGCCCTACTCATCGCCATCGTCGGCACCCCATCCTCCCTCGACCAGGCTCTCGACCGCTTCCGTATCGCCTGGCTGGTCGGGGCCGGCGCCGCCCTCGGCTCAGCCGCCATCTCCTCGTTCCACCGCCGACCCGCCGAGACCACAGTTGCCGTCCCGGTCGTGCTCGCCCCGGCAGACGCGGCATGAGCTTCTCCGACGACATCGCCGTCACCCGGGTCGGTCCCGGCCGCTTCACCGCCGAGCTGCACGAGCGGTGGTCCTCGCTTGTCGGCATCCACGGCGGCTACACCGCCGCCATCGTGGTCAACGCCATGACCGCAGCGGTCGACGATCCTTCGCGGGCGCTTCGCAGCTTCGCCACCCAGTTCGCCTCCGTCCCTCGCCCGGGACCGGTGGACATCGAGGTGAGCGTGGAGCGCACCGGTAAGTCGATGACCACCACCAGCGCCCGCTTGCTCCAGGAGGGACGGGTGCTGCAGGTCGCCCACGCCGCGAGCTCGACGACCCGGCCCGGCCTCGCCTACGACGACCACGTCAGCCCCCGCGACGCCGACCCCGGCGACACACGACGGTTCGCGTCACCCGCCGGCGTCGGGCACTTCCAGAACGCCGACGTGCGCCTCGACCCAGACGTCGTCCCGTTCGGCGGCGGGGAGGAAGCGTGGGTCGCCGCGTGGCTGCGCCCACTGCACGGCGAACCGATCGACGCGGCCTGGCTGGTCACCATGTGCGACCTTCTCCCGCCCGCGGTCTTCAGCCGCACGACCGCCCCGGTCAAGGCGGCGACGATCGAGTACGTCGTGCACCTGGCCACCGACCAGCCTTCGGTCCCGCCCGGCGAGTACGTCTACCTCTCGTGCCGCTCACCCCTGTCGAACGAAGGGTTCGCCGTCGAGGACGCCACCATGTGGGCACCCGACGGTCGAGTCCTCGCGGTCGCCCGTCAGACCCGCCTCGCGGGGGCCTGAGCTCCTCGGCGATGCGGGCTCCTGTCCCGAACCCGTGCTCGCTTCTAGCGTCCATCATGTAACCACCGAGAGAGGTGCCGACCGTGGACGGAGTCTCCACATGACCTTCGACGTCGCCCAGATCGACGAGGTGCTCGCCACGACGCGCGCGGTTCGCCGCCGGCTCGACCCCGAACGGCCGGTCGACAACCAGCTCCTGCTCGACTGCATCGACCTCGCCGAGCAGGCACCGACCGGTGGCAACCTCGGCAGCCGGCGATGGATCATCGTGCGCGATCAGCGGGTGAAGGACCAGCTCGGCGAGCTGTATCGGGAGACCGCGCTGCCGTTCATGTCCGCCGCTGCCGAACGGCTGCAGGGCACCGGCCATCCCAGCGAGAGGGTGATGGCATCCGCGACGTACCTCGCCGAACATCTAGCCGAGGTCCCCGCCATCGTCATCCCTACTGTCATCGGGCGCCACGACGGCAGTGGGCGGCCCGGCCTGTTCGACTCCGTCATCCAGGCGGCCTGGAGCTTCTGCCTCGCCCTGCGCGCCCGCGGGCTCGGCACCTCGTGGGTGACGGCCGCGCTGCAGGACACGGCGAAGGTCAAGGAGATCCTCCGCATCCCGGAAGACATGACCGAGATCGTCTTGCTCCCCGTCGCCTACACGAAGGGCACCGACTTCAGGCGCGCCCAGCGCCACCCCGCCCGGTCGATCACCTATTTCGACCGTTTCGGCCTGACGACCGAGCGCGGCCCGAGCGACGAGCTTCGTTTCGAGGACGGTCCCGGCGCGATCGCCGAGGCCGACATCGCCGCCTCGCCGGCCACGGTGTGGTCGCTGGTGTCGGACATCAACCTCCCAGCACGGTTCTCCGACGAGTTTGCGGGCGCCGAGTGGGCGAGCGACGACCGCGGCGTCGGCGCCGTGTTCCACGGGCGCAACCAACACCCCGCGCTCGGGGAGTGGACGATCCCATGCTTCGTCGACACCTGCGACGAACATCGCGCGTTCGGCTGGCGCACCTCCGACCCAGACAACCCCGGGGCTCGGTGGCGGTTCGACCTCGAACCGCGAGAAGGCGGCACCCGCCTGCGCTTCTCGTACGTCATGGGACCCGGACCATCCGGCACGACCATGGCGATCACCAACAACCCCGGCAAGGAGGTCCGGGTGCTGCGCCGCCGCATCGGCGAGGTGCAGGCCAACATGCAGCTGACCGTTGAAGGCGTGAAGCAGCTCGCCGAAGCGACGCCATGACGCTGCGTGTCGGCATCGGCGCCGCGCCGTTCCGACCCGAAGCTGTCGAGTTCGTGCGCCAGGCCGAACGGCTCGGCGTCGACTCCGTGTGGTGTCCCGAGTTCTGGGCCGGCGACGCGTTTACCCCGCTCGCGTATCTCGCTGCCTGCACGTCCACGGTCAAGCTGGGCTCGGGCATCGCGCAGCTCGGGGCGCGCACACCGGCGATGCTCGCGATGACCGCGCAATCACTGCACGCTCTGTCAGGCGGACGGTGCCTCCTGGGTATCGGCACCAGCGGACCGCAGGTGATGGAAGGCTGGCACGGCGTCACGTTCGACAAGCCCGTGCGCCGCACCCGCGAGACCATCGAGATCATTCGCACCATCACCGCCGGCGAACGGCTCGACTACCACGGCGAGATCTACGAGCTGCCGCTCCCGGACAGCCAAGGCCGAGCGATCCGGTCACTGATGCCACCGACGCACCTGCCGGTCTACATCGCATCGCTCGGCCCCGCCAACCTCCGCCTCACCGGCGAGCTCGCCGACGGATGGATCGGCACCTCGTTCCTCCCCGAGACCGCAGACGTCTTCCTCGATCACATCCGCGAAGGTGCGGTGAGTGCAGGACGCGATCTCACCGACCTCGACCTCACCGTCGCGGTCGGAGTCGAGTTCACCGACGACGTCGAGGCCGCCAGCCGCCGCCACGCCGACGGCTACGCGTTCACCATCGGCGCCATGGGCTCGGCCGGCACCAACTTCTACAACAACGCGTTCGAGCGCCAGGGCTACGGCGACGACATCCGCGAGGTCCAACGGCTCTGGCTCGCCGGCGACAAGGACGCCGCCCGGCGACGAGTCCCCACCGCGATCGGCCTCGGCACCAACCTCATCGGCACCGACGACCTCGTGCGCGACCGGCTCCGCCTCTACCGCGACGCCGGCATCACCACGTTGCGCGCCAACCTCCACGGCGGCCCCGACGCTGATCTCGACCGGCAGCTCGGTGACCTCGAACGACTGCTCGACCTGGTGTGCCAAGTCAACGACGAGGCGACCGGAGCCAAGATCCGCTAACCCAGCCCGCCACGGCCGGAGGAGACACGCCCGATCGGTCCCTCCTTTCGACGACGAGGTGGGCTGGTGCACTTCCGCCAACGATCGACGTGCTCCTCGAGGCGGATCGAGACTCGAATGCGGTCACATCCGTCCGTCGCGATGTGTCAATACGAGTAGAGGCCGGCGTTAGCCAGCTCGACCCGAAGGAGTGGGAAGTTCGCGGACGGCGGGTGCCGGGTGCGGGATGCACTCGACCTCGAACACCTCCTCGTTCTCAGGCTGGGCTTGCGCTACAACCTCGGAGCTGATGCGGTCAGCGGTCGAGGACGCCCAGGTCCAGTTGCCGGAGCCGCTCAGGGTCGGCGATGACGTCGATGTCGGTGATCTTGCCGTCCCGTTCCTTGAGGTCGAGGACGACGAACAGTCGCCCGAGAGGAGCGACTACGACGCCCACGGCTCCGTTGACAAGCGCCGGTTGAGCGAACCGGGCCCGTGCCGAGAACGCCAGCGCCCCCCTAGCTACGGCCCGCGCACCGTGGACCTCACGCGATCCGCCTCGACCCACGGCTGCGCGATCGGCTCGAATGACGACGTCGGGGTCGAGAATCGCGACAAGCGCGTCGAAGTCGCCATCGCGGGAGGCGGCGAGGAAGGCATCGACAACTTCACGCTGGCGCACGCGATCGCCGTCGGGAATCGAGGTCGCGCCCTGCACACGGCGCCTTGCGCGGCTCGCGAGTTGCCGTGCGGCCGCCGAGGAGCGGTCAACGATCGGGGCGATCTCATCGAAGGGCACTGCGAACATGTCGTGGAGCACGAACGCGAGCCGCTCGGCGGGCTCGAGGGTGTCGAGTACGACCAGCAGGGCGAGACCGACCGAGTCGGCGAGCAACGCTTCGCCTTCAGGATCAGACTGGTCCTCGCCGCTCGCCGGCGAATCGGGCAGCTGCACGCCCCTGGGCTCCTCCACGTGCAGCCGGCGCGAGCGCAGCCTGTTCAAGCACACGCGGGCGACAACCGTTGTCAACCACCCGGCGAGGTTCTCGACGCCACTTGTATCGGAGCGGCTGATCCGTAGCCAGGAATCCTGGACGGCGTCGTCCGCCTCGCTCGCCGAGCCGAGCATGCGGTAGGCGACCGCTCTCAGGTGGGCGCGGTGCTCCTCGAAACGGTCCACTAGCCACGCCGGTTCGTCCATCCGTCACATTCCCTGGTCGCGTCGTGTCATAGCAATGACCCATGAAACGCGGCGGATGTGACAAGGAGGCAGACGAGATGCCCGTGTCGAGCTCGCAGGTGGACGAAGGGCACCCCAGCGCGCCGGCCCTCGTCGGCAACGGGCCCCAGCCCGTCGTGGCCCATGGGGTTGGCCCCGTAGGCACCGGAGTTCGGGCGCCCGGCGTCCGCAAGGAGATCCAATGACGACGATCATCGAGGCCCACGGCCTCGTCAAACGCTTCGGCAAGGTTTCGGCTCTCGACCATCTCGACCTCCTTGCCGAATCCGGCTACGTGACCGCCCTGCTCGGTCCGAACGGCGCGGGCAAGACAACTTTCGTGAGCGCGCTCGCGACCCTCCTTCGCCTCGACGCGGGCGAGCTGCGGGTGGCGAACGTCGACGTGAAATCCCAGCCAGCGCGCGTCCGTCGAATCATCGGGCTTGCCGGCCAGTACGCATCGGTCGAACCAGCGATGACCGGCCGTGAGAACCTGGAGATGATTGCCCGTCTGTTCGGTCTGGATCGGCGGTCTGCGCGATCGTCGGTCGAAGAGGTCCTCGAGCGTCTGGACCTCGTCGAAGCGGGCGGCCGACTTGTCCGCACCTATTCGGGGGGGATGCGCCGCCGCCTCGATCTTGGCGCGAGCCTCGTCGGGCGACCCCGGCTGCTCCTGCTCGACGAGCCGACCAGTGGTCTCGATCCTCGCAGCCGCATCGAGATCTGGGACAGCATCCGGAACTTGGTGGCGGACGGCACGGACGTGCTGCTCACCACGCAGTACCTCGAGGAGGCCGATCAACTCGCTCGAAACGTGGTGATCATCGACCATGGACGCGTCATCGCTGCCGGCCCCCCGGATGACTTGAAGAACCGCGCCGGACGCGATGTGATCGAAGTGCGACCTCGCGCCGCCGGCGACATGCCGGCCGTCGAGGGCGTTCTTGCCACCGTCGCCATCGAAACGCCGCGGTCCGATCTCGACACCCGACGCGTGTCGGCGGTAGTCGAAGGTGGTTCCGAGCAGCTCACACTCGTCGTGCGCTCGCTCGACGATCGGCACATCGCCGTCGACGACATCAGCCTGCGCCGACCGACACTCGACGAAGTGTTCCTCGCGCTGACAGGGAACGCTCCCACACGGGGCCCGGACGGCGACGAGTCGACTGCGGATGCCGCTTGATCATCGAGCAGGAGGGCCAATGACTGCTACCACGTCTCCTACAGGCACCAACGACGCAACGGAGTCCGGGCGCGGTGCCGGTGCCACGTTCGTCACGACCGTGTCGCAGACCGCACGGCGAACTGCTCTCCAGTTCGCCCGCACGCCACAGCTCCTCATTACCGGCACGATCAACGGTGCGGTGTACCTCTTCATGTTCCGCTACGTCATCGGAGGCGCGATCGAGACCGGAACCCGTCTCGACTACGTCGACTTCCTGGTCCCCGGCTTTCTGGTCACGATCATCCTGTGGAACGGCATGACCATCCCCGCCGGCGTCGCCGAGGACGCAGCATCTGGCGTCTTCGACCGTCTCCGTTCCTTGCCCATCCCCCGAGCGGCCGCCGTCGTCGGCCGATCGATCGCTGACACGGCACTCCTGTCGTGGGGACTTCTCGTCACGACGCTGTTCAGTTTGGCCATCGGATACCGCTTCCACGGCGATGCCGCTGACATCGTGCTCGCTTTCACGCTGCTGCTGCTCGCGACCTTTGCCTTCAGCTGGCTCTTCATCACCCTCGGCCTCCTCGCCCGCAACGCGCAGGCGGCCCAAGGGCTGACGATGCTGGTGATCCCGCTCGTGTTCATCTCCAGCGCCTACGTGCCGGTCAACTCGATGCCGGGATGGCTCCAACCAGTCGGGGACCATCAGCCGATCACGGTGATCAGCAACGCCCTGCGCAGCCTGATGCTCGGCGGTGCCAGTCCCGGCGTCGGCCACAACACGTCCTACTGGGTCGCACTCAGCGCCATCTGGTGTACGGGAATCCTTGCCGTGTTCGGCAGCGTCGCGATCTCCCGTTTCGCCCGTAGGCGATGAGGCGCCGCGCAAGTCGGCGCGTGACGGCGCACACGTTGCCGGCTATCGACGGCCCGCGAAACCAGATCCACGCCGTGTGAGGACACGTGCACCGGCAGCGGCAGGAGCTGCATCGGTCGATCGCTCGGCCCCGCACGCCCTCGAAGCCACGGGCGGACGCGGGGAGCCTTTACGGCTCACCGCGTCCGCCCGACCCGACCCGACACTCGACCGCCAACCGAGCGTCCGAAGGGGAAGAGGCTTCTGGCTGAGACACCAATCTCCCACGCGCCCGTGTCGCGGTCATCCGTACCGCGGCTACGTACGTGGGCGTCGTCGACTACGTAGCATGGCCGGGACGTCCACGAGGGAGGAGGGCGCTGGGTGCACCTTCGGTGGCCATTCGTCGGGCGCGAGTCCGAGCTAGACCACGTCGCGGGGGCGCTGGCGACCCGCCAGGGCGTCGTGCTCGTGGGAGAGGCAGGCGTGGGCAAGTCCCGGCTCCTGGCCGAGGCCGTCGAGCGGACCATCGCCGTCGACACCCGCGTTCTGAAGGTGCGGGCGACCCGATCGTCGGGTGTCGTGCCCCTCGGCGCCTTCGCCCCGCTGCTGCCCGTCGACCACGCTGCCGCGTCCCTGGCCGGGGCCCGGGAGGCCATCCTGGCGCGCGCTCCTGCCGTGCTGGCCATTGACGACGCCCACGCACTCGACGAAGCCTCGGCGGCTCTTGCCCACCAGCTCGTGACCCAGGACGGGGTGCGGGTGCTGGCGACCGTGCGGCGGGGCGAGGACGTCCCCGATGCCGTCGTCGGCCTGTGGAAGGACGGCCTCTGCGAGCGGCTCGACCTCGAGCCGCTCACGCGCGCCGCGCTCGATCAGCTGGTCATCGAGGCGCTGGGAGGGCCGGTAGACCGTCAGTTCCAGCACCTCATGTGGAGCCGCACACTGGGCAACGTCCTGTTCGCGCGCGAGCTCCTGGCCGCCGCAGTCGAGAGCGGAACCCTCGCGGCGCGAAGCGGCATCTGGACAGTGACGGGCCCGTTCACCGCTCCACCGCGCCTGCGCGAGCTGATCGCCGGCCGGCTCCTGGGCGTGCGGCCCGACGAGCGGACCGCCCTCGAACTCCTCGCCCTCGGGGAGCCACTGCCCGTCGACCTCCTGCTGGCGATCGTCGGCGAACAGACGCTCGAGCGCCTCGAGGAACGCGGGCTCCTGGTCCTCGACGGGTCGGCGCGGGCGGACGCCCGACTCAGCCACCCGCTGCTCGCCGACGTCCTGCTCGATGCGCTGGGACCGATCAGGAAACGCCGGCTGCTGCGCGATCTCGTTACCGCGGTGTCCGCCCAGCCGCTCCCCGTCGACGTCGGCGACCGCGTCGTCCGCTGGCGCATCGATGCGGGACTGGACGTGTCCGCCGGCGAGCTGCTGACCACGGCGCGGCGCTACGTCCTCGTGGACGCGCCGCTGGCGGAGTCGCTCACGCGCCGCGCCCTCGCGGCCGAAGGTGGGAACGACACAGCCACGATCATCACGCTGGCCGAGATCATGACGGTCTCCGGCCGCCCGGATGAGGCTGCGTCCCTCCTGGGCAGCCTGCCGTCCGGCTCGTCCCGCGAGCACTACCGCCGGGAGGTCGACCTGGCCCTGGTGCTCGCCTTCGGACTCAACCGATCGAGAGATGCCGCCGAGCGCCTGGAAGGGCTCCTCGACAACGTCGACGACAGCGGATGGGGCTACGTCGCCGGTCAGATCCCGCTCATGTGGCTCCTCGCGGGCGAGATCCACCGGGCTCGCCGGGCCGCCGAGGACGTCCTTGCCGACGAGCGGTCCTCGGAGACGGACCGGCTGAGCGCCGAGCTGGTGCTGATCCCCGCGCTGAACCTCCTCGGCAAGCCGGTCAGCGCGCTGGACCGGGCGACGGCCGTGCTCCCTCGGGTGGCGGACCACCCGGCGTTCAACGAGTACATGGTCGGTCAGTTGGAGACCGCGGTGCCGACCGGCCACCGCTACGCCGGCGACCTCGACCGTGCCGAGGAGGTGGCGCTGCGGGTCTACGACCGGGTCACGCAGCAAGGGGTGGGGCTCCTGCGCGGCGTCTACGCGCTCCGGCTCGGCCAGATCGCCCTCTGGCGCGGCGCGCTGGTGCGCGCCGAGCAGTACTTCCTGGAGGCGGCCATGCTGCTGGACGGGGATGCCATGACCCGCGCCAGCGCCGTCGACCACGTCCGTTACACCCGGGCCCTGACGGTGCGGCCGGACATGCCCAGTGCACTGCCCCCCAACGGCCTCTACGCCGTGGAGCACGGGTTCCTCTCGTCCGGCGTCGAAGCGGCGGCGGGCGACATCTCCTATGCCAGGGCTCTCGCCCTCGGCGCGGCCCGGCAGGCGGTCAGCACGGGCCATCTCTCCTACGCGATCTTCGCCCTCTACGAGGCGGCCCGTCACGGCGCGGCGCCGGCGGCCGCCGAGCTGCTCGGCCAGGTGCCGCCCGCCGAGGGGCGGTTGCTGCCGGCCCTCGTCGCCGCCATCGAGGCGCTGGCCGAGCGCGACGGCGGCCGGCTGGAGGCGGTCGGCGGCTGCCTGGAGGAGTTGGGCTGCTTCCTGCACGCCGCCGAGCTGACCGCCGCGGCAGCCACGGTGGCGGCCGCCCAGGGGCTGGCGACGGCGGCCGCCCGACTGCGGACCCGCGCTCAGCAGCTCGTGGAGCGGTGCGACGGCGCCACGACCGAGCTGCTGCGGAGCCCGGTCGGCGACGGGTTGACGTCCCGTGAACGGGAGGTCGCCGGCTTCGCGGCGCGTGGTCTCACCGACGTCGAGATCGCCGCCCGGCTGTCGGTCTCCCGCCGCACCGTGGAGACCCACCTGTACCGCGTCTACGCCAAGCTGGGCGTGTCGGGTCGCCGCGAGTTGGCGCCGCTGTTCCCCGGGCCGATGGCCTAGCCGCCGCCGGCCGATCGCAGCCGCGCGGGCCGCAAACACGATCAAGGTCCTGCCGAGCCCTGCCGGCCGTGGGCGCCGCATGGCGCTGCCGCCCTCGGGATCGTCGATCGGTTTGGTGCCCACCTCCTTGTCGACGGCGATGGGCTGGGGCCACACGCCGCCCTCCGGCAGCCCCGTCTCAGGGAGGTTGGTTGGTGGAGCCGCGCAGGATGGCGGTGATGGCATGGGCGAGCAGGTCGTCGGGCGCCGCGTCGGGGACGGTGAGACGTTCGATGGCGAAACCGTTGAACAGGGCGATGAGCGCGGTCGCGACTTGGTCCCGAGGGAGGACCAGCTCGGACCCGAGGTCGCGGACGATGCCTTCGACGATGCGCCCGATGAGGCTCCGGAGCCGGTCGTGCCGTTCGGCGAACCGCTGCGCTGCCACGGGGTCGCGCACTGCCTGGTTCCAGAAATCGACCAGCAGCAACAAGGCGTCGCGTTCCTGGTGGAGCATGGCCACGAACCGGCGGGCGGCTTCGGCGGGTTCGGTGCCGTGGCTGAGCTCTGCGTCGGCGGCTGCGTAGACCCGGGCGAGGCGGGCGTCGATGCGCTCCTCGACCAGGACGAGGAACAGATCGAGCTTGCCCTTGAAGTTCGAGTAGACGGCGCCGTGCGAGTACCCCGCTTCCTCGGCGATCGCCTCGACCGAAGCACCTCGGAAGCCGTCCCGGGCGAAGACCCTCTCGGCGGCATCGAGAAGCTGCGCCCTGGTCAGCTCCCGTCGCTCGGCGCGGCGGAGACGCCGGGCCGGTCTTGGCTCGCTCATAGCCCTTAGCTTGTCATTGGAGTTATGACATAATCATCTTGGTCCAGCGTGGGCCCGGCATGGGAGGTCGGCCACGAGATGATGGATGGGCTCGGCGGTCTGGCGCTCGTCGTGATGGTTCTCGTCATGATCGTGATGTGCGGCGGCATGGTGGTGGGCGTCCGTTGGGGGATCTTGCGTCGTCAGCGATCGCGGCGAGACGACCGCGCTCACTGACCCGACAGGGGAGGGCCGCCGTGTGGTTGGTGACGTTGCGGGATCTGCAGTGGCGGCGGTGGCGGGTGCTGATCGGTGTGGTCGCGGCTGGCCTGGTGTTCGCGATCACCTTGTTGTTGACGGGGATGAGCAGCAGCTTTCACAACGAGGTAGGCCGCACCGTCGGCGCGTTCCGGGCCGACGGATGGTTGGTGCCCGGCCGCACGTCGGGGCCGTTCACCAGCGTGAGGGCCTTTCCGGAATCGGTGGTCGACGATGTGGCCCGCGGCGAGGGGGTGCGTGAGGCGAGTCCCGTGGTGATCACCGCTTCGACGGTCGATGTCTCCGGTGTTACGAGCGTGAACGTGATCGGCGTCGAGTCCGGCGTGATCGACGCGGACGTCGTCGACGGGCGGGGGGTACGCCGGTCGGGCGAAGTCGTCGCCGATGGGAGCCTGGGTGCGCACCTCGGTGACCGCTTCGAGCTGGGTGACGGGCGCATCGAGGTGGTGGGAACGGTCGATGGGTTGACCTACTTCGCCGGTACCCCGACGCTGTTCGTCTCGGTAGGGGATGCTCAGGCGCTGACGTTCGCGGGCCAGCCGGTGGCGACCGCGGCGGTCGTGCGCGGTGAGTTGGCGAGTCCGCCGCGGGGTTTCAAGGTTTTGACCAACGCGGAGGTTGAAGCCGATCTGGCTCGACCGTTGCGCAAGGCCACTCAGACGATCGATTTCATGAAGGTGCTGTTGTGGTTGGTAGCGGCAGGGATCGTCGGATCGATGGTCTACCTGTCGGTGCTGGAACGGACCCGGGACTTCGCCGTGCTGAAAGCGACCGGTGCCGCCAACCGGGCGTTGCTGGGTGGGTTGGTGCTCCAGGCCGTGGTGCTGGCCGGAGCGGCCTCCCTGGTGGCAGAGGTTCTGGCGCTGGCGCTCGGTCCGGCGCTCGCGATGCGAGCGGAGATCTCGGGCTTCACGCTGGTCACGTTGCCGCTGGTTGCGGTGGCGGTGAGCCTGCTGGCCAGCGCCGTGGGGCTGCGGCGCACGGTCAGCACAGATCCAGCGCTGGCGTTCAGTTGAGGCTCGTGCGATGACCCGGAGCGGCGTCGATCTCGAGGTCCGGGAGCTGACCATCGAGTACACGAGCGGCGGATATGTGGTCCGCCCGATCCAGGGTCTCGGTCTCGAGGCCGCCAGGGGCGAGATCGTGCTGCTCCTCGGCGCCAGCGGGTGCGGTAAGACGACGTTGCTGTCGGTCCTGGCGGCCATCCTGACCCCGACCGCGGGTCGGGTGCGTTTCGATGACATCGACGTGACCGGGCTGCGAGGCGCCACGCTGACCCGCTACCGGCGGCACACGGTCGGGGTCGTGTTCCAGGCCTTCAACCTCGTCCCGTCGCTGACGGCCAGGGAGAACGTCCAGGTCCCCATGGGCACGGCTGGTCTGTCGGGCCGGCCGGCACGCCAGCGAGCTGAGAGCCTGCTGGCCGAGGTCGGTCTCGCCACCCGTGCTCGCCATCGACCGGGGGATCTCTCAGGCGGCGAGCAACAGCGCGTCGCCATCGCCCGGGCCTTGGCCAACGATCCGCCCCTGGTGCTGGCAGACGAATCCACCGCCCATCTGGACTACATCCAGGTCGACGGGGTGCTGCGCCTCCTGCGCCAGATCGCTGACGCCGGACGTCTGGTCGTCGTGGCCACCCATGACGACCGCATGCTGCCGTTGGCGGACCGGGTCGTGAACCTGACCCCGCGGCGGGACACCGAGTCTCGTCCACCGGAGACCGTCACGCTGGATGACGGCGACCTGCTCTTTGACCAGGGCGACACCGGCGAACTGGTCTATGTCGTGGACAGGGGCGCGATCGACATCGTGCGCCGCCAGGGCGACGGCAGCGAGGAGCTGCTCACGACCGTGGTCGAGGGCGGGTACTTCGGTGAGCTCGCGCCCACGTTCGGGCTGCGCCGCTCGGCCACCGCCCGGGCCGCGGCGTCCAGCACGGTCACGGGCTACACGGTGCGCGACTTCCGGGACCGGGTCCGACCGGGCACCCTCGCCGACGCGGTGACCGACCAAGGATTGTAACGATGAGCATGGACCGGCCCGACACCAACCCCGACGGGGGGCTGACCATCGACCAGCTTGCCGACGCTACCGGCATCGCGCCCGAGGTGCTGCGAGAGTGGCGGGCCCTCGGGCTGCTCACCGGCGCCGGCAACCGGTTCGACGCCCTCGACATCGAACGGGTCCGGCTCATCACGTTCGTAGAACGACGGGGCATCACGGCGGAGGCCATCGCCGCCGCCAGCAAGGCCCAGGGCGACATGCTCGGCGATCGCCTGGACATGCTGCCAGGCCGCGACCTCCCCCGGCTGGGTCGCCCCGTGGACGAAGCCGCGCAGGCTGTGGGCTTGACTACCGAGGTCGTCCGACAGTTGTGGTCCGCGTTGGGACTCGACGATCAGCCCGAGGCCTACGACGAGGACATCGAGGCCCTCGGTCGACTCCGTGTCGCCCTCGACGCGGGACTGCCCGAGACGGCGCTCACCCAAATCGTTCGGGTGTTCGCCGACGCCGCGGGCCGCATCGCCGAGGCCGAGTCCCGGTTGTTCCACTACTACGTCCACGAACGCTTCCGCGCCCACGGTCTCACCGGCACCGACCTCACCACCGCGACCGCGACGGTCGCTGAGCCCCTTATCGAGCTGATCGAACCAACCCTGTTGTACTTCCACAGCAAGGCCTGGGAACGCGCCCAACGCGACGACCTGCTTGTCCACCTCACCGAAGACACCACCACGCCCGGTGAGGTCCCGGGAAACGTCGAGGCGACGATCCTCTTCGTCGACCTGTCCGGCTTCACACCCCTCACCGAAGCCATGGGTGATCCCGCAGCCGCCAGTCTCGTCGAGCGGTTCTCCCACCTCGTCCGAGCCGCGGCCGGTCGCCACCACGGCACAGTGGTCAAGCAGATCGGCGACGAGTTCATGCTCGTCTTCACCGACCCGACCTCTGCCGTGTCGTGTGGCCTGGCCATCGAAGCCGCGGTCTGCGCCGAGCCACAGTTCCCCGCCGTCCGCCAAGGCGCCCACACCGGACGGGTCCTGTACCGCGAAGGCGACTACATCGGCGCCACGGTCAACGTCGCCGCCCGCGTCGCCGCCGAAGCCGACCGCCACCAGCTGCTCATCACACCCACCCTCCGAGCCCAAGCGACGGACCTCGATGACGTGACCTTCACGCCCATCGGGGCCAGGACGCTCAAAGGCATCGCCCACCCGATCGAACTGTTCGACGTCCACCCCACCGGCGACCGACCGCTCCGTGTCATCGACCCGGTATGCCTCATGGAGCTCGATCCCGCCCAGTGCGAGTACCAACTCACCTGGCGAGGTACCCAGCTCTACTTCTGCTCCCAAGAATGCCTCACCCGATTCGTCGCCGCCCCCGAGACCCATCGAGCACCGCCCCCGCCATGATGACCAAACGCCACCGTCTGGCCGCCCACCAGCGCTCGGAGGCGCTACACGTAGGGCCCGGCTGCCTACCCCCCGTCGGCGAGGACGTCGTCGTGGTCGCCGGCCATGTCCACGCGCACCAGCGCCGCCACCAGGCGGGGAAGGTCTCTCTTTGGCATGTAGCCGGCCAGCGCCTCGGCGTCGTCGCCCAGGCCGAGCTTCGCGGCCGCCGCCAGCGCCCGTCGGTCGACGAACGGCGCGACCTCGGTCCACGCACCCTGCACCTCGCGGAAGAAGATGTCGGCGCCCGTGTCGCCGATGCCCTTGAACTCCTTGAGGAGCGCGCGCTCACGGGCCGCATCGCGCTTGGCGGCCTCGCGCAGCACGCGGAGGTCGCCGCGATAGCGGTCGAGGATCATCTCGGCGGTGTCGCCGAGCATCCGTGAGGTCCGCTCGTCGTAGCGTGCATAGCCGCTCTGGTTCAGGATCCTGGTGCGGCGCTCCCAGCCAGCGCCGGCCATCTTCTCGGCGGTCGTCAGCCCTTCCTCGGCGAGCGCGCGGGCGGCGTTCATGGCGATACCGCCACGGATGCGGGCACTGAGCAGCAGCGCCAGGCACAGGAGGCGGAACAGCGGCGACGGCGTGTTCTTGGCGACGTCGATGCCCAGCTCGTCGGCGAACGTCGTCCCATGGCGGCGCAGCAGCGCCTTCACGACGGCCTTCCTGTCGGCCGTGGCGTCGGTCTTCGGCATCGCGACCTCCTCGTCGATGCTCGCTCGCCAGCAGCACCGTCCGCCCGCCCGTCCCGGGCCGTCAACCCCGGGGGCGAACCCGCCGGTACAACCAGGTCGTCGACCCGGACGGTCGATGCGCCTCCTGAGGAGCGCCTTCCGTTTCCGCCCGATGACCCGCAGCCGGTCGTGCGTCGCGCGGCGCGGACGAGGAGCTGCCCTTGATCCTCGCCAGCACGGGCGTGGGCGGGGAGATGGCGTCGGCGTGGGGGACGCCCCGGGCCTCGATCGCCTCGCGTCCGCGTTGGCGGGTCGGGCGCGGTCACCCTGCGGTGGGGCATGTCACGTCACCCACCCCGGGCGTTAGGTGTCGTCTGTCGATCGCCGACCCAGGACAGGGAGGGGATGGTCATGAACTCTGAGCAGCCCGTACCGCTGACGACCGAGCAGTTGTCCGGCTTCTTGCGACTGGTCCGGGGCGCCGACAGCGTCGAGTTGAAGCTCACCGTGCCGGACACCGATCGGGCTGAAGTTCTCGCCGAGCGGCTATGACCGACGCCTGGTCGCCGAGCTGTGGCTGTACCCCAACGGCTCGCGCATCCTCGAGTTGTCCACGAAGTGCGCGCCCTGGGAGGCGTTCGACGTAGCCGCGGAGACCAGGGCGTTTCTCGGTGAGCGAGGCGTCGACCTCTCTGGCGAGCAGCAGACGAAGACCCGCACCGCCCTCGAGTTCTTCTCACGCGAGCTGCTCGGCACGGCGTCGTGATCGCGGCGTGGAGGTCTGCGCCTCTTGGTCTGCCTGTTGCCGGCCTGCCGCGCCCGACCGAAGGTGGATCGTGGCCGACCTCGCGACGGCACCCTGCGCCCGCCCGGTACGCACGATCGCGTCACGTGCCGGCCAGGAACCGCTCGACGGCCGTCGCCTCGCTGGCGAAGTGCTCGCGCAGTCCTGACACGATCGCCTTCTCGACGGCGCGTGCAACCAGTGGCGCCTTGACCCGCAGGCTGCCCTCGACCGTGCGAATGGCGCCACCCGAGGGGCCGCGCCGGGTCGTGCACTTGGCGGAGGCCCGGAGGCGGTCGGCGTAGTTGTCCGGCACGAGCCGGTAGTCGACATGCCGGCGGGCGACCTCGTGGGTCGAGTGCTCAACCCAGCTCAGCTTCTCCGGGGCGAGCACGGCGCGGGCGGCCGAGTTGAGCCCGCCGGCGAAGCGGTAGCGGATCTGGAGCTGAACCTTGCCACCGTGGTCGACGGTGCGGGCGAGGATCTCGGGCCGAGCACGTGATGACATCTCGCCGATCAACTCGTAGAGGTCGGACTGGGTGTAGGCCTGGGCCACATCGTCCGGATCGGCCGCGTAGGTCTGCTCGATGACGAAGTCCACACCGCCAGTTTCGTCCGCCCGCAGTCCGTCGGGCGCTGTTCCCGAACGCCGGGGGCCGCGAGCGCTCTTCGCTGCCCGGCGAATCTCCTCGCATCGCACATCCCCGAGCTGGGAGTGCGTCCGGGGAGCGCTCAGGGGTGCTGCGCCGATCGTGGCGGTCGATGTCAGGCATCGACGTCACGGCCGCCCGCGGACAGTGCGGATGAGCCAACGGATCAGACGGTTGGGGGTTCGGGTCCTCTGGCGGGAGGGCCCGTCCTCAGTCCCGGAACTCCGGGATGACGTGCCGGCCCATCAGTTCGATCGTCTGCATGCACGCCTCGTGGGGCACGGAATACGGGTTCACGAGGCACAGCAGCAGGTCGACGCCGGCCTCGTCGTACCGCCGGCAGGCCTCGATGCAGTCCTCGGGCGTACCGAGGGCGCAGGCGCCGGAGTCGGTCAGGTACTCGAGTGTGAGGAGGTCGAGCGACCCGTCGTCGTCGACCTTGGCGAGGTCGGCGGCGTAGCTGTAGTTGCCCAGATCCTGGCCGCGTTCGGCCATCATGCCGGCCATCGAAGCGATGAGCCGGGCGCCGTGCTTGGGGTACCACTCGAAGCTCTCGCGGGCGCCGGCCCACGCCTCCTCGCGGGTGGGGGCACAGAGCGTCATGGTGAACGTGGCGGCCTGGTCGTGCACGTAGGCGCCGATGGGGTTGGTGCACGCGCCAACGGCGTCACGGTAGATGTCGATCTTCGCCTTGACCTCCTCGGGGGGCACGCCGACCGCGAACGAACACAGGCCGAGCCCCAGTGAGCCGACCTGGCGGTGGCCGTCCTCGCTGCTCGTCGCTCCCCACAGGGGTGGATGCGGAGACTGGAGCGGTTTGGGCAGCACTCGTCGGGGCGGCATCTGCCAGTAGCGACCGTCGAAGCTGTGCTCGTCGTCGAGCCAGCACCCGACCATGTGCTCGATGGCCTCCTGCCACATGGCCCGCGTCTGCGACGGATCGATGCCGAAGCCTTCCAGTTCGGGCCGGGTGGACGAGCGGCCGGTGCCGACGTCCACCCGGCCCCCGGAGATCAGGTCGAGCACGGCCACGGACTCCGCCGTGCGGACCGGGTGGTTGTAGGGCTGCGGCATGAGCCGGACGCCGTAGCCGAGGCGGATGTGCTCGGTGCGAGCGGCGATGGCTCCGTAGAGCACCTCGGGGTTCGAGCAGTGGCTGAACTCCTCGAGGAAGTGGTGCTCGACCGTCCAGAACGCATCCCAACCCCAGCGGTCGCCGGCCACGGCCTGCTCGATCGTGTTCTGGTAAGCGGCGCGCTCGGTGTCGGGCCCCCACGGCCGAGGGACCGGGATCTCGTAGAAGAGGGCGAAGCGCATAATCAACCTCCCAAGCCGCGGACCAGGTGGTCGCGGATGAACGAGCGGATGTCGTCGTGGTCGTCCAGGACGACCGCCGCCGACGGCATCAGTGCGAACGACAGCAGCAGGCGGACGATCCACTCGCCGGCCCGACGGTGGTCGAGCCCTGGCCGAAGCTCGCCACGCAGCTCGGCGGCCGCCAGGCGCGGCTGCCAGAACTCGACCCAACGCTCGACGAGGATCGGTGCGCTGGCCGCCAGCACGGTAGCCAGCAGCCCTTCGCTGTCGGCCGTGTCGGCGTGCACGTGGATGTAGACGGCGGCTTCGCCTACCTGCCCGGCCAACGTGCGGCGGCCGTCGACGGCGGGGACGCTGGCGGCGACGAAGCGGTCGGCGGCTCGCTCCAACACGGCGTCGACCAGCGTCGCTCGGTCGCCGAAGCGGTTGTAGATCGTCCGCCGCGACAGCCCGGCCTCGGCGGCGACATCGGCCATCGACACACGGCGCAGCCCGTAACGCTCGACGCAACGCTCGGCGGCATCGAGGATCGCGGCGTCGGCTGTCGCAACCCCTTGCACGGATGCACAACCTGCGTCATGTTGTGCACCATGTCAAGGTTCCACGGGAGGACCATCGTCGTCACGGGCGCGGCCTCAGGGATCGGCGAAGCCACCGCCGACCGCCTTCGCGCCGAGGGTGCGACGGTCGTGGGGGTCGACATGGCCGCCGGCGCCGACGTGGCGTGTGACGTCACCGACGAGGCGGCGGTCGACGAGCTCTTCGCCGGCGTCACGGGGCGGGTCGACGGCGTCGTACACGCCGCCGGGGTCGCGGGTGGTGGCGCAGTGCACCAACTCGCGCTCGCCGAGTGGGATCGAATCGTTGGGACCAACCTGACCGGCACGTTCCTCGTGCTGCGTGCGGCGCTTCGGCGCATGGTCGAACAGGAGCCGGTCCGGGGGGAGCGCGGCTCGCTGGTCACGCTCGCCAGCATCGAGGGCCTCGAGGGCACCGCCGGCGGCAGCCCGTACAACGCCTCCAAGGGCGGGGTCGTGCTGCTGACGAAGTGTGTGGCCATCGACTACGCCGGCCTGGGCATCCGGGCCAACGCCATCTGCCCGGGCTTCGTGCGCACTCCGATGATGGCGGGCGTGCTCGGCATGCCCGGCCTGGAGGCGTTCGAGCAGTCCCTACTCCACGAGCACAAACTGCGGCGCACGGGCGAACCGGACGAGATCGCCGCCGTCGCCGCCTTCCTGCTCTCGGGCGACGCATCATTCGTCACTGGGCAGGCCCTCGCAGTCGACGGCGGCTACACGGCCGGTCGCGACCACGGCATCACCGAGCTCATGGGCCTGCGACCGCAGGCGACCACAGCCTCGTGAAGGTTCCCGGCGACGGGGACGACGACGAGGGCCCGCGACCGGGGCCCCGTACTCGAGGAACCGGCCGAGGTCGCGGAAGCCGACCGACGCGTAGACGCGCTCGGCCAGCCGGGCGAACCGCGGGCGTACTCCTGCCATGAGGCCACGAGCGTGGCCACTCCGCGTCGGTACAGATCGTTGTCTGTCGTGAGAGTCATGAGTCCGGCTGGCCGTCCCAGCTTTCGGGCACGAGGACGACCCCGAAGCCGTCGGGATCCCGGAAGGTCATCCCGTGCTCGTCCCAGTAGGGGTTGGCGGGAGTGATCGGATCGATGCCGAGGCGCGCCGCGGTCGCTTGCACCGCCTGGTCGTCGCCCAGGTAGAGCACGAGCAGCGATTCAGGATGCGGCGCCGGAGCGCCGTGTCCGCCGCCCGTCGTCAGCTCAAGGTGCGCGCCGGTTCCCGGCACCGCGAGGAACACGCCGTCGTAGCCGTCGTGATCCCGGAAGCCGCCGATCTCGGTCAGCCCGATGCCGTCTCGGTAGAACGCGACGGCCTCGTCCAGGCGCTCGGTGTGGCGGGCGACGCGCAGTTGCATCACTCAACCCTGCCCGGTGGCGTGGATACGCCAGGCCCATGGTGTTCGACGCCTCGGGCGACCGCTCGAGCGTGCGGTTGACGACAGTGCCCGCAGGTCGGCGTAGTCGGCAGCGCGTCGCGGGATAGCGCTCCCTGCTTCTCGTTCAGGGTCATGGGTCTCCTTCGGCCGGTCCGGGTGGCTGCGGCACTGTCCAGTTTGGGGCTGCGTTCGTTACAGAGGACGTGTTTCTAGGCACGGCGTCGCCGACCGAGAGCGATCCAGCTGGCGGCGAGGAGCCACGTGAGGGCGAGAGCGGCGAGGAGCCCGGTGGCGTAGTTGCGGGGGAGGAGGGACGGGACGCCGGCGTTGCGGCCGTAGCCGCGAACGAAGGGCACGCCACGGGAGGCTGGTTCGCAGGACGTAAGCAGGACGTAAGCACCTCGCCGGGCCGAAGCCACGCACGCGTCACTCTTCATCGCCTACGGCGAGCCGATCAAGGTTGTCGTCGGGCGCAGCTGACCATCCTGGGTGCGTCCGGAAGAGGGCGTGATAAGGCCCCACGTCGGTTCAGAGCCCACAACAGCGGCGCCTTGCCGGCACCGGGGGTGAAATCGGTGCGGCTCGGGCCGAGCCGCACTGCTAGGCATCGAGGCCGTGGCGGACCAGCTGATCGAGCGCCTGCGCGACCGCTTGCCGGTCAACCCGCCCTACGAGGGACTGGTGGCCGACGGCTACGACGCCTGGCTGCCGGTCGACGAGGTGCTCGACGACGAGGGCTGGTACACCCGGCTCGTCGAGCGGACCGACGGCCCGGTGCTCGAGCTCGGCTGCGGCACCGGGCGGCCGCTGCTGCGGTGGCTGGCCGCCGGACACGATGTCGAGGGCGTCGACGGCTCGACCGACATGCTGGCGATGCTGCGGCGCCACGCCGCCGAGCGGGGGATCGACCCGGTCGTCCACCACGGCGACTTCGCCCCGCTGGCGCTCGGCCGCACGTATGCGGCGATCGTGTGCCCGGCCGGCTCGTTCACGCTCGTGGACGACCCCGACCGGGCCCGGGCGGCCGTGGCGAGCTACGTCGAGCACCTGCGACCGGGCGGCGTGCTGGCGCTGAGTCTGTTCGTCCCGCCGCACGACGACGACCAGGCGCTCGGCTGGCGTCTGCGCCGCACGGGCACGACCCCAGCAGGCGTGACGATCGTGGTCCACGAGGCCGTGCGCAACGACCGCGACGCCCAGGTGCAGGTGGCCTACGACCGGGTCGAGGCCTACGACGCCGGCGGCCGCCTGACCGAGACGTGGCTACGCGTCCACCACCTGCGGTGGTGGACGAACCCCAGGCCGTGGAGCTGTTCACGACCGCAGGCCTGGTCGACGTGGCGTCCCGCGGCCCCGACCTCGCCTGGATCACCTCCGGGCGCCGCCCGGCCTGAACCGACCGCCCGACGATTCGGTTCTCGTAGCCAGACTCGCGGAACGAAGCATCGCGGAACGGATCCGCGACCTGCGTCACGTGCTGGAGGTGTCGTCGAAGGTCTTGCGGTACGGGCCCGACAGATCCAGCACGCCGAAGCGGATCGCGGGCGCCAGTCCTCAGCGCGCTCGTCGAGCCAGGCGCTCGGGCCGGCGGCGCTGCGACCAGCGACGACATCGAGGAGCTGGGTGTGGCTGGGACTCACGTCGACGATCGAGGTGCACCACTGCTGGGTCCGCCAGCGGCCGGTCCGGCAGAACAACGTCTCATCCAGACCGAGCGCGCTCACCTCACCGATGCGACCGGCGCCGGCGTGATGAGCGCGGCGCCACAGGCCACCACCGCGTCGATCCACCAGCTCCACCGCCGGCCGGTCCTTCACCCACGCCGGCGTGTCACAGCACGGACAGCCCGGCCGCCTCGCACACGACTCGACGTGCACCACCACCGACCCGTCGCGTTCGTCATCGAGGCCGAGCACGTTGATCGCGGGCAAGCCGATCATCAGCTCGCACATGCGCGTAGGGTCGACCTCCACAGGGGCTCTCCGGATCCAAAGGCGTCAGAACTCGGATCCTCCGAGCCCCTGTCCGCGCCCGGTGGACCCTCAGCGGGCGCTCACACCCCGCTCAGAGGACGTGGGCATCGACGGCGGTGCGGCGTCGGCCGAAGAGGCCGCGGTGCACATCGTCGAGCCCTGACGTTTTGAGCAGAGCCAGGCGCCCCGGTTCTTGTGAACCGGGGCGCCTCGATGGAAACGAACTCGCTGTGAGGAGTCCGGCTAGACGTCGATGCTGAGCATCGCGGCCGGGACGCCGGGGGCCTCGACCTGACGCCAGGTCGTGCGCCAGCGTGGCACTTCGTGGTAGCGGCGCAGCTCGGCGACGCCAGCGAGCCAGCCGGCCCAGCCCGGGTAGGGCCGGTTGTCCACGTCGAACCCGCTCTGCACGAACGTGAGCCGGGTCCGGCCGTCGGAGCCGTCCAGCTCCCAGCTGGTGGTTTCGCCGTCGGCGAACCGTAGCGTTGCTTTGCGGCCCGGCTCGAATTCGACGAACTTGATCCCCCGGGGTCCAGCTCGAAGCCGCCCATCGCGAACCGGCCGCCCACATAGGGTTCGATGTCGACGTTGGCGCCGAACCACTTGCGGAACTGCTCGGGCTGGGTGAGCGAGTCGAACACCGCCTCGGGTGCGGCGTCGATGACGACCGAGGCCCGCAGCTGCGGTGAGGTGTAGTCGCACTTCGGTGTCAGCTCGCGGCCCGAAAGGTGTCGGACACGTTCGCGATCGCGAGCGACCAGAACGTCTGCAGCTCACCGCGTGGCCCCGCCTTGACGGTCAGCGGCAGGGTCACGTCGGCGAACGCCTCGTCGATCGGGAGCCGCCACAGAGGATCGGGGACGAAGATGGGCCGGCCGCGCCGGAGCGGACGCTCGGTGAAAGTGATGTGGGGCTCGGCGGTCAGCTCGTAACCGGCGTTCTCGAGCAGACGCGACACCGTGCCTGCTCGCCGAAGACCTGAACGCTCACCCGTGGAGGGCCCGGAATCGCCTCGGATCGGTTCGCTGCAGCTCGTCTTGCAGGCTGATCATCCGTTTTGGAGGAGGCGGGCGCGCTCGATCCGTGGGGTAGTGGTCGGCATGGACTCCGGGGGAAGCGCGTTGCCTACGGCGATGACAGAGCTGCGTCGCGACGTCTCACGGCGCCAGCGCGCCTTCGCGTTGGTCTCGTTGGGTTCGGCGCTGCTGTTGGTGGTCGCCCTGGGCGCCTTCCTGGCCCGCAACGCCGCGCTCCTGGTGATCGGGATCCTGGGTCTGGCGTTCGTCGGCGCCGGCGGATGGTGGCTGATCACCGAGGGCATGCCACGGCGGGCGATCGGGTTGGTCGGGTTCCTCGTGGGTGTAGGGGCGATCGGGGCGGCGGTCGTCACGGCGGCCTCCGGGGCTGACCGGCCCATCCTTCGCCTGGCGCTCGTCGCAGCGCTGACCGCGCTTGCCGCCGGCTCGGCGCGGGTCGCCCTCGTGCGGGACATCCATGAGCACGACCGGCATCGACCCCACCACATCAGGCGCCCGAGCCATCCCGTCCTCATCTGCAACCCCTGGTCGGGGGGCGGCAAGGTCGAGAAGTTCGGACTGTGGAGCTGGCCAACGACCTCGGGATCGAGACGATCCTCCTCGATCGCGGCCTGGACCTCGAGCAACTTGCCCGAGATGCGGTCGCTCGCGGTGCGGACTGCTTGGGGATGGCGGGCGGCGACGGCTCGCAAGCGCTTGTGGCCTCGATCGCCGTCGAGCACGGCCTCCCCTTCGTCTGTGTGTCGGCCGGAACCCGCAACCACTTCGCCCTCGACCTGGGAATCGACCGCGACGACCCGCGCAACAGCGTCTACGCATTCCGCGACGCCGTCGAACGGCGCATCGACTACGCGGTGGTCAACGGCCGGTTCTTCGTCAACAACGTGTCGCTCGGCATCTACGCGACGATCGTCCAGCAAGAGGGTTACCGCGACGCCAAGGTCGATACCTCCAAGGCGCTGCTCCCCGAGATGCTGGGAAACACCGACAAGCCGTTCGACCTGCAGTTCACGACACCTGACGGAACCGAGGTCGACGGCGCCTTCCTCATACAGGTGTCGAACAACCCCTATGTCTTGGGGGTCTCCCTCGACGCCTCGCAGCGCAGGAGCCTCGACACCGGCAGGCTCGGTGTGGTCGCCATCAGCGCCGCCACCGGAAGAGACGCGGCGAAGGTCGTGACCCTGTCCGCCTTCGGCCAGCGCCACAAGAGCAGCAACTGGCACGAGTTCACGGCCCAGTCCTTTCAGGTGCGATCGAGGTCCGGCACGGCCATGGCCGGAGTCGACGGTGAAGCACTCGAGCTGATGACCCCGCTCGACTTCCGCATCCACCCCGCTGGCCTACGCCTCCTCGTGCCCGAGGGCAACCTCGAAGCCGCGGAGAAGCGTCGGGCCCGGAACGTCCACATTCAAGACCTCGTCGCCGTGGCACGAGGCACGGACCCCAGGGCCGCGCAGCCGGCCGAGTGAACAGGTGACTGTGGACATGTTGACACCGCAGGAGATCGCAAGGCAGCGCGGGACACCCCAGGAGCGGGCCGAGAGAGGTCGAGCGGCGCGATCCGGTGTGCCGCGCTCGAGCCACCGCCTGTGGGAGGCGCCGGGTGGGCGCCCCGACCCGGTGCGCCTGCTCGAGGAGCAGAACGAGCAGCGTGTGCCCTGGCTCGTGCCGCTGCGCCACGGACGAATGAGCGTCTCGCCGTTCACCTTCTACCGGGGCACAGCCCGGATCATGGCGGCCGACCTCGCGACGACGCCCAACAGCGGGCTCACCGTGCAGCTCGGCGGTGACGCACACCTCTCCAACTTCGGTGCCTATGCCTCGGCGGAGCGGCAGCTCGTGTTCGACGCCAACGACTTCGACGAGACCCTTCCCGGGCCCTGGGAGTGGGACCTGAAGCGGCTCGCGGCGAGCTTCATGGTGGCTGCCGGGCACCTCGGGTTCGATCGGACGGCGTGCCGGAAAGTCACGGCTAGGGCGGTCAAGGCGTACCGCACGAGCATGATCCGCTACGCGGGCATGGGCTACCTCGATCTCTGGTACGACCACGTCACGAGCGGTGATGTTCGGCAGAGCAAGGGCCTGGACCCGGTCGAGCTAGCCGCGCGGGTCGGCCGGTTCGAACGCAAGGCCCGGTCGCGGACCAGCCTGCAGGCGCTCCAAAAGCTGGCCGTGGAGGAGAACGGCCGCTACCGCATCCGGAGCGATCCACCGGTCCTGTTCCCCTTGCGCGACCTCCAGCCGCGTACGACCCCCCCACGCTTGAAGCGGCGGCCTACGCCGGCCTGGAAGCGTACAAGCACACGCTTTCCGACGATCGACGCTGCGTACTCGAACGGTTCACTCCCGTGGACGTCGGGGTCAAGGTCGTCGGCGTGGGGAGCGTCGGGACGCGATGTTTCGTCGTGCTGTTCCAGGGCCGCGATCACGGTGACGCCCTCGTCCTTCAGATCAAGGAGGCCGGAGCGTCCGTGCTCGAGCAGCACCTCGGCGAGAGCGTGTACGACAACCACGGCCGCCGGGTGGTCGAGGGCCAGAGGTTGATCCAGGCCCAGTCAGACATCTTCCTCGGTTGGTCCGAGGGGGGCCTGGAGGGCCGCCACTACTACGTCCGTCAGCTCCGCGACTGGAAGGGCTCGGTCGCGCTCGACACCGCGACGCCCCAGCAACTCGAGTTCTACGCGCGGCTCTGTGGCATGACCCTGGCACGTGGCCATGGGCGGTCGGGTGACCCCATCGCCATCGCGTCGTACATGGGGAACGGCGACGCCCTGGATCGTGCCATCACCGACTTCAGCGAGGCCTACGCTGCCCAGAACCTCAGCGACTACCACGCGTTCCTCGCCGCAATCGACGCGGGACGTCTTGAGGCTGTCGATCCGATCACCTACGTGCCGGCGCCCCGCCGTCACCCCGACGCTGCCACGACGGCCGTGTGATCGGTCGCTGGCAGTGCTGGCGCCGCAGGTCATCGTCCCCACGCACTGCACCGGCTGGGACGCCTCCCACGCCATCGCCGCCCGGCTACCCGACGCGTTCATCCAGAACAGCGTCGGCACCCGCTACGACCTGGCCACCACCACCTGAGGGCGGCCCCGAGCCGCCGCAGGCGCGCTTCGACGAGATCGTCAGCCCGGTCTCTTGTCAGTCAGGACGTCCCGGTCGAGAGGACGTCCGGGACGTTCGCGCTCAACGAGGGTCCTCTTCCTCTGTTCGCGCGAGTCGAAGGGCCTCCAGTGATGCGGCCGAGCGTGAGCTCGCAGGGACGGACAGCAGGGGTCGGCGACGTCGAAGCGCAGGAGAGCCGTCAGCTGCTGGCGTCCTCCTCGCTGCGAAGCCCTGCGCTCGGGATTCATTTCTCTAGTCGATGATAGAGAAAATCGAGCGGCTCAGTAGGGGCGATGGTCCTGAACGCGCGGAACACGGATGGCTCCGGGCGTAACAGCTTCCGCTTCTACCGGACCGTGATGGCGCGCTCGGGACATCGCATGGCGGCGGACCGAACCGCCTCTTCGAGCTCCACAGGGACCTCGGGCGTCTGCACCATGGCGTATCCGTCGTCGGTCAGGACGAACACGTCGGGGCAGAGCGAGCAGCAGACCGCGTGCCCCCGGCACAGGTCCTCGTCGACCGAGACCTTCATCGAACGTCGTCCTGGGCGAGGGTGAACTCCAGGTGCAGCCTGGTCAGACCCCGGAGGATGAAGGTCGGCACGTATCGGTAGCGGCGGGCATCGGCCGGGCCGTGCATGCGCTCCGAGATCCTGATGTCCGCGGTGCGGTCGAGGAGCCGCTCGATGGCCACCCGGGCCTCGGCCCGGGCGAGAGGCGCGCCCGGGCACGTGTGGACGCCGCGTCCGAACGCGAGGTGCTGACGGGCGCTGGTGCGGGCCGGGTCGAACGTCGCGGGCTCGTCGAAGTGGCGCGGATCTCGGTTCGCGGCACCGTTCAGCACCATCACCATGGTGCCGGCGGGCACCTCGATCCCGGCCACCGTGGTCGGAACGCGGGACAGCCGGAAGTCCCCCTTGATAGGGCTCTCGATCCGCAACGTCTCCTCGATGAAGTTCGGGATGCGCTCGCGCTCGCTCCGCAGCAGCCGCTGGACGTCGGGGCGCTCGGCGATCAGCTTGAGCGCGGAGCTGAGGAGACGGACGGTGGTCTCCTGGCCTGCTGCGAAGAGGTTGGCGGCAACGCGCACGACGTCCAGGACATCGGGCGTCGCGCCGTCGGGGAACGTGGCGGTGGCCAGGCCCGTGAGGACGTCGTCACGGGGCTCGCGGCGACGGTCCTCGATGTAGCCGGTGAACCGGCGATACAGGTACTCCAGTGGCGTGTGGGCCAGGGTGCCCTCGCCGGTGCTCCCGATGCCGCCGCCCGACGACGGCCGGTGCTGGAGCGCCTCGGCGAAGTCGTCCCGGTCCTCCTCGGGGACGCCGAGAAGGTCGGCGATGACGAGCATCGTGAAGGGGCCCGCGAACTCCTTGATGTACTCGCCCTCGCCGTTGGCGAGGAACGTGTCCAGCAGGCGATCGGCGAGTTGCCACATGGACGCCTCGTTCTCCTTGAGGCGCTTCGGTGTGATCAACCGCATCAGCAGCCCGCGGTGATCCGTGTGCACGGGCGGGTCGAGCGTCGGGAGCTGGTCGCTCATCGGCAGCTCGTCACGGTGCTGCTCGATCAGCTCGCTCACGTCGTCGCCCTCGAGCGGGACCGGGAACCCGGGGAACGGACCGGTCACCGAGATGCACGACGAGAAGGTCTCGGTGTCGTTGTACACCTGGACCGCCTCGTCGTACCCCGTCACCATCAGCACGTCGTGGTGCGGCTCCCGCCAGACAGGGCACTGCCCGCGCAGAGCGTCGAAGTACGGGTAGGGGTCCGCCAGGAGACCGTCGTCGCGGAAGAAGTCGATCGCCTCGAAGTCCTTCACGGCTTGCAGCGCCGCCTTCGGGTCATCGAACGGGTCACGGCAGCGCCTCGCCGTGGACTGCTGCGTCGGCACTGCCGTGGGACACGACGCTCGTCCCGACATGCGGGTCGTGCCCGGTACGACTGCGCTCGGCAGGCTTCGGATAGAGCGCCATCGCGTCGAACCCCCACGGTGACGGACACGCCGGCAGGCCCACTCACGATATCCGAAAAGATCATTCTCGTCTAGTGGAGACGGCGCTAGCGTGCGGCGATGGTTTCGAATGGGCGCTGTAGTGACGGGAGCGCACATGCCCAAGGGGTACGTCATCATGACCGAGGTCATCCGCGACCCGGAGGGCATGCGTGCCTACAGCCGCGCCGCCGCGCCGGCGCTGGCGGAGCGCGGGGCGAAGGTGCTCGTCGCCGACCGGCAGCCCGAGATCCTCGAAGGCGAGTGGCCAGCCACCCAGACGGTCGTGCTCGAGTTCGAATCTGTCGAGGCGGCGCGCGCCTGGTACACGTCGGACGCGTACCAGACAGCCGCCAAGCTCCGTCGTGCCGCGGCCGCCAGCGACGCGGTCATCGTCTCGGGGTTCGAACCGCGCGCCGGATGACGCCGCACGGATCACGACGGGCGCCACAGAGGCCTCGCCACGCGGGCCCCAGCGGGATGGCCCGGCCGTCATCGACGACCGACGTGTAGGACGCCGGGGTGTCGACCCGCTGGACGATGTCGTTGCCCTCCGCCGCGGCGTCCTCCATGTGCTTGGCGCGGGCCGTGACGTCCATGATCGACACGCTGCCGGTGTGGGACGGTCAGCAGGTCGGTGTCGTCGTCGATCGTCGCCGGATCGATGCCGTAGTGCTGCACCAGCGAGGGCGTGGCGCCGCGGGCGGCTCTGCCCTGATCTCGACGCCCGAGGTCCTTCGGTGACCAGCCGGCAGAGGAAGCCTTCGCCACCCGGCTACATCGCCGACCTACGCCGGATGGGCAGAGCGGGCGGGGGCCAGGTACGAGGCGATGCTGGCGGAAATGGCGGATGCGTAGCGTCTCTCGAACTCGGCCCGCTTGAGAGGCAGTGCGCGGTGGATCTCGAGGGCGACGAGTCCGTGCGCGAGCGCCCACATGTGGTAGGCCACGTCCTCAGGGTCCGTGTCGGACCGGAACGCTCCCGCTTCGACACAGCGGGAGACGGCGACGAGCAGCGGCTGAAATGCGCGCCTCGCGACTGCGATGGCGCCCGGAGACGGCTTGAACCCCGGTACGGGCCTCCCGAACATCAGCTCGTACAGGTGGCGGCTCCGTAGCGCTGCGCGCCTGTACGCGCCGCCCATCGCGAGCAGATCCTGCACCGGGTCGGCCGTCGCGGGCGAGGCGGCGACGGTGTGCGTGAGCCGCCTGAACCCCTCGATGTACATCTGATCGATGAGCCCGGCTTTGTCGCCGAAGAGGGTGTAGACCGCCGCGGTCGATGTGCCTGTGGCGCGCGCGAGCCGGCGAAGCGTGACCGCGCCAGGGCCCTCCGTACGGAGGACCCTTCCGGCCTCGTCGATGAGAGCGGCACGTAGCTCCTCCGTGTGGGTCTTGACCGCGGGCACGGGTGCAATGTACAACACTGTTATCCATAACATCGTTAGCGATCACTTCGACATACGACTGAGGATGCGCACGACGGCTCCGCTGGAGCCCGGACGAGGAGGCGTCATGATCGATGAGGTCGTCGAGAGATGGCACCGGGTCGTCACGGGCGAGTCGTGGGAAGAGCTGGACCGGCTGCTGTCGGACGACGTCGTCTTCTACTCGCCGATCGTCTACGTGCCGCAGCGCGGCAGGGACATCACGGCGATGTACATCCAGGCGGCTGCGCAGACACTGCTCGGTGAGGGTGGCGAGGGCGCGTTCCGCTACACCAGACAGGTGCTGGCGGGCGACGTCGCGGTGCTGGAGTTCGAGACGACCGTCGAAGGCAAGTACGTCAACGGCGTCGACATCATCCGCTGCGACGACACAGGGCGCATCGTCGAGCTGCGGGTCATGATCCGGCCACTGCAGGCCGTCAACGTCATCCACGAACAGATGCGAGAAATGCTCGCGTCCATGCAGCCGTAATTGGGATCTGCTCTGAGGCGGGCCGCCCGAACGACGACAACCGACGCGTGACGATTCGAAACAGCGTCGACCTCTGCCCCGCCTGGGCCGACCACCCGCCTGGGCCGACCATCGGAGCACCTATGACCCTCCCGCATTCGCTTCCCCCGGGCCAGCGCAGGGTCGACGGGTTCCCGCGCTTCGGTACGCACCTCGACCGACCCCCTCCCGTCGTCCCCATCGATCCCGTCATCGAGATCGGCGGCGCCGTGGCCCCGTTCGCTCTGCCCTTGGCCGAGCTCGCCACCCTTCCCCGGCGAGAACTCACCGCCGACTTCCACTGCGTGGCGGGATGGTCGGCCACCGACCTGCAGTGGGAAGGGGTCCCGTTCGAAACGTTGTATCGGATGATCATCGAGCCGTCCGTTCCGCCAGCCATGACGATCACTCACGTCGTGTTCGAAGGTCTCGACCGCTTCCGGTCGGTCGTCTCGATCGAGGACGCTCTTGCCGACGACGTGCTGATCGCCGAGCGTCTCAACGGGCGGCCGCTCGACGGGGACCACGGCGCGCCAGCCAGATTGGTGAGCCCCAACCAGTACGGATACGTCAACACGAAACATCTGGCCCGCATCGAGGTTCACACCGTCGACTCGTCGGTGCCTCTTGCAACCGCGACTCCGTTCCGCCGCGTCACGTTTCGGACGCGATTGCTGAGGCGCCACCCGAGGGCGAGGGTGTGGGAGGAGGAGCGCCATCCCGACCTCCCCGTCTGGTTCGTGAGGCCGCTCTACCGGCTCTTCATCCCCCCGATCACCTTCTTAAGCGCCCGGGGCAGCCGTCGGACCCCACCGCCATCGGAGCGGCCCCCCGAACCATGACCCGAGACGCCTCGGCGTGCCGTGCCTCTGGCGTCGATCGACGGATGTGCGGCCGTGTCACGTCGGTGGCTCGGCCGACACCGGCGCCTCGCTCACGCCGGCGCCGGTGCGGGTGCCCGTGCCGCGCAGCGCCCGGCTGGCGGTGTCGACGAGCACGCGGCCGTCCTCGACCTTCGTCGCGTGTGGGCTGGCACTCGCCCATGACCGTCCGAGAGGGCCGGTTGGGCCGCGATGATGCGTGCGTGCAACGAGCGCTGCTGGCTCAGGGATTTAAGTTCGTCGAGGGACCGCGATGGCATGACGGCCGCCTGGTCTTCTCCGACATGGGGTCGAAGCAGGTCCTGACGGTCGATCTCCGTGGGGAGGTCGAGGAGGTCTGCGTCGTCGGTGGGCGCCCGTCCGGCATCGGATGGCTCCCCGACGGCCGGATGCTCGTCGTGTCGATGATCGACCGGCGAATCGTCCGACTCGAACCCGACGGCACGCTGACCGAGCACGCCGATCTCTCGGATCTGGCGTCCGCCCCGTGCAACGACATGGTCGTCGATGGGCGGGGCAACGCGTATGTCGGCAATCCCGGCTACGACATGCGGAACCCGCCGTCGCCGCTGCCGGCCGCGGAGGTCGTGCTCGTACGGCCGGACGGATCGGCTCAGGTCGTCGACCGCTCCCTCCTGTTCCCGAACGGGCCGGCAGTGACGCCCGACGGGCGCACGCTCGTGGTCGCCGAGACGATAGGCAGCCGGCTCTCCGCGTTCGACATCGCCGAGGACGGAACGCTGTCGAACCGGCGGGTCTATGCGGACCTGCCGGGCCGCTCGCCGGACGGGATCGCGCTCGACGCCGAGGGTGCGGTGTGGGTGGCCGACGCCAGCGGCAACGCGTGCGTGCGGGTGCGCGAGGGTGGCGAGATCGCCGACGTGGTCGACACCGGCCGCGGTTGCTACGCCTGCGCCCTGGGCGGTTCCGATCGCACGACCCTGTTCCTGCTCACGGGCGAGGGGTTCAGCGGTGCGGCGATGAGGAAGCGGACCGGCGCGATCGAGACGGTCGAGGTCGCGGTGGCCGGGGCTGGACTGCCGTGACGATGGACAGGATCGTCGCACCCGGGGGAGCGGGTGGCGCCCGGACGGCCGTCTCCGACATGACGCTCGCGGTCAGCACCGGCTCCGTCGATCCATGAGCGCACAACCGCCGGTTCCGGCCCATCGTCGCACCCAGTGGCGGGGAGTGACACTGGCAGGCGCGCGCGACCCCGGCCGGTCGCAGGATGAGCTCGTCGGCATCCTCTCCGGCGGTCGGCTACGACCCGCGGCGGCGAACGCGGACGCTGAGCAGGTCCCGGAGGCTCACGATGCCGACCACAGCGTTTCCCTCGACCACGGGCAGATGGCGAAACCCGCGGCCCAGCATGATCTCGGCCGCCCGGTCCGAATCGACATCGGGACCCGCGGTCTCCGGGTCGCGGGTCATCCACCGGGACACGGGTGAGCCGGTGAGATCAATGCCCGAGGCCGCCGCCCGCAAGACATCTCGCTCGGTGAAGATTCCGACCAGCATTCGCCCCTGCATGACGACCGCCGAACCAAAGCGACCCTTCATCATGGATCTTGCCGTGTCCGCCACCGGGTTCTCCGGTGCGACGGTGAAGACGTCAGCTGTCATGATCTCGGCGAGCTCGACCACCAGTACCTCCCCCGACACGCGGGCTCCGTCTCGGTTCCGACGTCCCTCAGCCGCCCTCGCCACCCACCTCGTCGAGCTCCGGTTCGTGCGCGGCCGACGATGGTCCCGCCAAATCCTCGTTGAGCTGTCGCCACAAGGCTCCCGCCCACGAGCCCAGCCCGGGCCAGTCACGCCAGAAGACCTGCAGCGCAGCGTCGTTGAGCGTCGCCGCCGCCTCGTCGGGCGTCACCTCGCCGGCCACATCCTCGAGGGCCGAAAGAGCTCCGAGGAACCGCTCCGAGACATCATCCATCGTGCGCTCCCCTCCGTGGCCCACCCGAGATATACCACCGCCGGGCGGATCATTGCTGGGCTGCGGGCCGAGCTTCTGCATCAGACTGGAGCCAGAACGACGCCGGCAAGTCGACGATCGCCCCGTACTCGCTCCGGGGCCTCTGGATCGCCTGGGACAGCGACCGTCACGCCCCGCGCCTGTTCCGCGCCGACCGCATCAGCGACCCCGAGGTGACCAGCAGAACCTTCGTCGCCCGCCCGCATGACCTCGTCACAGGCGTCTGCCCCGATGCCCGCGTCGCCGCCCGGTCATGACGCGTCGGCCGCCATCGCCCGTCGCGTCCTAGCGTCGGTTCTTGGGCGTCTTCGTCGCTTTCGGGGGCGCCGCGCTGACGTGGTCGAGCGCTCTGGTGATCCACGGTTCGGCGCGGGCGGGTGCCGTGCGCCACGCCGGCGGCAGCGCGACGTAGCCACCCATCGGCCGCTCCTCAGGGCCGAAAGGCCCGGCGCCCTCTTCGCCGAGCAGGGCCTCTCGGTCGGCTTCAGGGAGCTTGATGCCGACGTCCGCGCCGAACAGGCCCATGAACATGTTGCCGTTCACGAAGGCGCCGAGGTTGCCGAACATCGGCTTGACCTCGACGCGGGGATCATCGGGCACCAACGAGCGGAAGAGGTCCTTGTCCTCATCGGTGGGCTTGGGCATCTCCAAGGCTGTACCTCCGGTCGATCGATCAACGTCCCTGCACGTGGGTCACGAGCCCGCGGTGCAGCGGGGCGAGGGCGGTTGGCCTCGAACCCGACCTTTCGTGTTGTCGCGGCGTAGCTCGTCGAGGAAGGCCAGCGTGTCGGACGGGAACGCGAATGACCCTGCGCTGCGTGCGTCGTGGCTCACGGCGGATCTCCCTGTCCCGTGCTCGGCGGTGAACGCGGTCACCGTCCCCCAGCTTGACGGGCCAGTCAGAGCAGTGCTGCCCGTTCGTCGGGAAATCCCTGACAGGATCCCGCTCTTGAGCCGTTGCCCAACGGACCTGAGCCCTGAGCAGCGCCCGCCCGGCCGCTCAGGACGGGTCGGTCATACCCATCGACACGGAGTAGGGGAACCGGGCGAGGTGCCCGAGGAAGCGGTCGATCTCGCGGGCCGACCCGACGAGCTCGATGCCGGGCGGATCGGCGGGACGCTCGTGGGGTGGTGTCATCAGAAACCGTGTCCATGCGTCGGTATCGGTGGTGATCACGACGCTGGGAGTCGCGTCCCGGTCGACACCGTGAACCACGGACCAGCCGCCATCCCCGAAGCTGAGGGTGTAGGAACCGTCGTCGACGAAGTCGAGATGCCAGACGAGCGGGCGGCCGGGCGTCGGCGCCTGCTCGAGCACGATGCGCAGAGCCGAGAGCAGATGCTCGGCATGCACCGCCTCGCCTGGGATCGGTGGGCGTCCTGCGTGGCGCAGACCCCAGAGGAAGAGCGACTCGATCACGGGGGCGAGGTCTTCGCCGGCGGGTGTGAGCCGGTACCGGACCTCCCGGCGACCGGGCTGGCGGTCGGCCTCGACGATTCCGGCGTCCTGCAGCTCGCGGAGGCGCTGGGTGAGCGTCTTGGGGGTGATGCCACCGAGCAGCGCCATCAGGTCGGTGAAGCGCCGGGGTGCGGCGAGCAGGTCCCGCACGACCAGAAGGGTCCAGCGGTCACCGACCTGCTCGAGGGCACGGGCGAGCATGCAGAAATGCTCGTAGGTGCGAACGTTGCGGCTCACGACCGCGAGTCTAGTAGTTGGCAATTACTATCTCCTAGATACTCTCTGAGGATGACCCACAGGACAGGACGTGTGGAGATCGTGCGGGAGGCAGACGCCAGCGGTGAGGTCGCAGAGCTCTACGGCGAGCTGCGCGACCTGTTCGCCGGTTTCGTGCCCGACGTGTTCAAGCTGGTGAGCACTCGCCCAGACATGCTCGGCGCCTTCGTCGCCGGCTACCGCAGCATGTTCGGCGGCGGCCATCTGCCCCGGGAGGCGAAGGAGGTCATCGCCTTGACAGTGGCCCGGGTGGCGTCGTGCCAGTACTGCACGACCGCCCACGACTCGCTGCTCCGCCTGCTCGGCACCGACAGCACGTACGCCGACGCCGTGCTCAACGGTGCCCTCGACGACCCCGCGATCCCCACCGAGGTCCGGGCGCTGGCCGAGCTGGCGACGACCATCACGCAGCACGCCTATCGCATCACCGACGACGACCTGGACCGGATGCGGTCCCACGGCTGGACCGGCCCGCAGGTGCTCGAGGCGGTCTGGGTCGCGTGTCTCTTCAACGCCATCGTCCGGCTCGCCGACACGTTCGGGTTGCGTGACCTGGGGCAGCTCGCCGATGACGCCGACGACCGCGACAGCCTGTCAACTCGCGGATGAGCGCGGTCTTTCGGGGCAGCGCCGAGGCCGAGGCGTCGCGCCGTGCGCTCGAGCGGCGGCTCGCTGAAGGCCCGCCGCGGGCGGCGCCGCCCCGCCTGAGTGCGGCACGGCTCGGCGAGTTGTGCCGGGAGCTGGGCGCCGACGACGTCGGGTTCGTGGACGTCGACCGGGCTGCGCTCGGCACCCAGCGCGAGACCGCCGAGCGGCTGCTGCCCGGGGCGCGGACGCTCATCTCGCTCGTGATCGCCACCAACCGCGACAACCTCGTGTCGCCGCCCCGCTCGATCGCGAACACGGCCTTCCACCACGACGGCGAACGGCTCGCCACGGTCGCCCACGAGATCGCGCGGGCCCTCCACCGCCTCGGGGCACGGGCGGTGGTGACTTCGGTCGGGTTCCCCATGGAGGCAGGCCGGTGGGGCAGCGGCGCCGTCTGGGAGATCTCCCACAAGACCGTCGCCGTCGAGGCCGGCCTCGGCCACATGGGCATCAACCGCAACGTCATCCACCCGCGGTTCGGGAACTTCGTGCTCCTCGACACGCTCGTCGTCGACGCCGAGCTCGACACCTACGACGATCCGCTCGACTACAACCCCTGCGCCGACTGCACAAGCGACCGGCGCGGCTACGTCGCGACCCACCAGCATCGACAACGCACTTCGCGGGCTCCAGCACATGTTCGACGGCACCCGAGCCGATCTCGACGGCATCTCGATCCGGTGCGTCGTCGAAGACCCCGCCGCCAGCGCCCACGGGTTCCTGCTCAGCGTGCAGAACGGCTCGCTAGGTGTCCTGGAAGCCGAGGCCGACCACCCCGAGCCGGCGGCCACGGTGAGCGGCCCGCTCTCGGCGTGGATGGACCTGCTCGTCCACGCCGCCGCGGGCAACCCGACCAGCCAGGACGATCTCACCGTGAGCGGTGACGCCCGCATCTTCGACGCGCTGGTCCACGCCCTCCACTGAACGGACGGCCGCCGCCTGCGAGCCTGCGGAAGCTACGTTGCGCGCGCGGGCCGAAACCCGGGCAGGCGCGCTTCGCGAAGGCTGACCACGCAGACCAGTCCGGCGACCGCGGTCGTGGCCCACGGGAAGTCGATCCACACGTCCAAGATGTCGGACCGGGTCACTCGGTCTGCGAGGACCAACCGGATCGCGACGACGCCCAGCGGTATGGCCGTGCCGAGCGGCGCGGCCAGCCCCGGGAGGACCCGACCCGCCAAGCACCCCGCCGACAGGCCGATCGCGGCCAGAGCCAACAGCGGCCCGACCGACAGCCCGGCCGACTCCCGCGGGTCCACGACGAGCGGTGCCAGCAGCACCCAGGCCACGAGCAGGACGGGGAGCAACAGGACCAGGCGGTGGCCGACCCGGCGCCGCCGGCTCTGGGGGATCGCCGACAGAAGGTCGCGAGCGGGGTCCTCGAGGACCTGAGGGGCGGCAGCGGCCATCGCCGCCAGAGCGGCCACGCCGACCTGGTCGGGCACCGCGCCACCGGCCAACCGAACGAGGAGCCCGACCAGGCCGGACAGACCCGCCGGAAGCAGCAGACCCCACCAGGGAATCAGCCGCAGGGTGGGACGCACCCAGGCGACACCCGTCAGGCGAGACATCACGGGATCTGCCCCTCGCCCGTGCCGCCCGGTGTGAGGGCGAAGCCGGTCGACCAAAGCTGGATCAGGATGCCGCCCGCCACGCAGGCCCACCCGATCCAACGCAGACGCCGCCACAGCACGGCCGGCGGCGTGGCCGCACCCCCGCCCCGCACGCGTAGCGCGAAGCCGACGCACAAGACGGTGAGGCCGATCAGGTACAGGACGTGACCGCCGGCGAGCGCCTGATCCACGTACTGGCGGGCCCAGAACCTCTCGTAGTCGTCGTAGCTGACGAGCCAGTGATCCGGGAACGAGGACGCGCCGGCCGAGGCCGGACCGGCCCACTGCGAGATCGGCTGGGTCTGGACGAACGACACCACGAACATGGGCGGCCACTGGAAGACCCAATACGCGCCCCACGACAGGAAGGTCATGACCCCGGCGAGGACGGCGATCGGCGTTCGGTGCCTGAACCGGCGCCCGGCCGCGACCCCGGCCGCGCCGGCGAAGGCGACCAGGGCGATGGGCTGGAGCAGCTCGAACGGCGTGTGAAGGGCGGTGTCCGTTCGCCACGGGGCGTCGCCGATCCAGTAGCCGCCCTCGATCCGGCTGGCCACCTCGACCACGAGCACGCCGGCCGCGGCGATGGCGGGAAAGACCGCCAGGCCCAGCAGCCGGCCGGCCATCCGCACCGGCTCGTCGAGGGCGCAGTCCTCCGCCAACGGCGGGACGTCAGCCCGGTGGTCTCGG
>Ga0126307_10000158_pt1 | contig 41309 bp, 36 predicted proteins | sample Plot28_FD_89955 | JGI IMG/M metagenome (GOLD analysis project Ga0126307, IMG submission 89955) | Serpentine soil microbial communities from UC McLaughlin Reserve, CA, USA - Plot28 | ecosystem: Environmental > Terrestrial > Soil > Grasslands | place: USA: UC McLaughlin Reserve, Lake County... | reverse complement strand
CTGGGAAGGGCTCGGGTACCACAACTACGGGGACCCGTGGCGCGAGCAGCGGTACTGGGGCGACTGACCTGGCGCCTCGCCGAGGTGGTCGCCACGCTCGACGAGACGCCCACGGTCCGCACCCTCAGCCTCCGCGTGCCGGATTGGCCGGGTCACCTGCCCGGGCAGCACGTCGACATCCGGCTCACGGCCCCCGACGGCTACACGGCCCAGCGTGGGTACTCGATCGCCACCCCGGCCAACGGCGAGCGGATCGACGTGACGGTCGAGCGCCTCGAGGACGGCGAGGTGTCGCCGTACCTCAATGGCGAGCTGGTGGTCGGCGACCAGATCGAGCTGCGCGGCCCGATCGGGGGCTACTTCGTGTGGGAGCCCAGCCGTGGCGGTCCGGTGCTGCTCGTCGCCGGCGGGACCGGTGTGGTGCCGCTCATGGCGATGGTTCGTGAGCGCGCCCGGCGCGCCAGCACCGTCCCCGTGCGGCTGCTGCTGTCGGCCCGCACGTTCGCCGACCTCGTCTACCGCGACGAGCTGGACCGGCTGGCCGCGGCCGACGACGGCTTCTCGGTCACGTATGCGCTGACGCGCGGTGCGCCGGCCGGCTGGACGGGCCACCGGCGCCGGGTCGACGAGGCGATGCTCGCCGAGATCGCGTGGCCGGTCGAGGCGGGGGCGCAGACGTTCGTGTGCGGCTCGACCCCGTTCGTCGAGGCGGTGACCTCGGGCCTCGTGGCGCTCGGTCACCCGGCGGCGTCGATCAGGACCGAGCGCTACGGTGCGGCAGGAGCGTCATGACGAGCGATCCTCACTACCTCGACGGCAACGCGCTCGGCGGCCTGCTCGGCGAGGTCTTCGCCGCCGACCTCACCACCGCCACGGCCACCTGCGCCGGGTGCGGGAGTGTCGCGCCAGTCGCCGTCATGCACGTCTACGTCGACGCCCCCGGGGCGGTCGGCCGGTGCGCCACCTGCGGGATCGTGCATGTGCGCGTGGTGCAGAGCGCCGAGCGGACGTGGCTCGACCTGCGAGGCATCCGGGCCCTCGAGATGCCGCGCCTCCCGCCGCCGACCTCGCCGCCCCGTCCGTAGGCGATCTCCCGGCATCGTCGCGACTCGCGGGCGCGACGCCAGGCGATTGCGCGGCACTGCTCGACCTGGCGGAGCGGCGGCTGGTGCCCGACCGGGCGGCGCGTTGGCGGGCGCTGGCCGACCACCCGGCCGTCCTCGGCCTCTGACCCGACGCGTCCCCCACCGCGGATCCCGCCGGAGCGTCGACCGTCGCGGCGGTCAGCTCGCAGCCGGCGCGGCGGGTGGCTTCGGCACGGCTCGTGCGGGCGTCTCGGGGATCTCGTCGAGGCGCATCCGCCGTACGAGCCGAACGTGCGCGGTCCGGCGCCGCCAGTCGGCGTGGGTCTCGCAGTAGAGACGCTGCACGCCGTCGTGGAGTCGTTCGGCGTGGGTGGCCGGGCCGCTGCACCGGGCGGGGCACCAGCCCACGGCCGGTCGGTGCTCCGCGAGCCTGTACCAGCAGACCCGCAGATCGGCTGCGGGTCCAGCGCTCGTGACGCTCATCGGTCTCCTGCCTTGGCCCGGGGCACGCGAACCGGCCGCTGTCGGCAGACCCGATCCAACGGATCGCCGACCCGGGGCTGGCGGTCCGCCGGGTCGGAAATCGCGTGGAGCTCAGACCACCCGGACGTTCTGAGCTTCCTCGCCCTTGCGGCCGGGAGCGGCGTCGAACTCGACGCGGTCGCCCTCGTTGAGCGACCTGTGGCCTTCGCCCTGGATGTTGGAGTAGTGGACGAAGACGTCGTCGGCGCCCTCACGGGAGATGAAGCCGAAGCCTCGTTCGGCGTTGAAGAACTTCACGGTGCCTGTCGACAAAAGAGTCTCTCTTCGGTTCCGGGATCGGCCCGAATGACCAGCCCCGGTGGTATGACCCTATGCCGGCCCGTCACCGACTGCACCGATGCGGTCCCGCCCGCCCCTCACTCCACACGACCTCACCGGGACCGGCGCGCCGCCGCCGTCTGGTAGACGGGACGCTGGTGCGTGACCCGATCCGCCTCCCCGATCCGAGCGTGGTCGTGCTGGTCGGCGCCCCAGGCGCCGGCAAGTCGCACTGGGCGGCCGGCCGGTTCCCCGCCGGCGCCGTCGTGTCGTCCGACGCCCTGCGGGCCCTCGTCGGCCGCGGCGAGCACGACCAGCGGGCCGGCACCGACGCGTTCGACCTACTGGCCCTCGTGCTGGAGCGCCGCAGCCGACGTGGCCTCACCACCGTCGTCGACAGCACCGGGCTCGACGCCCGGCAGCGGGCCCAGTGGCTCGCCACGGCCCGGGCCCACGACCTGCCGGCCCACGCCGTCGTGTTCCGCACCGACGACCGCACCTGCCGGGCGCGCAACCGGGCCCGTGCCGCGCCGGTGCCGGCGAAGGTGCTCACCGGACAGCTGCGGGCCGCGGCCACGGTGCACGAGGCGATCGACGGCGAGGGATGGGACGGCGTGCACGATCCCGGTGACGTCGTGCTCGTACCGCCACGCTTCGTCGCCGCGCCCGCCGCCGCCCGCCGCCAGCAGGAGGATCCCGTGCCCCTCGACTTCGGCCTGCAGCTCTCCCGACACGCCTGGCCGGGCGGCGCCGAGGGGACCGCCGACCGGCTCGCCGCCCTCGCCGCGGAGGCCGAGGAGGTCGGCATCACGAGCCTGTGGGTCATGGACCACGTGCTGCAGATACCCACCGTGGGCCGCGAGTGGGAGGACCTGCTCGAGAGCTACACCACGCTCGGCTTCCTCGCCGGCCGGACCCGCACGGTCCGCCTCGGCGTGCTGGTCACGGCAGTGACGTTCCGCAACCTGGCCCACCTCGCCAAGATCGTGGCCACGCTCGACGTGCTGTCGGGCGGCCGGGCCGTGTGCGGCCTCGGCGCCGCGTGGTTCCGGCGCGAGCACGACCTCTACGGCTGGGGCCTGCCGCCGCTGTCCCGCCGCTACGAGCTGCTCGAGGACGCGCTCGAGCTGCTGCCGCTCATGTGGGGTCCGGGCAGCCCTCCCTTCGCCGGCCGCACCACGACCGTCCCCGCCGCCACCTGCTACCCGCGCCCACTCCAGGATCGTGTGCCGCTGTGGGTCGGCGGGTCGGGCGAGGGACGCACGCTGCGCCTCGTGGCCCGCCACGCCGACGGCTGCAACCTGTTCGGCGACCCGGCCACGGTGCGGCACAAGCTCGGCGTGCTGGCCCGCCACTGCGCCGAGCTCGACCGCGACGCCGGTGAGGTGCACGTCTCGCACCTGTCGACCGCCTCGGTGGTGGCCGCCGGCGCCGATCGCTCCCACGCGGAGGCCGGAACGGTCGACGAGCAGGTCGGGCGTTACCGCGAGCTGGCGGAGGCCGGCGTGCGGACGGCCATCGTCTCGGTCCCCGAGCTCGGCGCCGACCCGGGGGCGCTCGAACGCCTCGCTCCCGTCGTCGAACGGTTCCGGGCGTGACCGGCCGGCCGGATGGATCTCCCGACGCGGGTCGAGGGGGGACGGGCGTGCCTGGCGACCCCGGGACCGGGAACGTCCAGCCGGGCGTGGCCGGGCGGGCGACGTCGTGACCGCGGACGTCGGCCCGGCGCCCATCCGTCCGGGGCAGCTCCGTCGCGGGGAGGTCGGCGCCGACCCGGTCTCTGAGGTGGGCGCCGCCCAGGCCCGCTGGCGGGACGAGCGCCGGGACCTCGACCGGCGGCGCGCCGCCCTGGCCCGGCTCGGCGCCCGCCTGCACGGCGACATCGACCAGGTCGGGTCCACGGGGCTGCTCGTGGCGCCCGGATGGCTGCCCGAGGCGCCCGTGCCGCTCGACCGTGTGGAGCTGACCTGGACTGACGCCGTCCCGGCGCCGGCCGTCGACGGCACGGGACCTGCGTCGTCCGCGGTCCGGCCGCCCTGGCCCAGTGGGCGGCCGTTCGCCACCTACGCCGCCGCCATGGGCGCGCTCGCCCCGCCCCGGGTGTTCGAGGACCGGCCGAGCTACCGGCTGCTCGCCGTCACCTCCGGTCCCGCCGGCGTGGGCGCCGGCGTGCGGCTGGTGTTCGGGCCGGGCACGTACTTCGGCATGGTCGACGTCTCGGAGGCCGTGGCCCACGAGCTTGCCGCCGCCACCCGGGCCCCGATCGCCGCCCCGACTGCCACCCAGTCGCCGATCGCCGCGCCGTCCGCAGCCCCGCCGGCCCGGGACCACGTACCGGTCGCCGCGCCCGCGCTCGCCGACCTGCCGCTCCGGTCGGCGATCGGGGACCCGCTCGGCCTGGGCCGGCGCGTCGTCGTGCCCGCCATCACCGCCCTCACCCTGCGGCGGACCGCCGACGGACGGGCCCGCTTCCTGCTGCACCGGCGCGACGCCGCGAAGGTCGCCCACGGCGGCGGGCTCACGCAGGTGGCGCCGGTCGGGGTGTTCCAGGCCGCGGGCAGCGACCCGGCCTCGCAACACCTCGACCTCGACCTTTGGCGGTGCCTCACACGCGAGTACCGCGAGGAGCTGCTCGGAGCCCCCGAGCACCGCAGCGACGGCCGTCCGCTCGACCACGAGGGCTGGCCGTTCGCCCGGGCGCTCGCCGCCGCCCGGCGGGCCGGGACCGTACGGGCGCACTGGTTGGGCCTGGGCGTCGACCCGCTCAGCCTCGTCGCGGACATGCTCGTCGCCGTGGTCGTCGACGCCCCGACCTTCGACGAGCTGTTCGCCGGCCTGGTCGCCACGAACGACGAGGGCGACCTCGTCACGGGTGACGGCACGGCCGACGGTCCCAGCGCCGGCGGGCCGAGCGCTGACGGGCCGGGCGCCGACGGTCCGCGGCCCGACGGTCCGAGCGCCGATGATCCGGGCGCCCACGGTCCGCCGCGCGACGGTCCGAGCGCCGATGATCCGGGCGCACACGGTCCGCGGCCCGACGGTCCGACCGTGACCGGCTTACCGTTCACGGCCGCCACGGTCCAACGGCTGCTGGTCGACGAGCCGATGCAGGCCGCCGGCGCCGCCGTCCTGGACTTGGCCTGGCGCCACCGCGCCGCCCTCCTGGCCTGAGCACCAGCGGCCCTCCTGGTCTGAGCCGTGTGGGCCCCTGGCCGAAGCCACCGGCGGCGTCCCGCCGGCAGCCACCGGCGCCCCTCCTGGTCTGAGCGACCGGCGGCGCCGGGTGACCCACGTCTCTGAGCGTTTTCCGTCGATCAGCAGCGGAAAGCGCGCATGGAGGGTGCGGCGGCCCGGTCGGGTGCGGCGGCCACCGCGGCGGCCCCGACGGGTGCGGCGGCGACCGTGGCGGCCCCGACGGGTGGAGGTCGCTACCGTGCAGCTCGTGGCCGCGCCGTCGCCGGCATCATCGCTCCACCTGGTGATCCGCACCGGCAACCCGGACTTCCTCGACTTCCCGTGGGACCAGCCTCTCGCCGCGTGGCAGGACCCCCGGCTCGTCGACTACGCGAAGGGCGTCTCGCGCCACGTCGTCCGCTTCGTCACCACGGACGGCCGGGCCTACGCCCTCAAGGAGACCTCGCTCCACCTCGCCGAGCGCGAGTACGGCCTCCTGCGCGACCTGGCCGAAGAGGCGCTGCCTGCGGTGGAGGCCGTCGGCGTGGTCCGGGGGCGCACGGATGCCGACGGGGAGCCGCTCGCCTCCGTGCTCATCACCCGGCACCTCGAGTTCTCGCTGCCGTACCGCACGCTCTTCGCCGGCCGGGGCGTGCCCGACCTGCGCAGCAAGCTGATCGACGCGCTCGCCGTCCTGCTCGTGCGCCTGCACCTCGACGGGTTCTTCTGGGGCGACTGCTCCCTGTCGAACGTGCTGTTCCGCCGCGACGCCGGGGCCCTGTCCGCCTACCTCGTCGACGCCGAGACCGGCGAGCGCCACGGCACGCTGTCCGACGGCCAGCGCGGGCACGACCTGGTCATCGCCACAGAGAACGTGGCCGGCGAGCTCCTCGACCTCGGCTCCGCGAGCCGCCTGCCCTCCGACGTCGACCCGTTCGAGACGGCCGCCGAGCTCGAGCGCCGCTACTTGGACCTGTGGGACGAGCTGACCCGCGAGGAGATCGTGCGGCCCGGCGAGCGCCACCGCGTCGAGGACCGCCTGCGCCGGCTCAACGAGCTGGGCTTCGACGTCGAAGAGGTCGAGGTGGTCCGCACGGCGGGGGGCGGGGACGTCCGCGTGATGGCGCGGGTGCTGGAGGAGGGCCACCACAGCCGCCGCCTCGCGGCGCTCACCGGTCTCGCCGTGCAGGAGAACCAGGCCCGCCGCCTGCTGAACGACATCGACGGCTACCGCGCCTGGCTGCAGCGGGCCAACGGTCCCGAGGTGCCCGACGCCGTGGCCGCCTACCGGTGGCTGGCCGAGGTGTTCGAGCCCGCGCTCGCCCGGGTGCCCGACGACCTGCGCAGCAAGCTCCACCCCGCCGAGCTGTTCCACGAGATCCTCGAGCACCGCTGGTACATGAGCGAGGAGCGGGACGAGGACGTGGACACCTTCGACGCCGTCGACGACTACGTGCGCTCGGAGCTGCCCGAGCGCACCGGCGAGATGACGATCCTGGAGCTGCCGCTCGACGGGGTGGACGACGACCCCGGTGACGAGCCCGGAGGTGAGCTCGAAGGAGCGGAGCCCGGAGGAGGCGACGATGGCTGAGTGGACGCGGCGGAGGTTCTTGGCGGCGTCCGGGGCGCTGGCCGCCGTCCCGGCCGGCGCGGCGCTGCTCGGGGCGTGCTCCGGCGACGACGACGGCGAGGCCACCGCCCGCGAGGGCGAGGGGTCGACGGGCACGACGGCCGCGCCGCTCGACCCGTCGGACTGGGCGTCGGTCCGCGACCAGTTCGCCATCGACCCCGACCTGCGGCACTTCGCGGCGTTCGTGTTCGCCAGCCACCCCCGGCCCGTGCGCGAGGCGATCGAGCGCCACCGCCGCGGCCTGGACGCCAACGCCGAGAGCTACCTGCTCGCCGAGGAGGAGGAGAACGAGGTCGCCGTCCGCCTGGCCGCTGCCGAGCACATGGGGGGCGACCCGGCGGACATCGCCCTGACCGACAGCACCACGATGGGCCTCGGCGTTCTTTACGGCGGGCTGCGCCTCGCCGAGGGGGACGAGGTGCTCACGACCGAGCACGACTTCTACTCGACGCACGAGGCGCTGCGCCTGCGGTCCGAGCGGACCGGCGCCACCGTGCGCCGGGTCGCGCTCTACGACGACCCGGCCGCCGCCGACCCCACCGAGATGGTCGAGCGCCTCGTCGCCTCCGTGACGCCCGCCACCCGGGTGGTCGCCGTCACGTGGGTCCACTCCGGCACCGGCGTGAAGGTGCCGGTCGCCGAGGTGGCCGCGGCGCTGGCCGACGCCGACACGTCCGGCGACCGGCCGCCGCTGCTGTGCGTCGACGGCGTCCACGGCCTCGGTGCCGAGCCGGACACGGCCGCCGACCTCGGCTGCGACTTCCTCGTCAGCGGCACCCACAAGTGGCTGTTCGGGCCCCGGGGGACCGGCGTCGTGTGGGGGCGCCCCGACGCATGGAGGGCGCTCGACCCGGCGATCCCGCCGTTCGAGCCGTCGAGCTTCACGGCGTGGATCCAGGGCGGCGTCCCCACCGGACCGGCGGGGTTCCGCCTGTCGCCCGGCGGCTACCACAGCGCCGAGCACCGGTGGGCGCTGGCGGAGGCGTTCCGGTTCCACCTGGACATCGGTCCGGCCGCGGTCGCGGATCGGGTGCGTACCCAGGCCACCCAGCTCAAGGAGGGCCTGGCGGCGATCCCGGGCGTGGAGGTGGTCACCCCGGCCGACCCCGCGGCGTCGGCGGGGATCGTGTGCGCCTCGGCGCGAGACGCCGACGCCGTCGAGATCGTCGCCGGCCTGCGTCCCCTGGGCTTCGTGGCGAGCGTGACGCCGTATCGCGAGCGCTACGCCCGCTTCGGTCCGAGCATCGTGACCACGCCCGACGACGTGGACGCCCTGGTCGAGGCCGTCGCCACCCTGGCCTGAGGGTTCCGCCCGCCGTCTGGACCAGGCTGTCGGGGTGCGCGGACGGGACAGCGGCTCCGATGGTGTGGTGGACGCACCGCCCGCCCGGCGCCGCGTGCGGCCCCTGCGCGGGGCCGTGGGTGTGGCCTCGTGGTCGTGGTCGCCACGATCGGCGTGCTGTCGTGGCGTTGGTTCGTGCACCCGACAGGCGACGGCCCGGTCAGTCCGACGCGATCGTGATGTTCGGTGGGGCCGGAGACCGCTTCGGCGACACCGTGCGCCTCGCCGAGGAGGGGTGGGCCGACGTGGTCGTGCTGTCCGATCCCGGCCGGCGAGGCCCGTTACACCCGCTTCGGCTTCTTCTGCCGCAACGACGGCTCCCGGCCCGGCTACCCGGTTCACGACTACGAGGCCATCTGCTTCGACCCGGAGACGGACACGACGCCCGGCGAGGCGCGCTACGTGGCCGAGATGGCCGAGGCGCGCGGGTGGCACCGCATCACGCTCGTCACCACCATCGACCAGGCCATGAGGGCCCGCATGCTGCTCGGCGCTGCTGGGACGGCGAGATCGCCTCGGTCGTAGTGCCCACCGACGAGGCGCGCCTCGGGCGCATCGGGTACGAGTGGGGGGCGTGGCTGCGGGCCAACCTCCAGCGGCGCGGCTGCTGAGCCCCCTCGCCGGTGTCACAGCCCGTCGGTACGGTCACGCCGGACCGACCACCCGACCGGAGGAGCCCGCCGTGCCCGCCATCGCCCGCCTGCGCACCATCGCACTCGACACGCCCGACCCCGAGGGGCTGGCCCGCTTCTACCAGGGGTTGATCGGCGGCGAGGTCACCAGCACCGTCGATGACTGGGTCGACCTACGGGTCGACGGGGTGCGGCTCGCCTTCCAGCTGGCGCCCGACCACCAGCCGCCGGACTGGGGCGATCCGCAGCGGCCCCAGCAGTTCCACATCGACCTCACCGTCGACGACATCGAGGCTGCCGAGCCGCACGTGCTGGCGCTCGGCGCCACCAAGCACGACCGGCAGCCCGGCGCCGACGAGAACTGGCGCGTGTACGTCGACCCGTCCGGGCACCCGTTCTGCCTGGTGTGGGACTACTCCGGCGCCGACTGACTCTGATGGGCGGTGCGTCGGCCGCACCGCTACCGATTCGGTGAGCGGCGATGGCCCTGCCGGTGGCGGCCATCGCCGGTGCTCGGCGTGCGGGCGGCGGCGGGCCGGAGCGCGACGGGCGGCGCTCGCGGCCGCCGGTGAGCGAGGATGTGCCGTGCTCACCGACGCGCCGCCCTCGCTCCCCGCAACCCGCAGCGCCCTGCAGCAGGTCGCGGTCCACGTCCTGGCCCGCCGCCGCCACGCGTACACCGAGCGCTTCGGGCTGCTGCCGGCGCCCGGCGGGATCGCCACACCGGCGTTCGGCGACGACATCGAGATCGTGCGCACGAGCGGCCGCTTCCTGGTCGTCGAGCGCAGCGGTTTCACGACCAGCGCGCCGATCACCACGCTGGCCGCCGCCGCCGAGCTGGTCGGCGTCGACCTCGGCCTCGAGTTCGCGGTCGGTGGCAGCACGCCGCCGATGGCGGAGCCCGCGGCCCCGCTCGGCGTCGACGACGAGGCGGCCCGGGCCGTGGCCGACTGGTGGGCGTTCGGTCAGTCGGTCATCGACGAGGTGGCGGCCAGCACGCCGTCGGTCACCGCCGCCACCCGGGTGCAGCTATGGCCGGAGCACTTCGACGTGGGCGGCACGATCACGGTGTCGGGCGACGGCGGTACCGACGCGGGCCCGCGGTTGAACCTGGGGGCGTCGCCCGGCGACACGTTCGAGCCGTACCCCTACCTGTACCTGTCGCCGTGGGCCGGCGAGCGCCCCGGCGATCCCGGCTTCTGGAACGCGTCGTTCGGCGCCGTGCTGCGCCACGCCGAGGTCGCCAAGCTCGACGGGCCCGACCAGAGGGCGGTGGCGCTCGCCTTCCTGCGCCGGGGCCTGGCAATGTTCGAGCGCCCCTGAGGGGCGCCCCGGTCGCCACCGGGGGCAGGGGGCGCACGACCGCCGGGTGACGGCAGGCGGGTCGCCGTGGCAGCCTGCGGCCATGAGCGACGACGGCGACCAGGGCCAGCCGCAGCTGGGGCCGGTGCTGCACGTCCGCGGCGCGGAGGTGCGGGTCGGCACCTGCTCGTGGACCGACAAGACCCTGGTCAAGGACACGACGTGGTACCCGAAGAAGACGATGTCGGCGGCCGACCGGCTCGGCTTCTACGCCGCCCGCTTCCCGGTCGTCGAGGCCGACAGCACCTACTACCGCCCCCCGTCCACCGAGCTGACCCGCGGGTGGGCCGAGCGCAGCCCCGACGGCTTCCGCATGGACGTGAAGGCGTTCGGCCTGATGACGGGCCACCCCGCCAAGCCTGAGACGCTGTGGCCCGACATCCGCGAGCAGCTCGACCCCGAGGCGGCCGAGAAGCGCAACGTCTATGCCCACCACCTGCCGGACGACGCCGTCGACGAGATGTGGCGGCGCTTCGCCGAGGCGCTCCGGCCGCTCCTGGAGCTGGGGAAGCTCGGCGGCGTGCTCCTGCAGTACCCACCGTGGTTCACGCCGAAGCGGGCGAACCGCGACGAGCTGGCTCGCTCCCGCGAGCGGCTCGGCGACGTGCCGGCCCACGTCGAGCTGCGCTCGCCCCGGTGGTTCGGCGACGACGACCTCGACCGTACGATCGGTCTGCTGGCCGACCACGACCTCGCGCTCGTGGCCGTGGACGCCCCGGCGAAGAGCGGCCTGCCCCGCGTGGCGGCGTCGACCGCCGACATCGCCGTCGTACGCTTCCACGGGCGCAACGACGACACGTGGTCGGCCCGCACCTCGACCGCGGCCGAGCGCTTCAAGTACCTCTACGACCGGCGCGAGCTGCGGCCCTGGGTGAAGCGGGTGCAGGAGCTGGCGGAGGAGAGCCGTGAGGTCCACGTGCTCATGAACAACTGCTACGAGGACTACGGCGTCCGCAACGCCGCCGACATGGTCGACATGCTCACCGACGTGGCCGACTGAGCATGGTTCGCCTCCTTGACCGCTGGGTCAATAGAGTTCCGGCATGGACCTCAACGGGATCTCCTCCATCGTCACCGGCGGGGCCTCGGGCCTCGGCGCCGCCACCGTCCGGGCACTGGCCGCCCGCGGGGCCCGGGTCGTGATCGCGGACCTGGCCCAGCAGCAGGACAAGGGCGAGGCGCTGGCCAAGGAGCTCGACGGGATCTTCGCTCCGACCGACGTGACCGACACCGAGCAGGTCACGGCCGCGGTGGAGGCCGCCAAGGAGCTCGGCCCGCTGCGCGCCGTCGTCACGGCCGCCGGCCGAGGCTGGGCCACCCGCACGATCGGCAAGGACGGGCAGTACAGCTCCGCCCACGATCTGGGTGTGTTCACGAAGGTCATCGAGGTGAACCTGATCGGCACGTTCAACGTGATCCGCCTCGCGGCCACGGCCATGTCGCAGACCGAGCCGCTGGCGGACGGGGAGCGCGGCGCGATCGTCACGGTCGCGTCCGTGGCTGCGTTCGACGGGCAGATCGGCCAGGCCAGCTACTCGGCCTCGAAGGGCGGTGTCGTCGGGCTGACCCTGCCCGTGGCCCGCGACCTCTCCGCCGTCGGCATCCGCGTGAACTGCATCGCCCCCGGGCTCATCGACACGCCGATCTACGGCGAGGGAGACGCCAGCGAGCAGTTCAAGGAGAAGCTGAAGCGCGACGTGCTGTTCCCGAAGCGCCTGGGCTCGGCCGACGAGTTCGCCAGCATGGCCACCGAGCTGCTCGCGAACAGCTACCTGAACGCGGAGGTCATCCGCGTCGACGGCGGCGTGCGCATGCAGCCGAAGTGAGCGGAGGGCCTCGGGGGTGGAGCGCCGCGGTCTCCGCACGGCGACGGGCAGGTCGCGGCCCGTGGGGCAGGACCGCCCCCCGGAGCACCGTCTAAGCTCCGCGCCTGGTGTCTGGGACTGGGGTCGCTCCACGCGTACCGACGCCGGCCGCCCGCGCGGCCAACGGCGCTGCTCGCTCCGGTGAGCCGGCGCGGGCCCGTCGGCGCGACCGCAGCGCGGCGCCCGCCTCGCTCACCTACGTGGTGATCGACCTCGCGGCCGTCGCCACCGCGCTGCTGATCGCCCATCTCCTGCGCTTCGGGTTCAGCTCGCCGACGCTCAAGGGCACCGACGTGCCCTACGTCGTCGTGGCCGCGCTCGCCGTCCCGGTGTGGATCGGCGTGCTGGCGCTCGCCGGGTGCTACGACCGCCGCATCCTCGGCGTCGGCTCCGAGGAGTACCACCGGGTCCTCAACGGCGGCGTGCACTTCCTGGCCGTCGTGGCGGTCCTCCACTTCCTCGGCAGCGTGGTGATCGCGCGCGGCTTCGTCGGCGTGCTGATCCCCGTGGCCGTCGTCCTCACGCTGCTCGCCCGCTACTGGCTGCGCTCGTGGCTCTACAGGCGACGCCGCGCCGGCCACTACGTGCACCGCACCGTGCTCGTGGGCTCGCCCACGACCGTGGTCGACGTGGGGGAGCACCTCGTGCGCTCCGGCTGGCAGGGCTTCACGATCGTCGGGGCCTGCGTCGACACCGAGGAGCGCCAGCTGCACGTCTACGAGCAACCCGTGCCGGTCGTCGGGGGCATCGACGACATCGCGGCGGCGCTGGCCCGCTGCGGGGCCGATTCGGTCGCCATCACCGACGAGTCGCTGCCCGTGGACCTGCCCACCCTGGCCGAGGCCGTCGATCGGGCCGGCGCCAGCCTGCTCGTGGCGCCCGCCATCGCAGACGTGGCCGGGCCGCGCACGGTCGTGCAGCCGGTCGCCGGCCTGCCGCTGCTGCACGTGAAGCAGCCCGCCTTCGCCGGTCCCCAGCGGCTCGTGAAGGCGGTCATCGACCGGTCGGTCGGCGCGTTGGGCCTCATGCTCCTGATGCCGGTCATCGTGGGCGTGGCCGTGGCGATCAAGATCGACGACCCCGGCCCGGTCTTCTTCAAGCAGGTGCGGGTCGGCCGCGACGGCCGGCGCTTCACGATGGTCAAGTTCCGCACGATGGTGGTCGACGCCGAGAAGCTGCTGGCGCACCTCGAGGAGCACAACGAGACCGGCGGCGTGCTGTTCAAGATGCGCGAGGACCCGCGCATCACCCGGGTGGGGCGGCGGCTGCGCCGCTACTCGGTCGACGAGATCCCCCAGCTGTGGAACCTCCTGAAGGGGGAGATGTCGCTGGTCGGTCCCCGGCCCCCGTTGCCCAGCGAGGTCGAGCTCTACGAGCACCACGTCAACCGCCGGCTCATGGTCAAGCCCGGGCTCACGGGCCTGTGGCAGGTGAGCGGCCGCAGCGACCTGTCGTGGGACGAGGCCGTCCGCCTCGACCTCTACTACGTCGACCACTGGTCGCCGACGATGGACGTCATGATCGTGCTGAAGACGTTCTCGGCGGTCACCCGGGCGGCCGGCGCGTACTGACGCCCACGCCGCCCCGTGTCGTAGCGTTCGGCCCGATGTCCGTCGTCACGCGCCCGCTCGCGGTGCTGAGCTCGCCCCGTTACCGCACCGCGAACATGGTGGCGGCGGTCGTGGGCACGGGCGCACTGGCCGCTGTGCTGTCCGACGCGGCGCCCACCGGCCTGGGCGGCGTGGACGCCCTCTGGGTCGCGGCGCTCGTCGGCTCGGTCGCCTACCTGGCCGCCACCTCGCGCCGCTGGACGTGGTTCGTGCCGGCCGGGGCCGCCGCCGCCCTGGCCGGCGACACCCTGGCGCTCGTCGTGGCGGGGGCCGCCATCGCCGTGGCGTTCTGGTCGGTGCTCACCGACACCCGCACGCGCGGGCGGGGCGCGCTGGCCGGCGGCCTGGGCGCCGCCGCCCTGATGCAGGCGGAGCCCCTGGTGTTCCACGGCTCGACGGCTCTGATCACGGTTGCGGCGGTGGCGCCGATCGCGGTGTCGGGGTACCAGCACGCCAACCGGCGCTCGCAGAAGCGCATCCGGCGCGTCGGCGAGGTGGTCGCCGGCGTCGCCGCCCTGCTGACGGCCGGGGCGGTGCTCGGCGTCGTGTCGATGCAGGGCGACCTGATCAAGGGCGCCCGCCTGATCGACGACGGCCTCAACGCGGCGCGCAGCGCGGACGACGACGTGGCCGGCGAGAAGCTCGGGCAGGCGTCGCGCCACCTGTCGAGCGCGGACGTCACGCTGTCGAGCTGGTTCGTCGAGCCGGCCCGGGTGCTGCCCATCGTCGGTCCCAACATCGACGCCGTCGAGTCGCTGGCCCGCGAGGCCGGCGAAGTGGCCCAGGTGACCTCGGCCGCGGCCGACTCTGCCGACGTCGACGCCCTGCGCTTCATCGGCGGCCGCCTCGACCCCGAGGTCGTGTCGCGCATGGAGGAGCCGCTCGAGGCGAGCCTGTCCGCCGTAGAGGGCCTGCGCGAGACGGTCGACGACTCGATCTACTCGCCGTGGATCGCAGCCCCGCTCGGCGACCGCATGGACCTGCTCGCGGGCCAGCTCGACGACGCCATCCCCGACGGCGAGGCGGCCCTCACCGCCGTGCGCAGCGCCCCCACGCTGCTCGGCGCCGAGGCCCCCCGGCGCTACCTCGTGCTGTTCACCACGCCGGTCGAGGCGAGGGGCCGCACCGGCTTCCCGGGCAACTTCGCCGAGCTGCTGGTCGTCGACGGCAAGCTGTCGATGCCCCGCTTCGGGCGCATCTCCGAGCTCGAGCAGGGCGGCACCCCGGGGCCCGAGCGCACGCTCACCGAGCCGGCCGAGTACGTGGAGCGCTACGGGCGCTTCGACCCGAAGTCGACGTGGCGCAACCTCACGATGTCGCCCGACTTCCCGACCGTGGCCGCGGCGATCGAGCAGCTCTACCCCCAGTCCGGCGGGTCGCCGATCGACGGGGTGCTGGCCATCGACCCGATAGGCCTGGCCGGCCTGCTCCGCTACACCGGGCCGGTCGAGATCGCGGGCCTGCCCGCCCCGCTCGACGCCGACAACGCCGCCCGGTTCCTGCTGCTCGACCAGTACGTCACGTTCCCCGACGTGAGCCAGCGCGTCGACGTCCTCGAGGAGGTGGCCCGCACGACGTTCGAACGCATCACGAACGCCGACCTGCCGGGCCCGCGCGACGTGGCCGAGCAGCTCGATCCCCTCGTCGACCAGGGCCACATCCAGTTCACGACCTACGAGGTGCCGCTGTTCGCCTGGTTCGACTCGTTCGGCCTGGCCGGCCGGCTCGGAGACCTCGACGGCGACGGCCTGGCCGTCACGACCTCCAACGCCGGGGGGTCGAAGATCGACCTGTTCCTCGAGCGGTCGCTGCGCTACGACGCGACGTGGGACCCGGCCACGGGGGCGGTCTCGGGCACGATCACCTCGACGCTGCACAACGCCGCCCCGACCGAAGGCCTGCCCGACTACGTGATCGGCAACGTCATCGGGCTGCCGACCGGCACGAACCGGTCCTACGTGTCGATCTACACGCCGCTGGACGTGGGGGCCGCCCGCATCGACGGCGAGCCGGCGCCGATCGGGGCGAGCCGCGAGCTGGACCGGAACGTGTACAACGCGTTCGTCGACATCCCGCCCGGCGGCACGGTCACGATCGAGCTCGACGTGACGGGCACGGTCGAGGGCGACGAGTACGCGCTCGACCTGGCCCAGCAGCCGCTCGTCCACGCCGAGCAGGCGGACGTTTCGGTGGCGATCGCCGGCGAGGACCTCCTCACCGCCCGGGGTCACGGCGCGGCGCTCGACGGGCGCACGCTGACCTGGAGCGGGCCGCTGGACCGGAAGGTGCGCATCGGGGCCGACCCTGGCGGCTGATCGCCCGCCCGCGGCGCCGGACCGGGCGCCACAACGGGTCGTGGCCCGCCGCGCCTGGACCGGGCGCGACGTCAGCGGGTCGTGGCCCGCCGGGGTCGGCGGGCGAACAGGTTGCGGGGCGCCGGGCCCGGACCGGGCGCGACGTCAGCGGGTCGTGGCCCGCCGGGGTCGCCGGGCGAACAGGTTGCGGGGCGCCGGGCCGCGCGCCGGGGCCTGGGCCCGCTTGCCCACCCAGGTCGGGTGGTCGGCCACGGCCAGCAGCTCCTCGTCGCCGGCCGAGTCGCCGTAGGCCCACAGCTCGACCTCCGCGCCGGGCCCATAGGTGCCCTCCAGCCAGGTCCGCAGGCGCTCGACCTTGCCACTGCCCCGTGTGTTCGCCGCCCCGACGACGTCGCCGGTGAGCATGCCGTCGCCGGCAGCCACCAGCTCGACGGCGAGCACGCCGTCGATGCCCAGCTCGGCGGCCAGCGGGCGCAGGTAGGCGCCCAACGAGGCCGACACGACCACCACGGCGTGGCCCTCGTCCTGGTGCCAGCGCACCCGGGCGAGCATCTCGGGCCGCAGCAGGGTGGGCAGCGTGGTGGCGTAGGCGGCGCCCAGCTCGACGAGCCGGGACTCGGGCCAGCCGCGGAACAGGCTGGCCAGGCACGCCAGCTTCACGTCGTCGCGGTCGCGGCTGGTGCGGGCGGCCGCCGCGACGGCCAGAGCCACACGGCGGTTACCGCAGGCCTGGCGCAGGAACGGCACGAACGTGTCGCACCGGGCGAGCGTCTTGTCGAAGTCGAACGCCGCCACGCCGGGCCTCGTGGGGGTGGGTTCGGTGGCGCCCACGGTCACCGCCCGGCGGCCACGGCGGCCGCGACGCTGTCCACGTCGCGATGGGTGAAGGTGTAGCCGCTGGCCGCCAGCCGCTCCCCGACGATGCGTTGGCTGACGAACACGACGAGGTCGGCCATCTCGCTGCCGTAGAGCAGCGAGGGCCCGAACCGGGGCACGGGCAGCATCGTCGGCCGGTGCAGGCCGGCGCCCAGCGCCCGGGTGATCTCGGCGTTCGTGGCCGGCTCCGGAGCGACCAGGTTCACGGGCCCGGCCACGTCGTCGGCGGACAACAGGTGGCGGATGGCGCCGACCTCGTCGTCGAGACTGATCCAGCTCCACCACTGGCGGCCCGAGCCGAGCCTTCCGCCCACGCCGAGGCGCAGCAGCGGCAACAGGCGCCCGAGCGCGCCACCACGGGCGGTGAGCACCACGCCGGTCCGCAGCAGCACGGTGCGGATGCCGGCGTCGCTCGCGGGAGTGGCGGCCTCCTCCCAGCGCTGCGCGACGCGGGCGAGGAAGTCGTCGCCCGGCGAGGACTCCTCGGTGAGCTGCTCGTCGCCCCGGTCGCCGTAGTAGCCGATGGCCGAGCCGGACAGCAGCGTGGCGGGGCCCCGGTCGAGCCCGGCGAGCGTGCGGGCCAGCAGGTCGGTGCCCTTCGTGCGGCTCTCCTCGATCTCGCGCTTGCGGGCGGCCGTCCAGCGTTTGTCGCCGATGCCGGCGCCGGCCAGGTGGACGACGGCGTCGACGCCCTCGAGGGCGGCGGCGTCGATCCTGCCGGCCGCCGGGTCCCAGAGAACGGCGCGGGGGTCCTCGGACGGGCGGCGCCCCACCGGGCGCACGACGTGGCCGTCCCCGCGGAGCGCGGTGGTGAGTGCCGAACCGATCAGGCCGCTGGCACCTGTGACCGCGATGTCCATCCAGTCCTCCTCGTGGGGCCGCCGCTGCGGCTGCCGCCGGGCGGTTACGGTACGGCGCCAACCACGCTCGCGGGCAACTCATCGGGAGGTTCACGAGGTGCCGAAGGTCCTGTCCGAGTTCAAGGACTTCATATCGCGAGGCAATGTCATCGACCTGGCGGCGGCCGTGGTCATCGGCACTGCCTTCGTCCGCATCGTCAACGCCATCGTGGCCGGGTTGCTGACACCCCTGATCGGGATGATCTTCAGCAAGGACTTCGGCGACATGACCTTCACGGTCAACGACAGCGTGTTCCGCTACGGCGACGTGATCAACGCGATCCTGCAGTTCCTGGCGGTTGCGGTGGCGCTGTTCTTCCTTGTCGTTAAGCCCATCAACGTGCTCAACGAGCGGCGCCGCCGTGGTGTGGAGGCCCCGCCGCCCTCGCCGCCGACCGACGAGGCCGTGCTGCTCGCCGAGATCCGCGACCTGCTGCGGGTGCAGTCGGGGGCGGGCGTCGTCGGCGGTGGCCAGGTGCCGTCCTCGGGCCCGATCCCGCCGGCCGGTCCGGTGCCGCCCCGAGAAGACCCGGGTCGCTCGTTCTGACGTCCGGCAGGCACGGCGGCCGACCGCTCGTCGTACCGGCCGGATGGCGCCCGCCCTCAGCCTTCGAGCTGCTGGCTCAGGTAGAGGGGCTCACCGATCTTCTCGACGAGGCGCAGCTGCGTCTCGAGCCAGTCGACGTGGTCCTCCTCGGAGCGCAGCATCGACTCGAGCACGTCGCGCGTGCCATTGTCGCCCAGGCGGACGGCCAACGCGATGCCGCCGTTGAAGCGCTCGAGGGCGGCGTACTCGATGTCGAGGTCGAGCCGCAGCTGCTCGACCGGATCCTCGCCGAGGCGCACCGACCCGAGCCGCTGCAGGTTCGGCATGCCGTCGAGGTACAGGATGCGCTCGATGAGCTCGTCGGCGTGCTTCATCTCGTCGATCGACTCGGCGCGGGTCTTCTCGGCCAGCCGCAGGTAGCCCCAGTTCTCCTGCAGCTTGGCGTGCCCGAAGTACTGGTTGACGGCCGTGAGCTCGGCCGTCAGCACGTCGTTGAGCAACTCGATGATCTCGGGGTGCCCGTTCATGGGTGGTCTTCTTCCGGCTGGGGGACGGGTGCGTCGGCGCCGGACCGACCGGAGTGGCTATGCCGCCGGCTGCGCGTGCTCTCGCAGGACCGAGGTGGCCAGGAGCGCGACGATCGTAGGCCGGCACGACCCGCAGCGCGCCCCGGCGCCGCACCGCTCGGCCACGTCGTCGGGCGTGGCCGCACCCCCCTCGACTTCGGCGCGGATGGCCCGGTCGCTGACGACGTGACAGTGGCAGACGATCAAGACCGGCGACCTTCCCGATGCGAACAACTCGGTGACGCCCGGCGGGAGCTGCGCCATCCGTTCATGGATAAGCATGCCTTACAACTCCGGGGTGCTGTCAAGGCTGGCAACCGGCTTCGGGAGGACTGCCGGCGGCGAACCATGAGATGCGGCGGAAGGGGAGCGCGTCGGGAGCGTTGCAGTAGCGTCGCCATCCATGCACGTGGTGATCGTCGGCTGCGGCCGCGTCGGCTCGGGGCTGGCCAGCATCATCGAGAGCCAAGGTCACTCCATCGCCGTCCTCGACAAGAACCCCCAGGCGTTCCGGCGCCTGCACGAGGGCTTCAAGGGCCGCACGGTCCTGGGGGTCGGCTTCGACCGCGACCGCCTCGAGGAGGCCGGTGTCCGCGAGGCCGAGGCACTCGCCGCCGTCACGAGCGGCGACAACTCGAACATCCTCACGGCCCGGGTGGCGCGGGAGACCTTCGGGGTCGACCAGGTCGTCGCCCGCATCTACGACCCCCGCCGGGCGGTGATCTACGAGCGCCTGGGCATCTCGACGATCGCCACCGTCCAGTGGACGATCGACCGCATCCTGCGGCGGCTGCTGCCCGAGGCTTCCGAGACCGACTGGATCGACCCGTCGGCGCGGGTGGCCCTGATCGAGCGGCCCGTGTCGCCCAGCTGGGCCGGCCGGCCGCTGTCGGACATCGAGGTCCCGGGCGTGTCGCGCTCGGTGGCGGTGACCCGCATGGGCACGTCTCAGGTCGCCAGCCCGGACCTCGTCACGCAGGACGGCGACGTCGTCTACCTGGCGGTCGGTGTCGGGCACGTCGACGAGGTCGACGCCCACCTCAAGGAGGGAGGCCGATGAAGGTCGTCATCGCCGGCGGTGGGGCCGTCGGCACGTTCATCGCCGACGAGTTGCGCCAGGCGGGCCACAAGGTCGTGATCATCGAGCAGGACATCGCCCGGGTCGAGCGGGCCCTGGGCAGCGGCGAGCCGCCCGGCGTCGATTGGTACGCCGCCGACGCCTGCGAGGTGACCAGCCTGCGCGTGATCGGTCTCGAGGACGCGGACGTGGTGGCGGCGGTCACCGGTGACGACGAGGACAACCTGGTCATCAGCCTGCTGGCCAAGCAGGAGTTCGCCGTGCCCCGCGTCGTGGCCCGGGTGAACAACCCGAAGAACGAGTGGCTCTTCAACGAGAACTGGGGCGTCGACGTGGCCGTGTCGACCCCGCACCTGCTCACCGCCCTGGTCGAGGAGGCCGTGAGCGTCGGCTCGCTCGTCCGCCTGCTGTCCTTCGAGGGTGGCCGCGCCAGCCTCATCGAGGTGACCCTGGCGAGCGACACCCCGGCGAGCGATCGCGAGATCGTCGAGCTCGACTTCCCGCGCGACTCGACGGTCGTGGCAGTGCTGCGCAACGACCGCGTCGTGGTGCCCCGCGGCGACACCCGCCTGCTGCCGGGCGACGAGGTCCTCGTCCTCGTCACCGACGAGAGCATCGACGAGGTCCGCGAGATCCTGACGACCCGCTCGGGTGTCGGGGGGCCCGGCGACCAGGTGGCCCAGCCGGCCGACATGGGCTCGGTCGTGACGGAGGGAGCCGGCCAGCTCACCCGGACGCCGGTGCCCGAGGCCGAGGACGAGGCCCGGGTGGAGGTCGAGGAGCCCGGGCTGCCGGACGAGATGGCAGACGTCGGCGAGTCGGGCCTCGCGGACGAGACGGCCGACGTCGAGCAGCCGACCGACGTCGAGGAGCCAACCGTGGCGGACGAGCCGGCCGTCGAAGCAGCGACCGGCAACGGCGACTCGGTCACGCCCACAGCGCCGGCCGGGGCGGACGACCACCCACCGGTCGCGCACCACGGCGGTGAGGACGTCCCCGACCGCTCGGCGTGACCGTGGGGCCGGCCGGGTCGTGCCCGAACTCGGCATGACCGTGGGGCCGGCCGCGATGTGCCGGAGCTCGGCGTGACCGTGGGGCGGGCGAGCGCCCCGGTCAGGACAGCCGGCGGTGGACGCGCCCGTCGACGTGCAGGCTGGGTGCCTGGTCGTGGCCCTGGCCGAACACGGCGGCCTGGTCCGTCCCGCTGGCGGGATCGGTGAGCACGAACACACCCCGGTCCACGTCGACCGGCCGCAGCGCCGCCACCGCCCGCCGTGCGCCGAGCGCTGCGAGCACCCCCGAGGGCTCGGTCGTGAGCGTCAGGCCGCCGTCGACCTCCGCAACGACGACCCGCTGGTGCAGCCGGTCGTAGGTCCCCACGAGCGGCGCGGGGTCGACGGCCCCGGCGGCCGGGCCGTCGGTGGACCCTTCGGAGGCCGGCACCCGGAGGGGCTCCTCGGCCCGAACGTCCAGCAGGTCGGCCGCCACCTGGGCCACGAGGTCGCGGGCCAGCGCCGCCCCCAGTGGGCTGTTGGCCTGCACGGTCAGGGCGAAGCCGCACGCCGGCACGACGCGCAGGAACGCCCGCTGGCCGAACGTGTCGGCGTCCTGACCCAGGCAGACCTCATCGCCCCAGTGGCGGCGGCTCCACCCGAGCGCCTGCTCCTCGCCCGGGATGGGTGTCTCGATCTGCGACTCGGTCATCAGCTCGACGGCGGCGGCCGGCAGCACCTCATGGCGGTCGGACCCCTGGCCCGACTCGATGTGCATGCGGGCGAACGCCAGCAGGTCGGCGGCCGTGCACACGATGCCGCCCATGGGGCCGTTCGCCCGCGTGAGGGTCCAGCGGGGCTGGCGGGACGGCTCGCCGCCGGGGACCTGGATGTGGCCGGCCGCCGTGCGCCGGAGCAGCAGGTGCTGGGGCAGCGTGAGGGTGGCCGAGCACCCGAGCGGGCGCAGCAGGCGCCGCCGCAGTGCCTGGTCGAAGTTCTCGCCGCAGACGACCTCGATGAGCCGTCCCACGACGCCGAAGCCGGTGTTGCAGAAGCTGTAGGCCTCGTCGGGGGCGTGGACCTGGCCGAGGCCGGCCAGCGTGGCGACGTAGTGCAGCAGGGCGTCAGGGTTGCTGCCGGTGTCCAGCAGGTGGTCGCCGGCGATGCCGCTCGTGTGGGTCAGCAGGTGGCGTGGCGTGATCTCGAGCGTGGCGCCGGGGTCGGCGACCGAGAACTCCTGCAGCTGGGCCCGGACCGGCTCGTCGAGCGCCAGCAGCCCTGCGGCGTGGGCCTGGAGCACAAGCGTCGTGGTGTAGAGCTTGGTGATCGAGCCGATCTGGAACAGCGTGTCGGGGGTGACCTCCACGCCGGTGGCGATGTTGGCCACGCCGTGTGCCGCGATCGCCGTGTCGCCCTCGAGCAGCACGCCGCACACCGCCCCGGGTACGCCGTGGGCGGCGGCGGTCTCGCTGAGCAGCGCCTCGAGGCGCGTCCGATAGGCGGCGAGGCCGGGCATGGCCTTGGCACGGTAGCCAAGGGCGGAGGCCGGCGCGTGCGAACGTGGACACGTTGCGTCGGGTGGGCCCGTACCGCCGTGAGCCTCGTGCGCTGCCCCCGCGATCCGCTCACCGGCCGGGCCGGCGCGTCAGCGGGCGAGGGCCAGCTGCAGCGAGAAGGCGACGAGGATGGCGAGGCCGCAGGCCAGGGCCGCGATGATGAGGCGCCGGGTGCTCATGACGGTCGCCCACGGTAGGGGACGCGGCAGCCCGTGGGCTCACCGGCCGGCCGGACCGGCGCGCCGTCCGTGACCGGTAGAGTCCCCGGTACACGGCCTCTTCGTCCTCTCGGGAGGTGGTCCCCACGGCCGATCACTTCGACGTCGTCGTCATCGGCGGCGGCCCCGGCGGCTACGCGGCGGCGCTCTACGGCGCCAGCGCCGGGCTCAACATCGCTCTCGTCGAGCAACAGTGGATCGGCGGGACCTGCCTGAACGTCGGGTGCATCCCCGCCAAGGAGCTGCTCGAGACGGCGCACGTCTTCCGCACGGTCTCCGAGGCGAGCGCCTTCGGCATCGAGGCCGGCCAGCCCCAGGTCGACTGGGCGGTCACCCAGAAGCGCAAGCAGGCGGTCGTCGACGAGCTCGTCGGCGGCGTCAGACAGCTGCTGAAGGGCCGAAAGGTCACGATCTACGACGGCCACGGCCGCCTCCACGCCGGCCACCGCGTCTCGATCGAGGGCGGCGAGTCGGGTCAGCTCGAGGTCACCGGCGACGCCGTGATCATCGCCGCCGGCTCGGTCACCCGCACGATCCCCGGCTTCGAGGTCGACGGCCGCATCGTCATGACCTCTGACGAGGTGCTTTCGATACCCGAGGTGCCCGGCACCGCGGTCGTCATCGGCGGCGGCGCAATCGGCTGCGAGTTCGCGTCGATGATGTCCGACCTCGGCACGCAGGTGACGATCCTCGAGGCCCTGCCCAAGATCCTCCCCGGCTGCGACAAGGACGTCACTTCGGTCGTCGAGCGCTCGTTCAAGAAGCGCGGCATCGAGGTGCGCACGAAGGTCAAGGTCACCGGCCACGAGCCCGGCGACAGCGGCACCGTCGTCCAGGTCGAGGGCGCCGACCCGCTCAAGACCGATGTCGTCGTGGTGTCGGTGGGCCGCAAGCCAGCGACCGACGACCTCGGCCTCGACGGCACGGCGGTCGAGATAGACGAGCGCGGCTTCCTCGTGGTCGACGAGGTCATGCGCACCGGCGAGGCCCGCGTGTGGGCCGTCGGCGACTGCGTCGCCACCCCGGCGCTGGCGCATGTCGGCTTCGCCGAGGCCATGGTCGCCATCCAGGACATCCTCGGCGAGCATGCCACGCCCATCGACTACGGCAAGGTTCCCTGGGGCATCTACTGCCGGCCCGAGGTGGCCTTCGCCGGCCACTCCGAGCAGTCGGCCAAGGAGGCCGGCTACGACGTCGTCGCCGTGAAGCACCGCTACAGCGCGAACAGCCGGGCCAAGATCATCGGCGACCTGGAAGGCCTCGTGAAGGTCATCGCCGAGAAGACGCCGGACGGCACGGCCGGCACGATCCTCGGCGTGCACATGGTCGGCCCCTGGGTCACCGAGCAGCTCGGCCAGGGGTACCTCGCCGTCAACTGGGAAGCGACCGTCGACGAGGTGGCCGCGTTCATCCAGCCGCACCCCACGCTGTCCGAGCTGTTCGGCGACACGGTGCAGGACATGACGGGCCGCCGCCTCCACTGACCACCCGACGGCGACGGCTCCCTGCGCCGGGCCGTCGCCCGTTCCGCCGCCCACCTACCGGAGTAACGCCACAGCCATGGCCGACATCCAGATGCCCCAGCTCGGTGAGACCGTCACCGAGGGCACGATCACCAAGTGGTTCAAGCAGGTCGGCGACCAGGTCGCCGAGGACGAGCCGCTGTTCGAGGTCTCGACCGACAAGGTCGATTCCGAGGTGCCATCACCCATCTCGGGTGTCGTCTCCGAGATCCTGGTCGACGAGGGCGACACGGTCGACGTGGGCGCGGTGCTGGCCCGGGTGGGCGACGCGCCCGCCGGCGGCGGCGACGGGGGTGCCCCGGCCGATGCGGACGCCGAGGCCGAGGCCCCGGCTACCGAGCCGGAGGCCGCCGAGCGCGAGGCGCCCGCCGAGCCCGAGGCGCCCGAGGCCCCGCAGGGCGGCGACGGCGGCGGCGAGGCCACGGCCGAGGAGGAGGCCACGGCGGCCGCCGGCCCGGTGTCGCCCGAGACCCCGGCGCCCGCCGCCGAGCAGCCCGCGCCGGCGCCCGAGGGTGGCGGCGACCAGGCGCCGGCCGCCCCCGCCGCGGCCGGCAGGGGCACCGACGGCGCCAACGGCAAGCTGCTCTCCCCGGTCGTGCGCCGCCTCATCTCCGAGAACGACCTCGACGTCGGCGCCATCACCGGCACTGGCCCCGGCGGGCGCATCACCCGGAGCGACGTGCTGGCCGCGCTCGACAAGGGCGCCTCGGCGCCGGCCGCCGCTCCGGCCCCTGCCGCCCAGGCCCCGGCTGCGGCACCGGCGGCCCCCGCCCCCGCTCCGGCCGCCGCCCGTCCCGCCGCCCCCGCCCGCCCCCAGGTGCGCCCCGGCGAGCGCGACACGTCGATCCCCCACAGCAACATGCGCCGGCGCACCGCCGAGCACATGGTGGGCTCGAAGCAGACCTCGGCCCACGTCTACGCGACGATCGAGGTCGACTTCGAGGCCGTCGAGCGGGTGCGCCGGGCTGCCAAGGACGAGTGGAAGGCGACCGAGGGCTCGAGCCTCACCTACCTGCCCTTCATCAGCCGGGCCGTGGTCGACGCCATCCGCGAGTACCCCGAGGTCAACGCCAGCTTCGGCGAGACCGAGCTGGTGGTGCACAACTACGTGAACCTCGGCATCGCCGTCGACCTCGACTTCAAGGGCCTCATGGTGCCGGTCGTCCAGGACGCCGACAGCAAGCGCCTCCGGGCGATCGCCCGCGACATCGCCGACCTCGCCCGCCGCGCCCGGGCCAAGAAGCTCGGCCCCGACGACATCGCCGGGGGCACGTTCACGATCACGAACCCCGGGCCGTTCGGCACGACGCTCACGCTGCCGATCATCAACCAGCCGCAGGTGGCGATCGTCTCGACCGACGGGGTCAAGCGGCGGCCGGTTGTGATCGACCTGCCCGACGGCAGCGAGGGCATCGCCATCCACTCGGTGGGCAACATCACCCTCACGTGGGACCACCGGGCCTTCGACGGCGCCTACGCCGCCAGCTTCCTGCACCGCATCAAGGAGATCCTCGAGACACGGGACTGGGAGGCCGAGCTGGCGTGAGCCGGCCGGCCCGCCCGGGGCGCCCGTCGGCGGCGAGGGTCCCTAGGCTCGCACCATGACGTTGCGCATCCGCTGGCTGGGTCGGGTGCCCTACCGCGAGGCGCTCGCCGTGCAGCGGGGCCTCTACGAGCGGTCGGCCGACGACCACCTCCTGCTGCTCGAGCACCCGCACGTCTACACGCTCGGCAAGCGGGCCGACATGCGCCACGTGCTGCGGCCCCCGGCGGAGTTGGGTGCCGACCTCGTGCGGGCCGACAGGGGTGGCGACGTCACCTACCACGGGCCCGGCCAGCTCGTCGGCTACCCGATCGTGTCGCTGCCCCCGAAGGGCGGCGGCGAGCGCACGGGCATGGCGGACACGGTGGCCTACGTCCGCTCGGTCGAGCAGCTCGTCATCGACGCCCTGTCCGATCTGGGCCTGCCCACCGCCGGCCGTCTGCGCGAGTACCCCGGCGTCTGGATCGAGCCCGAGAGCGACCACCCCCGCAAGGTCGCCGCCATCGGCGTGCGCCTCAGCCGGGGTCGCTCGATGCACGGATTTGCGTTGAACGTGGCCCCCGACATGGATTTCTTCGGCCGCATCGTGCCGTGCGGCATCCCCGACAAGGGGGTGACGTCGCTGGCGCAGGAGGGCATCGCCGTTCCGATGCGGGCCGTCGTCGACGCCGTGGCCGCTGGCGCCGCCGGGCTGTGGGGCGCAGGCAGGGGCGTCGACGTCGAGCGCCAGGACGTCGTGTGGCGCCAGTCGCCCGACGACCTCTCGGCGTTCAGCCGCGGCGAGGGCCCCGGCGAGGTCGTCTCCGCCAGCGGCCGTCCCACCGGTCGCCTGGCGGCGGTGGCGGCGACCAAGCCGAGCCGCGGCCGCGAGGCGCCCACCGACGGTTCCGGTGCCCGACAGACCGCCATGTCGGTCCCCGCGGCGCCAGAACGGGCGGACGGCGACGGCGTGCCGGTCCGCCTCAAGAGCCGCCTGGCGCAGGCCGGCGTGACCGACGGGCTTGCCATCGCCACCCGCAAGCCGGACTGGCTCCGCACGACGCTGAAGACGCCGCCGTCGTACCTCAGGCTGAAGCACACGATGCGGGACCTGGGGCTCGTCACGGTCTGCGAGGAGGCCGGCTGTCCGAACATCTACGAGTGCTGGTCCGACGGCACGGCCACGTTCATGATCAACGGCGAGCGCTGCACCCGGGCGTGCGGCTTCTGCCTCGTCGACACTCGCCACCCCCGGGCGCTCGACCCCACGGAGCCCGGGCGCGTCGCCGAGGCCGTCGATCGCATGGGCCTGAGGTTCGCCGTGGTCACCGCCGTGGCCCGCGACGATCTGCCCGACGGCGGGGCGGGGGCGTTCGCCGCCACGATCGCCGCGATCCGCCGCCGCACGCCCGGCGTGCAGGTCGAGGTGCTGATCCCCGACTGCAAGGGCGACGAGTCGGCGCTCGCTGCGATCTTCGACGCTCGGCCCGACGTGCTGAACCACAACACCGAGACCGTCGCCCGCCTGCAGCGGGCGGTGCGGCCCTCGGCCGGCTACGCCCGCACGCTCTCGGTGCTGGCGCGGGCCAAGGACGCCGGCCTGGTCACGAAGTCGGGCCTGATCGTGGGCATGGGCGAGACCGACGACGAGGTCGTCGCCACGCTCGCCGACCTGCGGGGCGTGGGCGTCGACATCGTCACGATCGGGCAGTACCTCCGGCCCACGACGCACCACCTGCCGGTCGCACGCTGGGTCGAGCCGGCCACGTTCGACCGCTACCGCGAGGTGGGCGAGGCGATGGGCATCCCGCACGTCGAGTCGAGCCCGCTGACCCGGTCGAGCTACCACGCCCGCCAGGCGGCCGGCGACGCCGCGAGGACCGGCGCCCTCGCCGCCACCTGACCCGCCCGACGGGGCCGGCCGGGTGCCGTCGGCAGAAGGAAACGCGGGCGACCGCGGCAGCAGCCACCCGTAGCGTGAGGCGCATGGGCCTCGTCCTCGACGCGCTGAACGACAGCCTCACCGATTTCGTGACCCGCCAGAAGCTGTTCTTCGTGGCGACGGCGCCGTCGGGCGACGGCGGGCACGTGAACGTGTCGCCGAAGGGTCTCGAGGGGTCGTCCGTCGTGATCGACCAGCGGACGGTCGCGTACGTCGACCTGGGGGGCAGCGGCATCGAGACCACGGCCCACCTGCGCGACAACGGTCGCATCACGCTCATGTTCTGCGCGTTCGACGGCAAGCCGCTCATCGTTCTGCTCTACGGGCGGGGCGAGACGCTGCTGCCGGCCGACGCCGACTTCGGCACCCTGCGCCCGGCGTTCCGGCACGACCCCCGGGTCGTACGCTCGATCATCCGGGTGGCGGTCGACCGGGTGACCACGTCGTGCGGCTACGCCGTACCCTTCATGGACTACGCCGGCGACCGCTCGACGCTCGTCGACCGCATCGAGCGCAAGGCCCCCGAGGACTTCGCGGAGCGCTGGGCGGGCGGCAACGCCGCCAGCATCGACGGCCTCCCGGGGCTCGACTACGACGCGGAGGGGGCCGTGGCGGCGGCGGCCCGGCAGCTCAGCCCGCAGCCGTAGGCTGGCGCCGATGCTCGCCCGACGTGCCGATCGTGTCCGTGCCCGCATGGCCGACGTGGGCGTCGACGTCCTGCTGCTGTCCGTCGGGCCCGACCTGCCGTACGTGACGGGCTACGAGGCCATGCCGCTCGAACGGCTGACCATGCTGGTTCTGCCCCGCGAGGGCGACGCCACGCTGGTCGTGCCCCGGCTCGAGGCCCCCCGGGTGGTCGAGCGCCCCGACGTGTTCGGCCTCGTCCCGTGGGACGAGACCGACGACCCGATCGCCCTCGTCGCCGGCCTCGTCGGCCCGGCGGCAACCGTGGCGATCGGCGACCGCACGTGGGCCCGATTCGTGCTCGACCTGCAGGCCGCCCTGCCCGCCGTCCGGTTCCGGCGGGCCGCCGACGTCGTCGGCCCGCTCCGCGCCGTGAAGGAGCCGGCCGAGGTCGAATCGCTGCGCCGGGCCGCGGACGCCGCCGACCGGGTGGCCGCCCAGCTGCACGCCGGGCAGATCCCGCTCGTCGGGCGCACCGAGGCCGAGGTCTCGGCCGACATCGGGCGCCGCCTCGTCGACGAGGGCCACCAGCGGGTCAACTTCGCGATCGTCGCCGCCGGCGAGAATGCGGCCAGCCCCCATCACGAGGCGGGCGCCCGGGTCATCCGCGGCGGCGACGTGGTGCTCTGCGACTTCGGCGGCACGATGCTCGACGCCGAGGGCGTGGGCTACTGCAGCGACATCACACGGTGCGTGCACGTGGGCGAGCCGCCGGCCGAGGTGGCCGAGGCCTACGCCGTGCTGCACGAGGCCCAGCAGGCGGCGGTGGCGGGCGCCGCCGTCGGGGTGGCTTGCGAGGATGTCGACGGCATCGCCCGGGGCATCATCGCCGCCGCGGGGTACGGCGACCGGTTCATCCACCGCACCGGCCACGGCATCGGCGTCGAGGAGCACGAGGATCCCTACATCGTGTCGGGCAACGCCACACCACTCGCTCGCGGCCACGCCTTCTCGGTCGAGCCGGGCATCTACGTGCCCGGCCGGTTCGGCCTGCGCCTCGAGGACATCGTCGTCGCCGCCGACGCCGGCCCCGACCCGCTCAACCGGGCCGTCCACGACCTGGTCGTCGTCGACGCCTGAGAGGCTGCCCCCACGGTTCCCGATCGTCTTCTCGGCCACCCGTCGGCCGGGAGGTGGAACGACGCGGTGCCTCCTCTCCTGGCGCCTTCGGCGGTGGGCCGCCGGGCCCCGTTGCGCCCTCGGCGCGGCCTCCGCGGTGGGCCGCCGAGGCCGAGTTGCCGGGTGCGCCCGGCGGCCGCCTACCCTCGCCCGCCGTGATCCGCCTCGACGCCGCCACCGTGCTGCTCCAGTGGGCCGCGGGCGGGCTGCTGTTCCTGTGGGTGACCACGCGGGGCCGCGAGGTCGGCATCGGCTACGGCTGGCTGGTGCGCGGCACCTACCTGCTCATGGCGCTCGGCGCCCTGGTCGTGGGCGCCGCGGTCGACCCGGTGCCGGTGCGCGAGGCGTCGTCCGCCGCCGTGGTGCTGGCCGCCGGCGCCGCGCTCGGCGTGTCGATCGTGCGCCGCAAGGCCGGGGTGGCGGGGGAGCGGGCCCGGGTGGCGCGGCGCAGCGAGCGCGTCGTGGCCATGACCGGCATCGACCGGCGCCCCGACGGCCCCGACCCCGACGCAGCCGAGTTCCCTCCGGTGCTCGATCTCGTCGCGCCGCTCGCGGCCGTGCCCGGGCTGGTGGCCGCAGGCGTCGCGGCGGGCGACCCGGCCTGGCTGTCGGTGGCCCGGGTGCTCGTCGGTGCCGCCTTCCTCGGCGCCATCTCCGACGGCATGCTGCTCGGCCACTGGTACCTCGTGCAGCCCGGCCTGGCCCGCAAGCCCCTGCTCGAGATGGTGCGGTGGACGGGGGTGATCTGGCCGTTCGAGGTGGTCCTGCTGCTCGTACCGACGGGCATGGCCTCGGTGCTCAGCGGGTCGATCGACGACGGCTACAACGGCATGCTCGGCTGGTTCTGGGTGGCGTGCGCGGTCACGACGATCGGCCTCGTCGTCGTCACGCGGGCGGCCCTCCGTGAGCGCTACTACTCGGCGGTCATGGCGGCCACCGGCCTGCTCTACCTGGCCATCCTCACGGCGTTCGGGACCGACCTCGTGGCCCGGGCCCTGCTCGCCACCTGAGCGGACCGCGCCGGCCGCTGCCCACGTGCGGTCCAGTGGACCGGCGGCCAGGGGCGGGCCAGGCGAGCGGGATCAGGGGAGCAAGCCCGCCTGCTGGCCCGGCCCCCCGAGCACGCCGGCGGGGACCGGTTGACGGGGCGCGGAGGGGAGCCAGCGTCGTCGTCCGACCGGGGTACGGCTCTCCGACGCTGTGCTCCGAACATCACGCCCCGTCCGGTCGCAGACCAATAGTCCGCCTTTGTCAGTAGCGGTGTCAACACTTTTCGCGGCGTTCAGCCGCGAAGAGTGGTCAACCGACAGGACGGTCGGGCCGATATCGGGTTGCAGCGGGCCACCCCCCCACCGGGAACGGTGACGACGTAGCCCGTGCCGAAGCCCTCCTCGGGGAACGGGTAATCGGTCGAGACGTACTGGGCACCGCTGGCCCAGGCCGCCTCGCGCTGGCGCGTGTCGCCCGAGCGCGCCTGCACGGTGTCAGCGTCCGCCCGGGTGCGCACGATGAACCCGTCGGCCACCAGGGTGCGGATCCGCTCGGCGTCGCCCACCGGGTCGTTGACGACGACGATGCCGGCGTCGTCGTCGGGTGGGGCGGCGCTCACGAAGACGAGCCGGTCCGCCAGATCGGGGTGCAGGGCCCGGTAGGCGGCCCGCTTGGCCCCCCCGTCGTCGAGCACGAACAACACCCGTCCCCGGGCGGTCGTCAAGCTCGGCCAGCGGTGCGCTCGCACGGCGTCCGGCAGGGTCCGATGGCCGCCCCGGACCTCGCCCGGCGTGATGATCCGGCCCGCGTCGAAGACGGAGCGGATCTCGCTCTCCAGCGTGGCGAATCCTTCCGCGGTCCACGCCGGCGGGACGACGAAGCCGAACCCCGGGTCGGGGATCGCGTCGTCCTTCGCCTCGACCTGGATCGTGATCGGCAGGTGGTGCGGGTGGGCGTCGGACCAGGCCCGCACCTGCGTCAGGCAGTCGACGAAGGTCGGGCACGTCGAGCGGTAGTCCACCTCCTGCACGTGCAGGACCTTGAGCCCCGGTCCGGCGAGCCGGGGGTCGGGGGCGGCGAGACCCAGCGCAGGTACGAGCTTCGGGGCTGCGTAGAGGCCGCCCGGGGGATCGTCGAGGAACACGTCGAGCTCGAGTTGGCGCACCCCGGCGTCGAGCTCGTCAACCAGGGGACGGTGGGTGTACTCGAAGCCGTCGGCCTCGGGGCCCAGGAAGGACCGCAGCGCCGCGAGCAGCGTCGGCTCGGGTTGTACGTGGTAGCTGTTGTGCGTCCCGAGCACCTGGATCTCGTTGATGCGCACTGCCGGCCGGGGACCGGGCCCGCCGGGAACGGTGTGGCACGCCACCGATCCCGTGAGCGCCAGCGCGGCCATCATGAGGCCCACGGCCCCCCGACGCGTCAGCATCGGGACAGCATGCCACCGTCGGCCGCCCGGGGCCCGGACATGTGCCAGGTCGCGACCGCAGCGCCATCCCGGTGCCCCCGGGGGCCGCCCTGTCCCGCGGGCCCCGGGGGACACCAGACCAAGCGGGGGCCCGCTCCGGTGGCCGGCGGGGGAAGGGGGCGCAACGGGGCGCTGTCGCACCGGCTGCTCACCCGTCCGCCCTGTCCCTCGTCGGCGCGATGACGACTGTGACGCTAAGTGCTTATCCGGACGTTAGCGGTGACCGCGCAGCTCGTGCCGGCCTGACTAGTACGGCCGCGCGCAGCGTCCCGAACCCGCGAACGCTTGGAGGATCTTCCCAGAGGGCATAATCACTACATGCCCCGTGCGATCTGGAGCGGCGCGATCAGCTTCGGCCTCGTCAACATCCCCATCAAGCTGTTCAACGCCGTGTCGCGCAAGAGCGTTCACTTCAACCAGATCGACAGCCGCACCGGTGCGCGCATCCAGTACCGGAAGGTCTCGGCGGTCGACGGCGACGAGGTCCCGTCCGAGGCGATCACCAAGGGCTACCAGCTCTCCAGCGGCGAGTACGTCCTGGTGGGCGACGACGAGCTCGCGGCGCTCGACCCTGAGTCGTCGCGCTCGATCGACATCGAGCAATTCGTCGACCTCGCCGAGATCGACCCGGTCTTCTACGACGCCGCCTACTACGTCGCCCCCGACAAGGCGGCCCGCAAGCCCTACGCGCTGCTGGCCCGCGCCATGGAGGAGGAGGGCAAGGTCGCCATCGCCCGCTTCGTCATGCGCACGAAGCAGTATCTGGCGGCGCTGCGCCCCAAGGACGGGGTGCTGATGCTCTCGACGATGGTCTACGCCGACGAGGTCAACGACCCCCACGAGCTGGGCGAGCTCGACGACATCGAGGGCGTCGACGTCAGCGACCGCGAGATCCGCATGGCCAGCCAGCTCATCGAGTCGCTCAGCGAGCCGTTCCAGCCGGGCGACTTCCAGGACGAGCACCGCAACCAGGTGCTCGAGCTCGTCGAGCGTAAGGCCGCAGGCGAGGAGCTGGTGCCCGCACCGGCCCCCGTGGCCGAGGAGCGGGTCGTGGACCTCATGGCCGCGCTCGAGGCCAGCGTCAAGGAAGCGAAGCAGGCCCGAGGCCGACACCCCACCGCGAAGAAGGCGGCGTCCGACGGCGAGGAAGCCGAGACCGGCACCGAGTCGGCGTCGGGCGACACCAAGACCAAGACCAAGCCTCGGGCCAAGACGGCCAAGCGCAAGTCGGCCTAGCACCTCGCGGGCGCGATCCTGCGGCGGTTCCGCCGCACAGCCGCACGGATCTGCCGCAGGTTCGGTCGGCGTTGGGCGGAGGCGAGGATGCGCAACCGCCGGGGTCGATACCGTCGGCGGCATGGACAGCACGGTCGTGACCGTCCGGACCGGTGGCCGCCCGGCCGTGGTCGACCTGACCGACGAGGTCGGCCGCTTCTGCGGCCCACGGGGCGACGGCCTGGTGTCGGTGTTCGTGCCCCACGCCACCGCCGGCGTGGCGATCATCGAGACCGGCGCCGGCAGCGACGACGACCTCGTCGCGGCGCTCGACGCCCTGCTGCCCCGCGACGGCCGCTGGCGCCACCGCCACGGCTCACCCGGTCACGGCGCCGACCACGTGATGCCTGCCTTCGTGGCGCCCAGCATCACGGTTCCCGTGCTCGACGGCCGTCCGGCGTTGGGGACCTGGCAGTCGGTCGTGCTGGTCGACACGAACGTCGACAACGCCGAGCGCCAGGTCCGCCTCAGCTTCCTCTCCGGCTGACCGGGACCTCGCGGGTCAGCGGACCACGAAGTACTTGGCCTGCGGGTGGTGGCAGACCAGGGCGGACGTCGTCTGCTCGGGTTGGTACTGGAAGCCCGTCTCCTCGTTGCACTCCAGGCCGATGCGCTCGCCCCCGAGCAGCTTCATGACCGTCTCGTTGTCCTCGAGGTCGGGGCAGGCCCCGTAGCCCCACGAGTAGCGGCCGCCCCGGTACTGCTGGCGGAACAGGCCGGCGAGCGACGGCCCGTCCTCGCTGGCGAAGCCCCACTCCTGGCGCATGCGGGCGTGCCAGTACTCGGCGAGCGCCTCGGCCATCTCGACGCCGAGCCCGTGGAGCAGCAGGTACTCCTGGTAGCGATCATCGGCGAACAGCTTGGCCGTGCGCTCGGAGACCACCGGGCCCATCGTCACGATCGAGAAGGCGGCGTAGTCGACCTCGCCCGAGCCGACCGGCCGGAAGAAGTCGGGGATGGACAGGTACGGCGCCTTCGACTGGCGCGGGTACGAGAACCGGACCAGCTCCTCCCGGGCCAGCTCGTCGGTCCAGATGACCAGGTCGTTGCCGTCGCCGTTGGCGGGGAAGTAGCCGTAGACGACCTGGGGCTGCAGGAGCCCGTCGGCCTTGGCCTTGGCCAGCTCCTCGCGCAGGCGGGGGCGCAGGCGCTCCTTGAACTGGTCGTCGTTCTCGCCGTCCTCGGGCCGAAACTGCCACTGGTTGCGGAACAGGGCCGTCTCGTTCAGGTAGGCGCCGATGTCGTCGAGCGAGATGCCCTTCACGATCTGGGAGCCGACGAACGGCGGGGCGAACACCTCGTTGTCGTCAACGACGTCGGGCGAGCGGGTCGGCAGGTCGGCGGCGTCGGGGACGTTCGCCCCCTTCTCGGCCAGCCCGAGCGACGCCCGCGACGGCACACGGGAGTCGGACGGCACCCGGCCCCAGTCCGGGTCGTCGGCCTCATCGCCCCGCTTGATGGCGCCGAGCTTGTCCATCACGCGCAGGCCCTCGAAGGCGTCCTTGCCGTAGAAGACGCGCCCGGCGTAGACGTCGCGCAGGTCGCGCTCGACGTAGCTGCGGGTCAGTGCTGCGCCGCCGAGCAACACCGGGATGTCACTGAGCTCGCGGGAGTTCAGCTCCTCGAGGTTGTCGCGCATGATGAGGGTCGACTTCACGAGCAGGCCCGACATGCCGATGGCATCGGCCCGCACCTCGCGGGCCTTGTCGATCATGTCGGCGATCGAGATCTTGATGCCGAGGTTGTGTACCTCGTAGCCGTTGTTCGTGAGGATGATGTCGACGAGGTTCTTGCCGATGTCGTGCACGTCGCCCTTCACGGTGGCGAGCACGATGCGGCCCTTGCCGCTGTCGTCGTCGTCGGCCTTCTCCATGAACTGCTCGAGGTGCGCGACCGACATCTTCATGGTCTCGGCCGACTGCAGCACGAACGGCAGCTGCATCTGTCCCGACCCGAACAGCTCGCCCACGACCTTCATGCCGGACAGCAACACATCGTTGATGATGGCGAGCGGCGTCAGGCCAGCGGCCCGGGCCTCGTCGAGCTCGGCGATCAGGCCCTCGCGGTCGCCGTCGATGATGCGGTGCTTGAGCCGCTCCTCGACCGGCCAGCCCGAGCGATCCTGCTTCTCGGCCTTGGCCACCGTGACGTCCGCGAACACGTCGAGCAGCTTGGCCAGCGGGTCGTAGCCCGTGGCCTCGTCGCGCCGGTCGTAGATGAGATCGAGGCAGACCTGGCGCTGCTCGTCGGGGATCCTGTTGAGCGGCATGATGCGCGCGGCGTGCACGATCGCCGAGTCGAGCCCGTGGTCGACGGCCTCGAACAGGAACACCGAGTTGAGCACGTGCCGGGCGGCCGGCGAGAGGCCGAAGCTGACGTTCGACACGCCCAGAGTCGTGTAGACGCCGGGCAGCTCGGCCTTGATGCGACGGATCGCCTCGAGCGTGTTCATGGCGTCGCGGCGCAGGTCGTCGTCGCCGGTCGAGAGCGGGAACGTGAGCGCGTCGAAGATGAGGTCGCTCGGGTCGAGCCCATAGCGCTGCGTGGCCAGCTCGTGGATGCGGTGCGCGACGCGCATCTTCCACTCGACGTCGCGGGCCTGGCCCTCCTCGTCGATCAGCATGCAGACGATGGCGGCGCCGTACCCCTTCGCGAGGCGGCAGATCCGGTCGAACCGCTTGCCCTCCTCCTCGCCGTCCTCGAGGTTCGCCGAGTTGAGGATGGCCCGGCCGCCGAGGCGCTGGAGGCCCGCCTCGATGACCTGCGGCTCGGTCGAGTCGAGCACGAGCGGCACGGTCACCTGGGTGGCGAAGCGGCTGGCGATCTCGTCCATGTCGAGCGTGCCGTCTCGGCCGACGTAGTCGACGCAGACGTCGAGCACGTGCGCGCCCTCGCGCTCCTGATCGCGGGCGATCTTGACGCAGCTGTCCCAGTCGCCGGCCAGCATCGTGTCCCGGAACTTCTTCGAGCCGTTGGCATTCGTGCGCTCGCCGATGATGAGGAAGCTGGCGTCCTGCCGGAACGGCACGAAGCTGAACATCGACGTGGCGCCCGGTTCGCGGGTGGCGTCGCGACGGGCGGGCGTCAGGTCCTTGGCGACGGCGGCGAGTTCGCGGATGTGCTCGGGCGTCGACCCGCAGCAGCCGCCCACGACCTGCACGCCGAGCTCGGTCACGAATCGGGTCTGGTACTCGACGAGCTCGGCCGGCCGGAGGTCGTAGTGCATCTTGCCGTCGACGACCGAGGGGAGGCCCATGTTGGGCAGGCACGAGATCGGCTGGCGGGCGAAGGTCGAGAGGTGGCGCAGGTGCTCGCTCATCTCACCCGGGCCGGTGGCGCAGTTCAGGCCGAAGATGTCGGGACGGAGCGGTTCGACAGCGCCGAGCGCGGCGCCGATCTCGGAGCCGAGCAGCATCGTGCCGGTCTGCTCCATGGTGACCTGCACCTGCAGCGGAACCGACGTGCCGAGCGCGGCCATGGCCCGGCGTGCGCCGATGACCGCCGCCTTCACGGCCAGCAGGTCGAAGTGCGTCTCGGTGATGAGCAGGTCGACCCCGCCCTCGATCAGGCCGCGGGCCATGACCTCGTAGGCGTCGCGCAGGTCGGCGAAGGCGATCTGGCCGAGGGACGGCGACTTCGTGCCCGGCCCCATCGACCCGGCGACGAAGCCGCCGTAGCCGTCGGCCACCTCGCGGGCCACCCGGGCCGACGCCAGGCTGATCTCGTGCGCCCGGTCGGGGATGGCGTACTCGCCGAGCGGCACGGCGAAGGCGCCGAAGCTGTTGGTCTCGACGACGTCGGCACCGGCCCGGAAGAACGACTCGTGCAGATGGGCGATGACGTCAGGACGGGTGACCGACAAGATGTCGGTGCACCCCTCGAGCTCGGGCCCGCCGTAGTCGTCGGCAGTGAGCCCCAGCTCCTGCAGGTTGGTGCCGGTCGCGCCGTCGTAGACGACAACGCGCTCGTTGACCAGGTCGAGGAAGCGACTCATAGATAACCGCAGAGGCTACCGGTCGGCCGCGGCCTGGTCCGAGGCGGAAACCTGCCGTTCACCGCACGGCTCCTGCCACCGTGGGCCCAAGTCTGGGGGCCGCTCCAGCCGCTGGTCGTCTGAGAGCGCCGGTGGGCGGGAAGGGGGGAGGGGTGAGGCTTCTCGTCGGGACCTCGGGGTGGCAGTACAAGGACTGGCGCGTCGCGTTCTACGAGGGCCGCCCGCAGCGCCTGTGGTTGGCGCACTACGTCACCCGGTTCCCCACGGTCGAGGTCAACAACGCGTTCTACCGGTTGCCCGAGCGCTCGACGTTCGAGCGGTGGCGCGAGCAGACGCCGGAGGGCTTCGTGGTCACGGTCAAGGTCAGCCGGTACCTCACCCACGTGAAACGGCTGCGCGAACCCGCCGAACCGGTCGCACGGCTGGTGGACCGGGCCGCCGGGCTGGGGGACCGGCAGGGCCCGTTCCTCCTGCAGCTGCCGCCCACGCTGAAGGTGGCACCGGACCTGCTCGACGACTGCCTGGCGCAGTTCCCCGGCGGGGCGAGGGTGGCGGTCGAGCTCCGGCACGACTCGTGGTGGACCGACGAGGTGCGCGCCGTGCTCAGCCGCCGCGGGGCCACCCTGTGCTGGGCCGATCGGCGCAGCCAGCCGCTCACGCCGCTCTGGGCCACCGCTGCCTGGGGCTACCTGCGGCTGCACGAGGGCACGGCGTCGCCGTGGCCGTCCTACGGGCGCAAGGCGCTCGCGACGTGGCCCGACCGGCTGGCCGAGGCGTGGCCCGGCAGCGACGCGGACGTCTTCGTCTACTTCAACAACGACCAGGGCGCGGCGGCCGTGCGCGACGCCGCGGCGCTGGAGCGCCTGGCCGAGCGGCGGGGGTTCGAGGTCGCCCGCCCCGCGCCCCGGGGGCGGACCGAGTCCCCGGCCCCGTCGGCACGGGCATCCTGACCGGCCGCCGGTGGCCGGTCGAGAGGATGTCCACGGCGTCCGCCCGCCGCCTCCACGCGGACCGGGCGAGGCCCCGGCCCGGCAGCGCCGGGCACCGCCGGTAGGGTCGCCGGGGTGACCCGGCTCTACACCGGCAAGGGCGACGACGGCACGACTGGCCTGCTCTTCGGCGGGCGCGTCCCGAAGGACTCGGCGCTGCCCCGGGCCGTGGGCGGCGTCGACGAGGCCCAGGCGACCATCGGCGCCGCCCGGGCCCTGTGCGACGAGGGCGGCGACCTCGACTTGGCGCTCACCCAGGTCTGCCGCGACCTGTGGGTGCTCATGGCCGAGGTGGCCACGCTCCCCCAGAACCGGGCCAAGCTGGTCGACGGCCAGACGAGGGTGTCGGCCGAGATGGTGACCGCGCTGGAGGCGCTGGTCGACGACCTCGGGGAGCGGTTCGAGGCGCCGTCGCAGTTCGTGGTGCCGGGACAGACCCCGCTCGCCGCCCAACTCGACGTGGCCCGGACGGTCGTGCGGCGGGCCGAGCGCGATGCCGTGCCCGCCGCCGTCGAGGGATCCCACGTGCTCCCGTACCTGAACCGGCTGTCGTCGCTGCTGTGGGTGCAGGCCCGCTGGGTCGAGGGGGAGCACCTGCTCGCCCGCGACGTCGACGCCGGCGGATAGCCGTCCCGCACCCCCCGCCCGTGCTCTGCGAGCGACGTGCGTGCGGACCGGCACCTGGTCGACGCGCCCGGTGTCCAGGTCCCTAGCCTGCGGGGCATGTCGATCGCGATCCAGCTCTCCGGAGCGCTGCCTGCAGACACCGAGGTCGTCGGCATCGGTGTGTTCTCCGACCACCTGTCCGCCGGCGAGATCGCCAAGCCGCTCGATGCCGGCTTCCTCTCGTCACAGGGCTTCACGGCGAAACCCGGGGAGTCCCAGGTGGCGCCGTTGCCGGATGGCCAGCTCGTGGTGGCGCTCGGGCTCGGGGCCCGCGAGGAGGCGGGTTCCGCCGTGTTCCGCCGCGCCGCCGCTGCGCTGGCCCGGGCGGCCGGCCGCAAGGAGCGCGTGGCGACCACGCTGCTCGACGACGTGCCCGATGGCGTCGATCCCGTCGAGGTCGCCCGGGCGATGGCCGAGGGGGTCGTGCTCGGGGCGTACCGCTACACGGCGCTGAAGTCCGACCCCGAGGCATCGACGATCGCCAGGGTCGACGTCGTGGGCAGCGGCGACGGGCTGGCCGAGGCGCTGGACGAGGGCGCGGTCGTCGCCGACGCCGTGTGCCTGGCCCGCGACCTCGTCAACCAGCCGGGCGGCGAGCTCACGCCCCGCGCCTTCGCCGATCGGGCCTCGGAGCTGGCCGCCGCAGGCCGCTTCACCGCCGACGTGCTCGGCCGCGACGCCATCGAGGCCGAGAAGATGGGCGGTCTCCTCGGCGTGAACCGGGGATCGGACGAGGAGCCGCGCTTCGTCACCCTCGCCTGGGAGCCCGAGGATCCGCGGGGCACGGTCGCCCTCGTGGGCAAGGGCATCACGTTCGACTCGGGAGGCCTGTCGCTAAAGACGGCCGAGGGCATGATCGGGATGAAGTGCGACATGGCCGGCGCCGCCGCCGTGCTCGCCACGTTCTCGGCCCTCGACCGGTTGCGCCCACCGGTGCGGGTGCTCGGGTTCCTGCCCCTCACCGACAACATGCCCGGGGGCGACGCCACCCGGGTGGGCGACGTGCTGCGGATCCGCAACGGGACCACCGTCGAGGTGCTGAACACCGACGCCGAGGGCCGCCTCGTGCTGGCCGACGGGCTGGCCATGGCCACCGAGGCCGAGCCGGACGCGATCGTCGACCTCGCCACCCTCACCGGGGCCTGCATGGTGGCGCTGGGCCCCGGCATCGCCGGTCTCATGGGCAACGACGAGGATCTGCTCGGCCAGGTTCAGGCGGCCGCCGACGCCGTCGACGAGGACGTGTGGCCGCTGCCGCTGCCCGACGACCTGCGGCCGAAGCTCGACTCCGAGGTCGCCGACCTCAAGAACATCGCCGGCGGGCGATGGGGCGGGGCCCTGATCGCCGGCATCTTCCTGCGCGAGTTCGTGGACGACACGCCGTGGGCCCACCTCGACATCGCTGGGCCGGCCGAGGCCCAGGACGAGGACGCCGAGACCCGCAAGGGCGGGACCGGCTTCGGCGTGCGCACCCTGCTGCACCTGCTCGCCGACTTCGAGCCGCCGCAGGCACCGGCCGGCTGACGCCCGGCGGCTCGGGGCCGGCCTCGCTCGAGAGGGGCCCGCACGGAGGCCCTGGCTCGGCCAGGCTCGCGGGGGGCCGCCTCGCTCGGGCCGGGGCTCGCGGGGGCCGTCTCGCTTGGGTCGGGGCTCGCGGGGGCTGCCGAAACATGCGGCGGATCCGACGGGTCGACGCGCCACATTTGCCGCAGGTAGGTCGCACGTCGGGCTCCTTCGCCGGCGGCCGCACCGGTCCGCGCTCAGGCCAGGGCGTGGGCCTCGCCAAGGAACCTGTCGAGCACGTCGTCGGCGACGCGCACCGTGCCCTGCGGGCGGGTCTCGCCCGCGATCGTGGTGATGGACTGGGCTCGTGCGACGAGCACGTCGGCCTCGGTGAAGCGGGCGTCCGCCGTGCCGGGGTCCCCGTCCAGCCGGGCGTCGAGGCCGTCCAGCGTGGCGACGAGCGCCGCGCCCCACAGGGCGGTGGCGTCGAGCCAGGGGCCGGCGTCGGCCGCGAACCCGGGGTCGGTCACACCGGTGCGGATGCGCTCGGGGGCCGCCGCCAAGCGCTCGGCGTGGGGCCGGAGGCCGGCGATCGCGCCTGCCCGGTCGCCCGCTCCCCACGCGGCCCGGAACGTGGCCAGCTGGGCGGCCAGCGCCGGGGCCTGGTCCTGGGCCAGCGTGCCGTCCGAGGCCGAGGTGGGGGCGAGCGTCTCGACGTCGAAGAACGCGAGCAGGGCGTCGATCGTGGCCTCGTCGCCGCCCGCGAGGTGGCTGGCGGCCGCCCGGTGGGCGCGCGCGGGGTCGTAGGCGGCGTCGTTCCAGGTGAAATCCGCGCCGCCGATCAGCGCCACCTTGCTGGCCGACGCCTGGTTCATCGGGTTGAGCACGAGCCCGGCCACCTGGTCGGACAGCCCGGGCTCGCGCCGGGTGTACGGCCCGAGCAGCAGCCGCCCGGCGGTGGGCGGGAAGTCGTTGACGGGGGTGTTGTCCCAGATCAGCGTGGGTCGTCCGAAGACCTGGGCGGCGGCCGCGGCCTGGGCGACCGTGATCTCCGCCGGCACCACGAGCGGGCCGGTCCACATGACTTGG
>Ga0126307_10000157_pt1 | contig 41382 bp, 37 predicted proteins | sample Plot28_FD_89955 | JGI IMG/M metagenome (GOLD analysis project Ga0126307, IMG submission 89955) | Serpentine soil microbial communities from UC McLaughlin Reserve, CA, USA - Plot28 | ecosystem: Environmental > Terrestrial > Soil > Grasslands | place: USA: UC McLaughlin Reserve, Lake County... | reverse complement strand
GTCTCTCGTTCGGCCTCGCGTTCTCCGGCGCGATCATGCTCGGAGCGCTCTCGCTCGTCTTCACCAACATGGCCAATTCGAGCGACGTGCTCTCACCGGCGCAGCAGGACACCGTCGCGGAGACGCTCCAGGACAACGCCGAGGTGATGACGAACACGCACCTCGAGGAGCTCCTCGCCGGTCAGCCGCAGGCAATTCAGGACGAGATCATCGAGATCAACACCGACGCGCGACCGATCGCGCTCCAGATCGCGCTGCTGATCCCGCTCCTCGCAGGTCTGCTCGGCATCTTCAACGGCATCCGAATGACGCGCCTTCCGGATCCGGAGCCGTCGGGCGCAGCGGAGACGCTGCTCGCAGGGTAGGTCAGGGTCGGCTCGTGCTCGTACGGATACTGATCGGAGGGGCTGTCGTGCTCTTCCTCGTTTTGTGGGTGCGCGCGGTCATGGATGTGTTCCGCCGCGGCGACCTGACGACCGGCGCGAAGTCGGCCTGGACAATCATCATGCTCCTCCTGCCGTTCGTCGGCCTGCTCGTCTACACGATGGTCCGGCCGTCCGACGGGCAAATCGCACAGCGCTCGACGCGCTAGAGACGACCCACTCGAGACTCGCTCGTGCCGCTGATCGAGATCAACGCCGATCCGGCGACGCTCGGCACCCGCACGCGCGCGGACGTGCTCCGAGCAGTCAACACGGCCGTCGCCGCAGCGTTGGAGGCAGCGCCGGACGCCGCCTGGTCGATCTGGCGCGACGTCGACGCGACCGGCTACGTGATCGGCGGCGACGACGCGACGCGGTACGAAGCGGCGCTGCCGCCGGCTGTCCACGTCTATGCGCGCCGCACCGCAGAGGAGTGGGAGCTCATAGCCGAAGCGATCGAAACGGTGCTCGAAGAGCTGCTCGAGCTGGGCGGCGCCGCAATCCTCGTGACGACGCAGCCTTTCCGTGGCTGAGCGCCTTCCGGCGAATCGACCATCCTGTGCCACTTCGGCGCCGTCGACTACGAGACGACGGTGTGTTCTTCGACGGCACGCCGGTCCGCATCATCGGGGCGGGCACACGACGTTCAGCGCCGGCCTCACCGGCGTCGGGCGCCGAGCACACGCTCGCCCTCGGCGTCGTCGACCGGGAGTCGCTCTCGCAGCCGCGCGGAAAGCAGTGGCACCGCCGCAACCCGAGCTCTCCTTCTACCGCCGGGCGACCGAGATCTGGCAACCCCGTCTGGCTCGAGGCGCTTCCGCGCACTGCCGCGATCGTCGATCTGCGCGTCGACTCGACACGGTTGGCCGCCCGTTAGCGGCCCGTTAACGCGGGCGAGCACGCTCCACCCGTCGTCCACGGAAGGAGCAAGAAAATGAACGGGGGAGTTACATCTGGGGGCCCACGGCGGGCGACCCGGCTCGCTTGGGCGGCGGCGTGCGCCGTCGCGCTGGCCGCAATCACCAGCGGGTCGGTCCGCGCCGAGGATTTGCCTTTGTGTCCGATCGATACGAACGACGCGTACGCGCTCACGGTTGGGGCGCTGACCGGACCGCAGGGGGCCGACGCAGTCATCGAGATCGCTCCGAAGCCCGGCTGCGCCGGGGTCGAGCGGTTCAAGAAGGTGCAGCTGAAGACGTACGCAGCCGACGGCGCGCTCGAGGACGTCCGCAACATCGTGGACGTGCCCGCTCCGGGGGGCACCGCCGAGGTCGCCGCCGGACAGATCGGACGGTCGCAGCGGCTCGAGGCCGAGGTGCTGGTGCAGACTGGGACGCCGCCGCGCACATACGTCCTCCGAGGCGAAGCCACCGCAAGGCTCCGCCCGGACCTCGTCGTGGCGGGTGTCTTCGCACGCGCGCACACGACCACGGTGCGTCCGGTGGACGTTGTGGTCGATGTCCATGAGCAGAACGGCGACACAGGCGCTGAGGCAAGTGTGCGGCTGATGCTCGGCGACGAGCTCCTGGCCGATCCCGCGCCGGTCACGGTCACGGCCGGAGGCACGGCCTCGGTCACGTTCGAGGACGTGACGCTGTCGGATCCCCTCGAGACGAAGCTCTCCGTCCGCGTGACGGACGCACAGCCGGCGGAGACGAACACGATGAACAACAGCGGCACGGCCACCGTCGACGTCACCGAGCACGAGCTCGACCGGTCGCTCGTCTTCGTCCCGAGCCTCGGCGGCTACGGGGCGCAGATGAACGGCCACGTCTACGCAGGCGTGCTGCCGGCGCCGCCCGCGTCGATGCCCGGCCTCGAGGAGAAGGTGAAGGCGCTGGAGCCGCAGCTCGTCCGGATCTTCTTCAGCGACGTACAGGAGGCGATGCTGCCCCGGCTCGACTCGTTCGAGAAGACGGTCGAGCTCGCGGACGAGGCGGGCGCGACGATCAACATCACGTACCAGTCGGCGGCCCGCGCCCAGAACAACCCGAACGCGCTCATGGAGGTGTTCGCCGCGGAGCTCGACAAGCTCGTTCGTGCCAAGGGCGCGACGAACCTCCGCTGGGTGACGATCCAGAACGAGCCGAATGACACCCGGATCACGCCGCAGACCATCGAGATGCTCTACCGCACGCTCGCGGCCAAGCTCACCGCGCGCGGCCTTCGCGACCAGATCAGGTTCATGGGCGGCGACCTCGTCGAGTTCGGCGACAACGACCTGCCGAACCCCAACCACCACACGTGGTGGAACTACATGGCCGAGCACATGACCGACATCCTGGACGCGTACTCGGTGCACATCTACTGGAACTACTGGGACATCCCACGGATGGAGTTCCGCCTCAAGGACGTCCGCCAGATCGTCCTCGAGGACCTGCCCGCCGAGGCACGGAAGCCCGTGTACGTGACCGAGTTCGGAGTCCGTGGGATCCTGAGGCTGAACGGGGCGCCGGCGGTGCCGCAGCCGGGGTTCTGGGAGGACGGAACACCGCTCGCGCGCTCGAACATCGCCGCCTTCCAGCAGCTGTGGTTCAACATCGAGTCGGCGCAGCTCGGCTACGCGGGCACCGCGAAGTGGGACGCGTTCTGGGGGAAGTACGACAGCAGCTACAACGCGTCGCACTACCTGATCGGGCCGCCCGAGGAGGGCTGGCCGCTGTTCCCGTCCTACCACGCGCTCCGCCTGCTCCTCTCCACGACGCAGCGGGGCTGGCAGGCGATCGGCGTCGCACCGTGGGAGGACGACGACTGGAAGCTGAGCGACACAAACCGGGCGAACGACCAGCCGGAGAAGGAGATCGTCGGATACGCGAGCGACGCAGGCGACCTGACGCTCGTCGGGCTCGACACCCACGGGCGGGGGCTCAACGGCGTCTCGGACCAGGCTCCGAGCTACAGCATCGGCGGACTGCCGCCGAACACGAACCTCAACCTCGTGCTCTGGAACGCGAACGGCAACGGCGAGAACTCGTTCGCGGGCACGGTGGCGACGGGTTCGACGGGCGTAGCGCGCTTCTCCGTCCCGCTGCACGCGGCATTCGCACTGACGACGGCTCCCGTCTCCTGACGGGCGACACGGCGGAGGGCCTCGCTTTCGAGCGAGGCCCTTTGGCCGTTTTCGCCGAGGCCGCCGTTTCCTTTCGTCGGAGTGAGGCACTTCCCACCGATGGCCACCGCGCGACGGCTGCCGACGGTCGAGGAACGCCCCGAAGGCCTGGTCTACCGTGGAGAGGTCTTCGGCGAGGACGAGGAGCGCGCCGTGCTCGCGGAGCTCGAGCGGCTCGAGTTCCACGAGATCCGCATGCACGGCGTCGTCGCGATGCGCACGGCGCGCCACTTCGGGCTGGACTACGACTACGAGCGGCGCGACGTCATCGAAGCGGCCGAGCCCATTCCCGAGTGGCTCGAGCCGGCACGCGAGCGGGCAGCGGCGCTCGCCGGTTTGAAGCCGGACGAGCTCGTCGAGGTTCTCGTCCAGCGATACCCGGCGGGCGCGCAAATCGGCTGGCATCGCGACGCGCCGGCGTTCGGAATCGTCGTCGGCCTCTCCTTCGCCGGTGCAAGCCGGATGCGGTTTCGCCGCGACGTCGGCGGCGTGCGCAGGACATTCGCGCTGGAGCTGGAGCCGCGGTCGGGATACGTGCTCGCGGGCGAGGCGCGAACGGCGTGGCAGCACCATGTACCGCCGACGAAGGCGCTCCGCTACTCGATCACGTTCCGGACGCTCAAGAAGCGGCGGGGCTGAGGCCCGCCGGTTGGTAGAAGTCCGCGCATGACAGATTTTCCGCTGCCGGGACGCGCGCCCGCGGCTGTGGCGGTTCCGGCGCCCGGAACCGGCCAAGGCTTCTGGGCCGGCTCCTCGAGCGCGGCGCTCGACGGCGACGGGACGTTCGTCGTCGCATGGCGGCGTCGTGAAGGCGTCGGCCCCGAAGACGGCGCGGCGACGGTGATTGCTCGCTCGGAGGACGGCGAGCGGCTGGAGACGGTCGCGATTCTGGACAAGTCCCGATTCGACGCGATGTCGATGGAGCGGCCGGCGCTCGTCCGCACGGACGCCGGGCGCTGGCGGCTGTACACGTGCTGCGCAACGCGCGGGAGCAAGCACTGGTGGATCGACGTGCTCGAAGCAGACGAGCCGGAGGGATTCGCCGAGGCCGACGCCCGCACCGTCTTCCCCGGAGACGACCGGACAGCAGTCAAGGACCCGATCGTCCGCCGCACGAACGGAGGGTGGGAGGCCTGGATCTGCTGCCACCCGCTCGACGAGCGCGACGAGGAGGACCGGATGACGAGCGCGTACGCGACAAGCGCGGACGGGCTCGAATGGGCGTGGCACGGAACGGTGCTGTCGCCGCGGCCGGGGACGTGGGACGCTCGCGGCGCGCGCCTGACGGCGATCCTCGTGGACGGCCGCGCGAGCTACGACGGGCGCGCCACCAAGGAAGAGAATTGGTTCGAACGGTGCGGTCTCGCGCGGCGCCTCTCCGACGGTCACTTCGAGGCACTCGGAGATGAGCCCGTCGCCGACGTGCGCTACCTCGACGTCGTGCCGCTCACCGGCGGCGGCTACCGCACCTACTACGAGGCGCGGCTGCCCGACGACAGCCACGAGCTCCGCACCGAGCTGATCCCCGCGTAGGTGCTGTCAGCCGCGCGCGCCGACGCCGGCGAAGACGCGGTCGCCCACCCAGTTGACGACCCAGACGACGACGACGGTCCCGACGTACGACCAGAAGCCGTCGATCGTGAAGTCGGGGGCGATCAACTCGGCCAGCCAGACCATCGCGATGTTGATCAGGAGATAGAAAAACCCGAGCGTGATCAGGATCAGCGGCAGCGTCAGGATCGCGATGATCGGTCGGATGACCGCGTTCGCGACGCCGAGCACGGCCGCGCCGATGATGAAAGCGGCAGCGCCTTCGATCGTGACGCCGTCCCAGAGGAGATCCGCGACCCACAGCGCGACCGCGTTCAGCACCAACGCGATCGCCAGGCGGATCAGGAACGACACGGCGCGAGTCTACGGAACAGGGTGGACGTCGCCCGCCAGCACCTTGCCGGGGTTCAGGATCCCGTTGGGGTCGAAGAGGTTCTTGAGCGCGCGGAAGTACGGGAGCAGGTCGCCGTGCTCGCGCTCGAGGTAGCCGATCTTGCCGAGGCCGATGCCGTGCTCGCCGGTGCAGGTCCCCCCGCGCGTGAGCGCCCAGTCGACGAGCTCGTCGTTGAGCGCCTTCGCGTCGGCGACGTCGGCGGGGTCGTCGGGATCGAGCATCAGCGCGACGTGAAAGTTGCCGTCGCCGACGTGCCCGACGATCGCGCCGTCGCGGCCGCGAGCATCGAGCCTCGCACGAGCGAGCTCGACCGCGGCGGGGAGCTCGGACAGCGGCACCGCGACGTCGGTCGCCATCGCCTGCTTCCCCGGTGCGCGCGCCGCGATCGCGAAGGCTGCGTGGTGCCGCGCCTCCCATAGACGCGTCCGCGCCTCCTGCTCGACCTCGTGCTCGAATGAGCGGCAGCCTTCCCAGCCCGCGACCTCGCGCGTCGCGTCGAGGTCGCCGGCGACGCCTGCCTCCGTGCCGGCGAACTCGATGAAGAGGCTCGGCGCCTCGGCGTACGCCGTCTCCTTGTACGCGTTGACGGCGCTGATCGTCTCCGCGTCCAGCAACTCGACGCGCGTGACCATCACGCCCGAGCCGATCATCGCGACAGCGGCCCGGCAGGCGGCGCCGAGATCGGGAAACGCGGCACGCACTGCCACCGTGTGCTCCGGGATGCCGTGCAGCCGCACGGTCAGCTCGGTAATCACACCGAGCGTGCCCTCCGACCCGACGAAGACGCTGCGGAGGTCGTAGCCGGCCGACGATTTCACCGCGCGGCCGCCCGGACGGAGCACGCGGCCGCCGGCGAGCACGACCTCGAGTGCAAGCACGTGCGCGCGCATGCCGCCGTAACGGACCGTGGTCGTCCCGCTGGCATTCGTCGCCGCCATCCCGCCGAGCGTCGCGTCGGCGCCGGGGTCGACCGGAAACTGGAGCCCGTGCTCGGTTGCGGCGGCGTTGAGTGCGCTGCGCGTCGCGCCCGCCTGCACCGTCGCCTGCAGGTCGGCAGGCCTGACCTCCACGATCGCGTCGAGCCGGGTGAGGTCGAGGACGATGCCGCCGCTCGTCGGGATCGTGTGCCCCTCGAGGCTCGTGCCCGCCCCGAACGCGACGACGGGCACGCGCTCGCGGTCGGCATACGCGAGGACCCTGGCGACGTCGGCGGTGCTCTCGGCGAAGACGACGGCGTCGGGACGGTGCGGCGGGTGGTAGGTGAGATCGCGCGAGCGCGTCTCGAGGATCGACTCGCCGACGCTGACGCGCGAGCCGTCGCCCAGCAACTCGGAGAGCTCCACGTCCAGACTCACCGCGCGCCGACCCTACCCCGCGGGCGCACGGGATCAAGCTCTTCCGTCGACGCCTGCGATGCGAGTTCCCACCCGAGGGTCTGGCCCTAACCCGCCGAAGGTGGGGCTTTCCAGTCGAATCGAGGGATTTTCGGCGACCGAATTCTGCGCTAACCTCGAATGGGGCCGGGTGCGCCGGCTGGTCGTCCTCGAGGAGATAAACATGAAGATTCGTCTGTGCCTGTTCGCCGCCGTTCTCTGCTCGTTCGTGCTCGCCTCGGCCGGTGCGGCCCAGCCGCCGCAGGTCGCGGGCGACCCGTCGATCGGCATCGTCTCCGGCTTCAACATGCTGCCGAGCCCTCCGAACGTCCCGAAGGTCGGCGACATCATCGAGAGCACGTGGGCGACCTTCGTGTGCGATCCCGGCTGCGACCCCACCCAGCCCGACGCGGATCCGAAAGTCGGCAACCGGACGGTGAATCCGTCGGCGTACGGCCCGCCCGTCGGCATCTCGATCGCGTGGGAGCGCTGCTCCAGCACCGCGACCTCGAGCTGCAGGGTCGTTCTCGGACGCTCCTTCGACCGTTCCGCGAGCCGGTACACGGTCACGGACGCAGACGTCGGCTTCATGATCCGCTCCGCGATCTACGCGACGAACCTCGACTGCGGCTACCCGCGCAGCTACGACAACCACCAGGAATGCCGCTACGAGATGCGGGGCGTCTACTCGAAACTGACCGCTCGCGTCGTCGCGCCCACCGTTCCCGTGCTGCCCACCGTGGCGGTCGGGCCGGCGGCGATTCCCGACGGCACCGTTGGGCAGCCGTACTCGGCGACGCTGACAGCTACCAGTGGCACCGGACCGTCGTTCGACGTGTCGGCCGGAACGCTCCCGGCCGGGATCACGCTCAGCGCCGCCGGCGTCCTCAGCGGTACGCCGACGGCCGGCGGCAACTACGCGTTCACCGTCCGCGCCACCGCGACGGGCGCGCAGGCCGGAACGCGCAACTTTACGCTCCGGATCGGCCTCGTTCTCCAGGCCGCGACGCTGCCCGCCGGGACGACCGGCGCCGCGTACACGACCCAGCTCACGCCGCCCGCGGGTGCAACCGCGCCGGTGACCTGGAAGTTCGTCTCCGGCAAGATCGCGGCCGGCCTGTCGTTCGACCCGAACGGCACCGTCAGCGGACGCCCGACCGAGGCCGGCGTGTTCATCTTCGGCGCGGAGGCGACCGACGCGAAGGGTGGCCGGGGGGCGGCGAACTTCACCCTCACCGTCAACTTCCCGACGCTGACCTTGGCGGCATCGCGGCTTCCCGACGCGAGGCAGGGCGTGCGCTACCGCTTCCAGGTGGCGCCCGAGGGCGGCACGCTTCCGTACGCGTTCGCGTTCGTGAGCGGGAAGCTGCCCAAGGGCGTCAACTTCGGGCCGAAGGGGCTCGTCTGGGGCAAGCCGCTCGTTTCGGGTGTTTTCAAGTGGCAGGCGATGGTCAAGGACGCCTTCGGAGCCCAGCAGCAGTTCCAGCTCGAGCTGCGCATCAAGCTGCCGCTGAAGAAGAAGCGCCGGTAGCCGACCGAAAGACGCGCTACCCTGCCGCCCGACGTGGGTCGGTTGGTGATTGCGGTAGCGGCGGCGTTGGTGCTCCTGGCGCCGGCGGCGTCGGCTCAGGCGCCGAGGTTCGTGCAGGGACCCGACGTGGACATCCTCGTCGGGTCGCAGCACGTGGACACGCCGCCGGTCGCGCCGAAGGTCGGCGACACGCTCTGGGGCAACAACGGCAGCCCGTATTGCGACCCGGTCTGCGATCCGAACGACCCGTCGCAGCAGCCGAAGTCGTTCCAGATCCTCCTGCCGGGCAACGGCGGCCCGCCCTCCGGCCAGTTCTTCTCCTGGCGACGCTGTGACAACGGGTGTGTCGAGGTCCAGCCCAAGTCTTCGACCGAGAACACGTACGTCGTCAAGCCCGAGGACGCCGGCTCGAAGCTGCAGTTCGTCGTCACGCTGACGAACTACGACTGCGGCGAGGTCCGCCGCGACAACGGCCAGCAGGAGTGCCGCTGGACGACCGTCAACGCGACGGCGCTCTCGGACACGGTGCAGCAGACGGCAGTGGTGGCGCTGTCGACGGCCGCGCTCGGCGAGGGCGAGGCCGGCGCGCCGTACAGCCAGACGCTCTCTGCCACGGGCGGAACCGGGCCGCACTCGTTCTCGGTCACGGCGGGCTCGCTGCCTCCGGGCCTCACGCTTTCGGCGGGCGGCGCCCTGACCGGCACGCCGACGACGGCCGGCTCGTACACGTTCACGGTTCAGGCGAGCGCGCCGGGCGCGAAGCCGGGCAGCCGGTCCTACACCGTTGGCGTGCGTCTCGCCATGCCCACGGCGCTCGCAGACGGCGTCACCGGCGTACCTTTCAACCTCCCACTCTCCGTCACGGGCGCGTCCGGCCCCGTCGCATTCTCGGTGGCGGCGGGCCGGCTTCCGGACGGGCTCTCCATCGCGGAAGGGCTCCTTGCCGGTACGCCGACCAAGGCGGGCGAGTTCGCCTTCACGCTCGGCGCCGCGTCGGGCGCGGTGAGCGCGACGAAGCAGTACACGATCAAGGTCGCGTATCCGCCGCTGTCCGTTGGGCCTGCGGAGCTGCCGCGCGCAGTTCGCGGGATTCCCTACGACGCGCGGCTGGACGTGACTGGAGGGACGCCGCCCTACGTGTGGAGCGTGCTTCAAGACGCGCTCCCGGCCGGCCTGAGCCTGAAGCCCGACGGGCAGATCGTCGGCACGCCGCGCGCGATCGGCGAGGACGAGCTGGAGCTCATATTCGCCGTCCACGACCAGTTCGGCGCTCCCGCCACTGCCGTGACGCGGCTCGAGTACTACGGCCCCGTCCTCGCGCTCCAGCCGAAGCGGCTTGCGCTGCCCGCGGGTGGCGTGTTCCGCACGGCGCTGTTGGCGACGGGCGGCAGCGAGCCGTACACGTTCGAGCTCGCCGGCGGGAAGCTCCCGCGCGGTGTCAAGCTCGGCAAGCGCGGCGCGGTGGTCGCGAAGCGCGCGCTGCCGGGGACGAAGCGCCTGCGAATCCGCGTCACCGACCGCCTCGGCGCCTTCGCCGTCTTCCCGCTTCGGCTCGACGTCAAGACGGTCAAAGCAAAAGCGCTTCCGTAGATTACGAGCGGACCGCCGTCTCGCGCGCGTCGTAGCCTTGCGGCGTGGCCGCAGCGATCGTCGCGCACGTCGACCTCGACGCGTTCTTCGCGTCCGTCGAGGAGCTCGAGGCGCCCGAGTTGAAGCAGAAGCCGCTCGTGGTCGGCGGCGACCCTCGCGGCCGCGGCGTGGTCATGACGGCGAACTACATCGCGCGGCAGTTCGGGATCCACTCCGCGATGAGCTCCGCGGAGGCGTTGCGACGCTGCCCTCGGGCCGTGTTCGTCCCGCCGCGGCACCCGCTCTATCGCGACTACTCGCGCGCGGTGTGGGACGCCGTGCGCGGGATCGTCCCGACGGTCGAGCGGACGGGCCTCGACGAGGGCTACCTCGACGTCGGCGAAGTCGCGGCTGATTTTCTCCGCGCGCGCGAGGTCGCGTACGCAGTGCAGACGGCGGTGCGCGCGGCGACGAGCCTGACGTGCTCGCTCGGTGTCGCGACGTCGAAGGTGGTCGCGAAGGTGGCGTCGGACGCGCGCAAGCCCGCCGGCGTGACCGTCGTCGTCGCGGGGCGGGAAGCGGCGTTCCTCGCACCACTCCCGGTGCGCAAGCTGCCCGGCGTCGGCCCGCGCAGCGCGGAGCGCCTCCAGGCGGCCGATGTGACGACCGTCGGCTCGCTCGCCGGCGTCGACGACGAGACGCTCCGCCGCCTCCTGCCCGGGAAGCTCGGCCTGTTGCTACGCGAGCGCGCCAGGGGCATCGACCCGCGCCGCCTCGAGACGAGCGTCGAGCGGATCTCGATCTCGCACGAGGAGACCTTTGAGCGCGACACCAACGACCGCGCCGTGCTGCACGCGGAGCTTCGCCGGATGGCGGCGCGCCTCGCGGACCATCTCGCGCGCGACGGGCATTCGGCGCGCACGGTGACGACGAAGCTTCGCTACGGCGACTTCTCGATCCGGTCCCGGTCGCTGACGCTCGAAGTCGGAGTCGAGGACGCCGCAACGATCGGCGACGTCGCGTGCCGGCTGCTCGATCGAGCGCTCGCCGACCGTCCGGGCGCGCTGCGCCTCGTCGGCGTCGGGCTGAAAGGCTTCGAGCCCCACCGGCAGTTGTCGCTCGCGTAGGGCCGCTAGGGCTGGAGCATCTCGATCCGCCAGCCGTCGTGTTCGCGGCGGTAGACGAACCGGTGGTGGAGGCGATTCTCCTCGTGCTGCCAGAACTCGATCGCGATCGGGTCGAGGCGGTACCCGCCCCAGTGCCCGGCGCGCTCGGGCTCCCGCTCCGCCAGCTCGGAATCGAGCCGCCGGACTCGCTCCAGCAGCTCGTCCCGAGACACGAGCGGGCGGCTCTGCTGCGACGCGAGCGCGGAAATGCGCGAGCCGCGCGGTCGGTCGGCGAAGATGGCGTCAGCCTCGTCGGGCGACACCCTCGCCACGGCGCCCTCGATCCGCACCTGTCGTCCCTGGAGATGCCAGTAGAACAGGAGCGCCGCGTTCGGGTTCTCCGCGAGCTCGCGGCCCTTCCGGCTCTCGTAGTTCGTCGCGAAGACGAAGCCGCGCGTGTCGAACTCCTTCAGGAGCACCATGCGGACGGACGGCCGCGCGTCGCGACCGCTCGTCGCGACCGCGCACGCCTCGGGGTACGGCACGCCCTCGGCGCGCGCCAGCTTGTACCAAACCGCGAACTGGCGGAACGGATCCGCGACGAGGTCTGCGAGCGTCAGCGTTCGCGTGCGGCTCACGCTACCGGAAGAGGTCGAGGTCCTCGGGGATCGGAATGTCTGCCGCCGTGCCCTCTCCCTCGAGTTGCAGGCCGCGGATCACCGCGCCCGGAACGGCGCGGTCCTTGCCCATCACGAGCTCGGCCGCGGACGCGAGCTCGTCGGCGACTGCGATCTGCGTCGTGCGCAGCTCGCGGCCGCTCGCGTCGCGCGTGCCACGCAGGTCGAGGAGCGCGGGGAGGCCGGCGACGCCGATCGCGACGTCGATGGTGCCCTGGCGCCACGGCCGGCCGAACGAGTCGCTCACGATCACACCGACGGTCGCGCCGGCAAGCTCGCGGATCCGCTCGCGGATTCGCGCCGCGCTGGCGTCAGGGTCGTCCGGCAACAGGACGACGGATCCTTCTGAGGGGGTGTTCGAGGCGTCGACTCCCGCGGACGCGCAGATGAAGCCGTGGCTCGTCTCGGCGATCACGAACGATTGCCGCGCGCGGACGACGCGGCGCGACTCGCGAAGGATCACCTCCAGGTGCCGCGCGTCGCCGTCCGTCCCGGCGAGCGTCGTCGCGAACTGCGACGGTTCGACGTCCGCGAGCCGGACGACGCGTCCTTCCGCCTTCGACACCAGCTTCTGCGCCAGCACGACGATGTCGTGGTCGCGCAACTCGACCACGCGCACGACGTGCTCGGCGACGTCGTCCCCTTCGACCAGCTCCGGGACGCCCTCCAGCGGGTGGATCTCGATCACTCGAGACCCGTGACGCGCAGTCCCGTGCGTGCGCGGTAGCGGCGGTTCAGGTTCACGATCACGGCGGTCGTCGCCTCGAGCGCGCGCGCGCACGCGAGCGGTCCGGCGTCGAGCGCACGCCCGGCGACGAGCTTCTCGGCGAGTTCGAGCGAGAGCTCCTTGGCGCGTTCATCGTCACCGCAGACCAGCGCGTCCTCGTCGGGAGCGTCGACGCCGAGATTCGCGGCCGCGATCGAGTGCAGGCCTGCGGCGACCGGCGCGCGTACCGCGGCGGCGACGCGCTCCGCGATCGACTCGCCGGACGAGACGGGTCGTGCGCCGCGGGAGTCGACCCGCAGCTCGCTCGCAACGCACAACAGCGGAGTCTCGGCGAGGTCGTCGCTGAGCTCCTGCGCCGTCGCGACCGCGGCCTCGGCCTTCGTCGCGAGCACCACGAGATCGACGGCACGCACGGCTTCCGCGTTCGCCGCGCCCGCGACGCCGAGCTCCGCCGCCGCCGCGCGCGCGCGTTCGCCGTCGCGAGAGCCGACCACGACCTCGTCGCCTGCAGCGTGGAGACGCGTGGCAAGGCCGCGGCCGAACGCGCCGGTGCCGCCGACGATCGCGATCCTCAAACGGGCACCGAGAGCGCAGCGTCGACCACGCGGCGCCGCGATGCTTCGTCCGTCATCAGCGTGCGCGTCACGATCGCCTGCACCTCGAGCTCTGTCGCGTCGTCGCTCTCGTCAACCACGAGTGCGTCGATGAGGCCCGGGTAGCACGATGCGACGTAGGCGGGCGTCGTCCCGCCGGCGAGACGTCGAAGCATCCGATCGGCGGGTCCCTTGACCGCGCGGCCGCCGACGAGCGGGCTCACCGCGACGCAGGGAACGCGGCGGCGCTCGATCGCGTCGCGGATCTGCGGAACGTGGAGGATCGGCGCGATCGAGACGTACGGGTTGCTCGGCGCGAGCAGGAGCACGTCGGCTGCGGCGATCGCGTCCAGCACACCGGGCGCCGCGTGCGCGTCGCCCTCGTAGCGGAGCGATTCGACCTCGTCTCGGTGACGCCGCGCGACGAACCACTCCTGGAAATGGAACTCGCCGGCGGGAGTCTGCACGAACGTGCGCAGGCGCTCGTCGGTCGCGGGCAGCAGGGTTGCCGAGATGCCGAGCGCACGGGCGATCCGCGCCGTCACCGCCGAGAGCGGCTCACCGCCAGAGAGCGCCGCCGTGCGCACGAGGTGGAGCCCGAGGTCGCGGTCGCCGAGCATGAACCACGACTCGCCGCCGAGCGCGCGGACGCTCTCGAGCGCGTGCCACGTCTCGTCTGCACGTCCCCAGCCGCGCTGGTCGTCGTGGATCCCGGCGAGCGCATAGACGACGCTGTCGAGGTCCGGCGACACATACATGCCGAGCACCTCGACGTCGTCGGCGACGTTGACGATCGCCGTCACGGCGCCGCCGCCGAGCGTCTCGACAAGCCCGCGAACGAACTTCGCGCCGCCGACTCCGCCGCTCAGAACGCATACCTGCACGTCGCGGCGGAGACTATCCGCGCGGTGGCGGACGACCTCGACAACGCGGCGATCGCGGATGCGCTCGAGCGGTACGCATCGCTGCTCGACCTTTCGGGCTCGGGGTACTACAACGTGCGCGCGTACCGGCGCGCGGCAGAGCTGATCCGGCCGCTGCCGACGCCCGTGGCGGAGCTCGTCCGGCAGGGCAAGGTGCAGACGCTGCGCGGGATCGGCCCGGGCATCGCGCGCGTGCTGGAGGAGCTCGTCGCGCGCGGCGAGATCGCGCGGGCGCGGGAGCTCGAAGGCGAGGTCGAGCCGGAGCTGGTCGGGCTCGGACGCTTCCTCGGCCTGGGGCCGCAGCGCGCGGTCGAGCTGGGGCGAGCGCTCGGAGTACGGACGGCGGGCGAGTTTCGCGCGGCGATCGAGGCGGGACGGCTGACGTCGGTGCCGGGCGTCGGCCCGAAGACCGAGGAGAAGCTGCGGACCGCGCTCGCGCGCGAGCACGAGGCACGGCCCCCGCGCGGGCTGCTTCTGAACCGCGCGAGGGACCTCGTCGGCTCGCTCGCGGCGCAGCTGGACGGGCACATCGCCGGCGACCCGCGGCGCTGGGCCGACGTGTCGAACCAGCTCGCCGTGGTGTGCGCGACGCGCCGACCGGGTCAGGTCCTCGACCGCTTCGCGACGCTGCCGCTGATCGTCGCCGTAATCGACCGCCGGCCGGATCGGGCGATCGGCGTGACCGTCGAGGGCATCCCGGTCGAGATCGTCGTGGCGCCGCCGGAGCGGTTCGGGAGCGAGTTGGTGCTGGCGACCGGCTCGCCGGAGTTCATCGCCTCGCTCGGCCCACTGCCGCAAGCGCCCGACGAGGAATCCCTGTTTCGGGAGCTCGGGCGGGAGTTCGTTCCGCCGGAGCTCCGCGAGGCCGCGTGGGCGCGGTCGCTCGAGGCGCGCGTTCCGTCGCTCGTCCAGGTCGGCGACGTCCGAGGCGACCTGCACGTCCACTCCGACTGGTCCGACGGGAAGGCGACGGTCCTCGAGATGGCCGAGGCGGCGCGCGACCGGGGATACGACTATCTCGCGATCTGTGACCACACGAAGAACGTCCGCGTCGTCCCCGGCCTCGACGGCGACGACGTGCGCCGTCAGGCGGAGGAGATCGCCGCGGCGAACGGGCGCGTCGCACCGTTCCGCATCCTGCGCGGGATCGAGTGCGACATCCTCCCCGACGGCTCGCTCGACCTACCCGACGACGTGCTCGCGGAGCTCGACTGGGTGCAGGCGAGCGTTCACGCAGGGCAGCGCGCAAGCGCCGACGCGATCACGAAGCGCGTAGTCGACGCGCTAAGGCACCCGGCCGTGTCATGCCTGTCGCACCCGAAGGGGCGGATCATCAACCACCGCCCGGAGAACGCCCTCGACCTCGAGCGCGCCTTCGAGGTGATGGTCGAGGAGGGTGTCGCGGTGGAGGTGAACGGGCTGCCCGACCGCCTCGACCTGCGCGACGCATATGTGAGGCTCGCGATCGAGGCACGCGTCCCGATCGTCTGCTCGACGGACGCGCACTCGACGCGCGGCCTCGGGAACATGCAGCTCTCCGTCGCGACGGCTCGGCGCGGCGGCGCGGCGGCCGCCGACGTCCTCAACACGCGGCCGCTCGGCGGGCTGCCGCTCGGCTCGAGACGTTGAGGGTCCTGACGGCGCATCCGTTCCCGGGCCCTGCGTGGGAGGAGTTGCGTGACGTCGTTTACGCGGAGCCGTCGGAGCTCGAGCGGCCGCGCGAAGACATCGAGGCGCTTGTCGTCGCAGGCGAGCGGGTCGACGGCGCGCTGCTCGACCGGCTGCCGAGCCTCCGCCTGGTGGCGAACTACGGCGTCGGGTACGACCGTGTCGACGTCGGCGAGTGTCACCGGCGCGGTGTCGCGGTCAGCAACACGCCGCGCGTCCTCGATGCGGCCGTGGCGGATCTGGCATTCGGCTTGATTCTCGCCGCGCGCCGGGAGATCGTCGCCCGCGACAGCGCTGTCCGCCGCGGCGCGGCGCGCCGCGGGTGGGCGCAGGGGCGCCTCGCGCCGGACGTCAGCGGCGCGACGATCGGGATCGTCGGGATGGGCCGAATCGGGTCGGCGGTCGCGCGGCGCGCGTTGGCCTTCGACATGCGCGTCCTCTACGCCCGCCGCCGCACCGGCCAAACAACAGACTGTTACAAGGCGGAGTTGCGCGGCCTCGATGACCTGTTGCGCGAGAGCGACATCGTCTCGGTCAACGTCCCGCTCACGCCGGAGACGCGCGGGTTGATCGACGCGCGGCGCCTGGCGCTACTCCGCGACGGCTCGTGCCTCGTGAACACCGCGCGCGGCGAGGTCGTCGACCAGGAGGCGCTCGTCCGCGAGCTGGTCAGCGGGCGGATCAGCGCCGGCCTCGACGTCTTCACGGGCGAGCCGGACGTCCCGGAGGAACTGCTGGGGCTGGACAACGTCGTGCTGACACCGCACATCGGCAGCGCGACGACGAGCGCCCGCGAGGCGATGACGCGCCTCGTCGTCGAGAACATTCTCGCCGTCGACCGCGGCGACCCCGCGGTCACCCCGGTCCCGGCTTCCTAGCCGAGAGAGCGGTTTGCCCGCTTCGTCAGGCGGCGGTGCCGGGGCCGCTGGTCGACCACTCTGCGAGGTCGTACCAGTGCGTCTGCCGCAGTGCCTCCGCGACGCTCGCCTCCGTGTGCGCCGCGTAGAAGACGTGACGGTCGAGGTCGCAGCAGACCGAGACGTCGTTGAGGGAGACGTCGCCGAGCAGCATGACCGCCTCGCTCGGCAGCTTCGCCTCGGCAACGGTGTAGTGCTTGAACTGGAGGTCGGGCGCGATCTCCATCAGACGCGGCCAGTCGGGACACGTGCGTGAGCTCATAGCCCCCTCAGTTCGGCGGTCGCCCCCACGTCCCCTCTCGACCACCGTCCCTGGAGCAGCACCGATCCGCGCTCGTCGCCCGCCGGATAGACGACGAACGACGCCGCGTGCGACAGCTGGTGGTAGAGGTGCGAGCCGCTGTCGTCCGTCAGGCCGAGCGTCAGCTCGAACCGGCCGTCCGCGAGTGGGAGCGCGTCGACGTCGAAGCGCACCGGCACCGCGCCGGATCCGCCGTCCCAGCCGAGCTCGCCGGTGTCGACGGTTCCGCCGGCGAGAACGCGGCCGGCCTCGTCGTGGAGCTCGTAGGTCAACCGCGGCGGCGGCAGCGGCGTCCGCGGGACGAGCTGCAGCTGCAGCGACAACGGCTCCCCCGCGAGGAACTGCGCCCGCTCCGCGCCGTCGGCGCCGACGAGCCTGACGTCCGCGACGCGCACCTCGCCGCTGCCCCACTCCGAGAGGCCCGCGCCGACCTCAGCCGGGTCGCGCTCGTCGGCAAGCATCCGGTGGTACGCCGTCATCGCGTCGCGCGTCGAGCCGTCGAACGCGACCCCGCCGTCCTGGAGCAGCACCGCGCGCTCGCACAGCCGCTCGACGGCCGACGCGTCGTGCGAGACGAACACGATCGTCCCGCCGCTGCGCTTGAAGTCGAAGATCTTCGCGAAGCACTTGCGCTGGAACGCCTCGTCGCCGACCGCGAACACCTCGTCGAGCAGGAGCACGTCGACGGCGAGATGCGACGCGACCGCGAACCCGAGGCGCATGTGCATCCCCGACGAGTACGTGCGGACGGGCAGGTCGATGAACTCCTCGAGGCCCGCGAATGCGACGATCTCGTCGAGCTGCTCGCGGATGCGCGCGCGCTTGATGCCGAGGATCGACCCGTTGAGGAGGACGTTCTCGCGGCCTGTGAAGTCGGGGTGGAAGCCGGCACCGAGCTCGAGCAGCGAGCCGACGCGACCGCCGACCTCCGCATGCCCCGAGCTCGGCCGGATGATCCCCGCGAGGATCCGCAGCAGCGTCGACTTCCCGGAGCCGTTCCGCCCGACCAGCCCGATCGCGCTGCCGGGCTCGACGTGGAACGAGACGTCGCGGAGCGCCCACACGTCCGTCCCCTCGCCGCGACCGCGCAGGAAGAGCTCTCGCAGCGACCGCGCTTCGTGCGTGTAGACGCGGAACCGGCGCGAGACGCGCTCGACGGTGATCTCACCGGGGCGCAGAGGCCAACTCCATCTCGACGAGCAGCGCGAGCGCGTCGACGAACGCAGGGTCGGCGTTCGGCATCTCGATCCGCTCCAGATCCAGGCCCAGCTCGCTCGCGCGCTCCCGCGCCTCGACGTCGATGTCCCAGCGGATCTCGAGGTGATCCGAGACGAAGCCGACAGGGCACACGAGGACGTCGGTGACGCCGCGCTCCTTCAGCGTGACGAGGTGGTCGAGAATGTCGGGCCCCAGCCACGGCTCGCCCGTAGGCGACTCGGACTGGTACGCAAACGACCATTCGGGAAGGCCCGCATCCTGCGCGACGAGCGCCGCCGTCTCGAACAGCTGCTCCTGGTACGGATCGCCGTCTTCCAGAACACGCGCCGGCAGCGAATGCGCCGTGAAGACGACGTGCCGGTGCGTGCCGCGGACGCGCGTCGAGAGCACGTCGACGAACGGCGGAAAGTCGTGCCAGCTCTCGACGAAGCGGAGCGTCGCCCGGCCTGCGAGCGCGTCCTCGAGCTGCGAGCGATAGCCCGCGATCGACAGCCGGGAGTAGTGCGGCGCCAGCACGAGGCCGAGCACCGTCTCCGCGCCGCCCACGACCGCGCGCTCGGCGGCGTCGGCAACGCGCGGCGTCCAGTGCTTCATCCCCGTGAAGACCGGCACCGCGAGCGTGCGCTCCAGGGCCGCGCGCGTCCGCTCGGTGATCTCGTTCAGCGGATTGCGCTGCTCGACGCCCAGCGCTCGATACCGCGCAACCAGGTCTTCGAGGTGCTCCGGCGCAATCGGCCTGCCGCCGCGGATGTCCGCGTAGTACGCGGGAACGTCCTCGAGCCTCTCCGGCGACCCGTACGCCATCAGCACCACGGCGACGTTCACACCCGCGCCTCCACCGTCCGCTCGTGCACGAGCTCCCGCAGCCGTCCGAGCACGTCTGGATCCGTCCGCGGCAGGACGCCGTGCCCGAGGTTGAAGATGTGGCCGGTCCGGCCGCGCGCACGCTCGAGCACGTCGAGCGTCGCGTCGACGATCCTGTCCCACGGGCCGAGCAGCACGGCCGGGTCGAGGTTGCCCTGGACCCCGACCTCGTCGCCGATCTCGTCCCAGCCGCGATCGAGCTCGATCCTCCAATCCAGGCCGATCACGTCCCCGCCCGCCGCCGCGAGCTCGGAGAGCAACGCGGACGCTCCGGTGGCGAAGTGGATCGTCGGCACGTCGACCGCCGCGAGGATCCGCGCGCTGTACGGGCCGACGAACTCGCGGTAGTCGGCCGGCGAGAGCGCGCCGGCCCACGAGTCGAACAGCTGGATCACGCCGGCGCCGGCCGCGACCTGCTCGCGCACGTATCGCGCGAAGCACTCGGCGAGCACATCCATGAGCGCGTGCCACGCATCGGGGTCGGCGTACATCAGCCGCTTCACCTTCGTGAAGTCGCGCGACGGCTTTCCCTCGACGAGGTAGCCGGCCACCGTGAACGGGCCGCCGCAGAAGCCGACGACGGCCTTCGCTTCGTCGAGCTCGCCGCGCACGATCTCGATCGCCTCCGCGAGCTCCGGCGCGACCACGTCCGGAACGCGGAGCCGCGACGCGTCGACGACCGGCGGGTCGACGACGGGCCCCACGCCTTCGACCAGAGCGACGTCGACGCCCATCGCGACGGCCGGGGTCATGATGTCGGCGAACACCACGGCGGCGTCCACGTCGTGCCGTGCGACCGGCTGGAGCGTCACCTCGGCGCAAAGCTCCGGCGTGCGGGCGACTGTCCAGAAGTCGTGACGCTCGCGCAGTTCGCGGTATTCCGGGAGCGAGCGCCCCGCCTGCCGCATGAACCACACGGGCGTTCGCTCGACCGGCTCTCGCCGTGCGGCGCGCACGAGCAAAGGCTCGGACATGCGGCACTACAGTAGCCGCGGATGCACACGGTGCCCGCCCATGCGGTTCCCGCGGGACCGCTCGCAGTCCGCTGGCTCGGGTGGGAGCTGATCGAGTCGCCGCGGGCGGGCGCGGTGACGCCCGTCGAGGTCGAGCTCGAGAACGCAGGCACGGTTCCGTGGCGCATCGACCGCGAACGCCGTGTCGAGATCGGCTACCACTGGCTCGACGACCGCGGCAACGCCTTGACCTGGGGCGGCCTCTGGGCGCCGTTGCCGCACGCGGTCGCACCCAGCGAGCGCGTGCGCCGGCGCGTCGAGCTTCGAAGCCCGCTCGGGCCCGGGACGTACACGCTCGCCTTCGACCTCGTCGACGCCGGACGCCGCTGGTTCTCCGAGGTCGGCAACGCGCGCCTCGAGCTCGCGGTCGAGGTCGGGCCGCGGATCCCGCGCCGCGCGCTGGCGGTGGTCTTCACGCCGGGGCCCGAGGAGTTAGTGGCTCAAAGCCACAGATTCCTGCGGAGCCAGGACGAAGCGCTCGTGCCGCGCGGCGAGGAGGAGGCGCTGGCGCACCTCGCGCCCGGTTGCGAGCCGGCGCCGGACTGGTCGCGGCGGCTGCTCGACGCCCACGCGGAGGGCTTTGCCGTCGTCGCCGGCTCGATCGAGACCACGGGCGTCCGCCGCCCGCGCGAGCTCGAGCCGTGGCGGCCGGGCGCGGGACGCGTCCCGCAGTTCGCGCACCCGCTGCTCTGCGCGTCCCTGATCCCGGGCGCGGAGCCGTCGTGGGAGTGGTCGGACGTCGCCGGGCTGCCCGCCCTCGCGCACCCACCGAACGAGCCGTGGCTCTACGACGGCAGGATCGTCGTCAGAGCTCCACGGCGATCCGGTCGTCGACGCGGCTGAACACCCACGCGCCGAATGCAAGCGACAGGGCTGCGGCCACGACAAGGTAGAGGACGTTGCCCAGCCCTGGCGTCGTGCCGGCCCACAGCGGATTCCGGAACGCCTCGATCGGCGGCGTGAGCGGGTTCGCCCAGTACAGGATCTCCTGCAGCGTCTCGTGGCCCGGAAAGAAGCTCTCGTCCCAGATCACCGGGGTAAGGAAGAACCACGGCAGCAGGAGCGAGCCGACGAAGGGCTCCACGTCCCGGAAGAGCACGTTCAGCGTCGCGACGGCGAGCACGAGCCCGGCCGTGAGGAAGCCGATCAGCACCGCGATCGGCAGCGACAGCCACGCCACGTCGCGCGACGCCGGGATGAACACGAGACAGAGCACGAACAGGATCGCGACCATCACCCCGAAGGTGATCAGGTTCGTCCCGACCACGGCGAACGCCGTCAGCTGGCGCGGGAACCGGGTCTTTCGGATCAGCGGTGCCGCATTCACCATCGCGCCCGCTCCAGCCTGCACCGACGTTGCGAAGAAGACCCAGGGCGCGAGCCCCGCGAGCAGGTAGAGCGGGTAGTAGCTCACCTGCGTCGTCCGCCACATGTAGTGGAAGACGAACAGGTACACGCCCATCAGCACGAGCGGCGGGATCAGCACCCACAGCACGCCGAGCAGCGACCCCCTGTACTTCGACTCGAGATCGCGCCGCCAGAGGCTGCCGAACAGCTCGCGATAGCGGATCAAGTCGGTGTACGTCGTCACCACGCCGACCTAGTCTAGGTACCGCATCAGGAGGCGCCTGCGCCACGCAAACAAGCCCTTAACGACGAGCGGTTAGCGTTCCCGCCGTGAGCGCGGCGGCCGCCTTGATCGCCTTTCCCGCGGCTGCGCTCGTGCTCGCCGGGCTGCTGCGATCCCCGTGGGCGCTCCGCCTCGTCTCGGCGCCGCGCGAGGACCGTTGGCACACGCAGACGACCCCGAACCTGGGCGGGATCGGCATCTTCGCGGGGCTCGCCGCCGGATCGCTCCTCGCCCTCGCACTCGGCGCCGTCACCAGCTCGCACGCGGAATTCGCGGGGATCCTCGCCGGCTGCTCGATCCTCTTCGTGTGCGGCCTGCTCGACGACGCGTGGCACCTGCCGCCGATCGCGAAGCTCGGCGGCCAGTTCGCGGCGGCCGCGGTCGCGCTCGCGTCGGGGCTCAGGGTCGAGATCGTCGGCAACGACCTGCTCGCGCTCGCGCTGGCCCTGATGTGGCTGGTCGGCATGACGAACGCCTTCAACCTGCTCGACAACATGGACGGCCTCGCGGCGACGCTCGCGGCGATCGCGGCCGCATTCTTCGCAATCGACGCCGTGACGATCCACCCGAACCGCGGTGTGCTCGTGCTCTCGCTCGCGCTCCTCTGCGCGGCCGCCGCGTTCCTGCCCTTCAACGTGTGGCCGGGCCGTGGGGCACAGATGTTCATGGGCGACTCGGGCTCCCAGGTGCTCGGGTTCGCGCTCGCGGCGTTCGGGCTCGCGTCGAGCTGGAAGGTGGCGGGGACGACGGTCGCGACGCTGCTGCTGCCGCTGCTCGTCCTCGCGGTGCCGATCCTCGACACGACGCTCGTGACGGTCGTGCGCCTCCTCGAGGGGCGGCCGATCTACCAGGGCGGCCGCGACCACACGTCGCACCGGCTCGTGTACCACGGCCTTTCCGAGCGGCGCGCCGTCGTGCTGCTCGCCGTGATCTCGGCCGCGCTCGGGGCGACGAGCCTCACCTACAACGTGCTCGGCAACGGCCGCGTGACCCTGATCGGCGTCCTGCTCACGTTCGCGCTCCTCGTCCAGTTCGGCAGCTTCCTCTCCGACGTCGACCGCAATCCGGCCGCGGCGACGACCGGCCGCGGGTTCCTCAAGCGGACGTTCGTCTTCCACCGGCGCCGCCTGATCGAGGTGCTCGTGGACTTCGCGCTCGTGACCGCGTCCTTCTTCGCTGCGTACCTGGTGCTCGTCGGCTCCGAGTCGAGCGTCAACCAGCGAGCGCTGTTCGTCGCGTCGCTGCCGGTCGTGCTCGCGGCGCGGTACGCCGTCTTCATCCCGCTCGGCCTCTACAAGGGCGTCTGGCGCTACGCCGGCGCTCGCGACGCAGCGCGCGTGCTGACGGCCGTCGCCGTGTCGGAGGCCCTCGCGTTCGGATTCGTCGCCGCGACGCAGTCGCCGTTCCGCGACTTCCCGCGCGCGGTCTTCCTCGTCGACATCCTGCTCTGCGCCGCGCTCGTCGGCGCCTCGCGCTTCTGGGAGCGCGCAGCCTCGCGCGGACTCGCGTCGCTTCGCGGCCGCGCCGACCGGCGCCGCGTGCTGATCGTCGGCGCGGGACGGACCGGACGCAGCCTGCTGCGCGAGTTGCGAGAGACGCCCGGGGAGCGGGTGGTCGGGTTCGTCGACGACGATCCGCGCCTGTGGCGGCGGCGGCTCCAGGGCGCGCCGGTGCTCGGGAGCGCCGACGAGGCCGCGCGAATCATCGTCGAGGCGCGTCCCGAGCAGGTGCTCGTCACGATTCCGAACGCGCCGCGCGAGCGGCTCGAGTTCGTGATCGACGCGTGCGCGCGCGCCGGTGTCGAGCTGCACTTCGTTCGGCGCGAGTTCGCGGCGGAGCCCGCGGCTGCGCGGTCGACCGCAGAGTGACGCCGACCGCGGCGTGAGCACGGCTGCAGCGTGGTTCCCCCGGCTCCGGTCACGCGTGCGGGCCGAGCGGCTCGCGGGCGTCTTACCGCTGGTGACGATCTACATCTGGCTGTGCCTCCTGTACGGCTGGGAGGCATGGGGGAACCTCACCCCGTGGCTCTTCACCGACGAGCTCGAGCACACCCAGTTCTCGCGTGCGATCGCCGAGACGGGCCGCGCGGCGCGGCGCGGCGTCGAGCAATCGCCGGACTCGCTCTACGCGTACATCGTCGCGCCCGCCTGGTGGATCCACGACACGAGCGCAGCGTACGGCGTCGCGAAGGCGATCGGTATCGCGGCGATGACCGCTGCGATCTTCCCCACCTACGCCCTCGCGCGGATGCTCGTGTCGAAGTCGGCGGCCCTGGTGACCGCAACACTCACGGTCTCCATCCCTGCGTTTGCGTACTCGTCGCTGCTCCTGCAGGAACCGCTCGCCTACGGGTGGGCGACACTCGCCTTGTGGCTGGCGACGCGCGCGCTCGTGACGCCGACGCGCGGGTGGCTCGCCGCTGCGGTCGCCGTCGCGCTCGTAGCGCCGTTCGTCCGCAGCGAGCTCGTCGTCGTGCCCGCGGCGTTCGTCGTCGGCGCGGCGCTGTGGTGGCTGACCGGGGTTCGCGGGATCGCGTGGCGCCGCGGCTGGAGCACGTGGGACTGGGCGGGCTTTCTGCTGCTCGCGATCGGCGCTGTGATCGTGGTCAACGGCCTCGCGAGCTCGCATTCCGCCGAATGGCTGAGCGCGACGCAGCACTACAAGGGACGGATGGTCGAGAACGGCGCCTGGGCGATCGGCGCGTTCGTGATCGGGATCGGGATCCTCCCCGCGGCCGCCGCGATCGCGGCCCTCGCCCCGGGCCGCTGGTCGCTACGACCGCGGGCCGAACGCGCGTTCCTCTGCATCGCCCTGCCGACGCTACTCGGGTACGCGTGGTACACGGCGGTCAAGGCCGCGTACATCTCCACGGTCTTCTCGACGCTCGTCGAGGAGCGGAACTTCATCTACGCGGGGCCGACGCTGTTCGTCCTCGCGGCGCTCTTCCTGTCGCGCCGGCGCACGCACGTCGCAGCACTCGTCGTCGCGGCCGTGGTCCTCACGTACCTGATCGTCAAGACGCCGTACCACATGTACGAGCACTTCTACGCCGACGCTCCGGGGCTGTCGATCCTCCAGTCGGCGAACCGCGTGCTGTCGCTGACACCCGGGGAGGCGCAGATCGCCTTGCTCGTGATCGTCGCGGTGTGCGTAGGCGTCCTCGCGGCAATCGCCTTCTTCCCCGGGCGGTGGCTCGGCGGCACCGTCGCCGCCGCGGCGCTGCTCGTCCTCGCGTGGAACCTCACAGGTCAGATCACCGGCGCGCGCTCCTCGCACGAGTTCGGGGATCAGCTGCTGGCGAACCTGCCCACGCCGCACGACTGGGTGGACGAGGCGACCGGAGGCGAGCCGACCGTCTACTACGGGCAGCGCGTGAACGTCGATCCGAACGGGGCGTGGCTGCTGGAGTTCTGGAACCGCTCGATCCAGGCGTTGTGGACCCTCGACGGCACGGGCGTCGGGCCGGGGCCGACGGTGACGCCGGACGTCGTCGAGCCGACCGGTGAGATCAAGCTCGACCGGAAGTTTGACTACGCGGTCACGGACGAGGGAGTCAACCTCGTGGGGCGCGTCGTCGCGCAGCGCGACCACCTCGTCGGCGGCGCCCCCGCAACGTGGCGGCTGTACCGCGTCGCGCAGCCGATGCGGCTGCGCAAGAACGTGGAGGGCTTCTTCCCCGACGGGTGGACCGGCGAGCGCAGCGCGTACTCGCAGTTCTCGACGGCCGAGAACCGCGACGGCTTCCTGATCGTGAAGGTGAGCCGCACCGGCGGCGGCAAGACGGTGCCGGCGAACGTCACGCTGCAGGTCGGCGATCTTGTGATCGGCGAGGACACGCAGCCGAAGCTCGGCCGCGTACGTGTCGAGCGCACCGTCCAGGTGCCGCGGGAGCTGAACCATGAGTTCATCGTCGACGCGCCGGCCGCGCCGTTTCGCGCGGAGGTGCGCGTGTTCCCGACCTTCAGCCCGCACGCGCTCGATCCGAACAGCAGCGACGTTCGCGAGCTGGGGGCGCAGGTCCGGTTCAAGTTCGTGCCGCGGCTGCCTCTGCCGATCTCCGGACGGCCGTCGATCACGAAGGGCGTCTACCGCGACGGCTGGATGGGCGAGACCGCGACGCACACGGTCTGGGGCGGCGTGCGCTCCCCGGTAACGGTCACGCTCGCCCGTCCGGCGGGGCCGGGCCGTGCGCGGGTGCGGCTGCGCGTGGCGCGGCTCGGCTTCGTGAACAGGAGCGGTTCGCTGCGGCTGGAGGAGATGTCGACGGCCGACGAGCGCAACGTCTCGATCGCGCGTGGCACGCGCACCGTCACGCTCGACGCGCCGCGGCCACCCTTCCGCGTCACGGCCGAGGCTGCGCCGACCTTCGTGCCGGAGCGGGTCGTGCCCGGCTCGCGAGACGACCGCGAGCTCGGCGTACGGATCAACTTCGGCTCGCGCTGACGACGTACGTGAACCGGCGCCGGAGGACGAGGCGCGCCAGCGGGCCGATGCCCTCGGCGGCGCGCGCCGTCGCCACGATCGGCCGCGGGAGGGCGACGCGCTGCGGCACGAAGAACGGACGCGCTTCGATCCGCGGGAAGCCGGCGCTCGACAGCGCGGCCCGGAGCGGCTCGAGCTCGTAGCGGCGCGGGCTGACGTCGAACACGATCTTCTTCTCCGTGTACGACGCGACGTGGCGGAAGAACGACGCGTGGTCGCGCGCGTAGTAGAGAGCGCGGAAGAGGGTCGTCGCGGCGACAGGGTTCGTCGGCGCGTAGTCGTTCAGGTCCGCACGCTCGATGCGTGCGCGGTCGCGGAGCCGCCGGCGCGCGGCCGCGACCATCTCGTCGTTCGCGTCGACGCCGAGGTACGCGAGGCCGCGCGCGAGCAGGAACTCGCCGACGCCGCCGTCTCCGCACGCGAGGTCGCACACGACGTCCGCGGGCTCGAGCCGCGTGCCGAGGTCCGCCACGAGCTGAGCGCGCCGCCGCAGGTACGTCTCGGAGTCCGCGTAGGCGGTCTCGCTCCATTCCGCGGCGTGCGGCGAGTACTGGTCGCTCACCTGAGGGCGCGCAGGCGCTCCGGATGCTTGCGCACGAAGCGCGCGATCCCGCGCCAGTGCCAGAGCGTGCGCCGGGTCAGGAACGTGCGATCCGTCACGGCCTGATGCGCGTGCTCCACCACCGCGGTCGGCACGTACCACCGCTCCCAGCCTGCCTTCGCGGCGCGGTAGCAAAGGTCGATGTCCTCGCCGTAGAGCCGGAACCCCTCGTCGAGGCCGCCTAGCTCGTCGAGCATCTCACGACGGAGCATCAGGAACGCGAGCAGCATCCAGTCGGCCTCGACCGGCTCGTCGGGCTGCTCGTCGAGGTGGTAATGCGCCGTCTGCGTCGTATGCGGGTCGCGGAGCCGCCGCAGTGGCGTTCTGCGCCAGATCGTCCCGGCGACGGTCGGGAACCGCCGGCGCGACGGCTGGAGCCGGCCGTCGGGGTACACGAGCCGCGGCCCCGCGATCCCGCACCGGGCTCGAGACGCCATCAGCTCGCGCAGCGTCGGGACGGCGCCCGGGCGCGGCAGCGTGTCCGGGTTCGCATTGACGATCAGCTCGGCGGTGGTCTCCGCGGCGGCGCGGTTGACGTTCGCGGAAAGCCCACGCGGTGCGTCGTTGTGAAGCACGCGAACTCCGGCCGGCACCGCTCCGACGCTGCCGGGGATGTTGGCGACGACGATCGTCTCGTCCACCTGGGGCGCGAGCGCCGGCAGCAGCCGCTCGAGCTCGGGCGCGTTGCCATGCGAGACGACGATCGCTGCAACCGTCAGACGCCCAGCACCTCCCGGTACGCCGCGACAACGCGCCGCGCCGTCTCGTCCCAGGAGAACAGCTGGACGCGTTCGAAGCCCGCCTCTACGCGCGCGTCGCGCTCCGAGAGCGCGCGGCGGATTCCCTGCGCGAGCTCCCGCTCGTCCGCGTAGACGGCCGCGTCGCCGCCGACCTCGCGCATCGCTTCGTCGTTCGTCGCGACCACGGCCGTCCCGCAGGCCATCGCCTCGAGGACGGGCAGGCCGAATCCCTCGTAGCGCGACGGCAGCACGACGCAGGCCGAGCGACGGTAGAGCTCCGCGAGTGCGGGCTTGTCGACGTATCCCTTCAGCTCCGCCCCTCGCGCCTCGAGCTCCCGCGCGAGCGCCGGCTCCTTCTCCGGCCCGGCGACGACGAGCGGCATCCCGACCTCGCGCGCTGCGTCGGCCGCGGCAAGCGGGTTCTTGCGCTCCTGGATCGCGCCGACGAACAGGAGGTACCCGTCGTGCGCGACGTCGTCCCGCGCGCGGGTGAACGCGGGATCGACCGCGTTCGGCGTGACGACGACCTTGCGCGCGTCGATGCCGTACAGCTCGACGAGGTCTCGCTTCGTGCGCTCGGACACGGCGCACACGCGGGCGGCGGCGCGGACGGATCGCGGCACCACGCTGCGGAAGACGAAGCGATCCCAGCGCCCCATCACGCGCGCGTCACGCTCGAAGGACAGGTCGTGCACCGTCACGACCGCCGGGCACGGACTGCGGAGCGGCAGCGAGTGCTGGAAGTGCGCGAGCGCCGGGCGCAGGCGGTGCAGCAGCCGCGGCAGCGCCCAGGCCATGCGGAGCTCCTGCGAACGCGCCCGAAGCGCGATCGTCTCGACTCCGGGCGGAACGAGCTCGGGTCGGCGCGTGACGGCCGCGATCGTGAGCGCCCCGTCGGCAGCCGTCGGCATGCGGCGGAGCAGGTTGTGGACGTACGTCTCGTCGCCGGTGCGCTCGCGCCCGAGCACGTCGGCGTCGACGACGACGAGCGGCGCGAGCCGCCCCGACACCGACGCAGCGGTCACGCCAGCTCCCGGTAGACGTCGGCGGTGAGCTCTGCGCCCCGTCGCCACGTGTACCCGCTCGCGACTGCGGGGCCCGCGCGCGCCAGCTCGTCGCGGCGCGCGACGGCGGAACGAATCCCCTCGGCGATCGCGCTCGGTTCATACGGGTCGACCAGCACGGCGGCTCCATTCGCCAGCTCGGCCATCGGCGTCCCCTCGCTCGTCACGACGGGCGCGCCGCAGGCGAGCGCCTCGAGCACCGGGATTCCGAAGCCCTCGTAGAGGGACGCGTACGCTACGCAGGCCGCGCCGCGATACAGACGCGCGAGGTCGTCGTCGCTGACGTAGCCGAGGAAGCGTACGCCGTCGCCGCCCACCTGGACGTCGCCCCAACCCGGCGCGCCGGCGACTCGAAGCTCGACGCCGGCGAGCCGCGCGGCCTCGGCGACGCGTTCGAGGTTCTTCCGCGGCTCGACCGTCCCGACCGCGAGGACGTACTCGCCGTCGGCGCGCTCGCCCTCGGGCCGGAACGGCTCGCCGACCGCCGGCGGCACGATCCGGATCTGCTCCTCGGGCACGCGCAGCAGCTCGACGAGCTCGCGGCGCGAGAAATCCGAGATCGTGATCACGCGATCGGCGGCGCGGACGACGCGCGGGACGAGCGCGCGCGAGTACGTCCGGCTCCACAGGTTGAAGGCGTCGGGATGGCGCAGCACGCCGAGGTCGAGCACCGTGACGACGTACGGCACGCGCGCGCGGATCGGGCCTCGGAAGCTCGGACAGTGCAGCACGTCGAGACGGCGCGCCCGTCTCGGCAGCACGAACGGGTACCAGACGGTGTCGCGCACGACGGCGGTCGCCCGGCCGGAGCCGCCCCACGTGAGCGGGACGACGTCCACGAGCTCTCGAAGGTGCGGGAGCAACCCGTTGACGTACCGCGCCGTCCCCGCCCGCGTGAGACGGAGCGGCGAGAGATCCAAGCCGACGCGCACGGGTCAGAGTCTCGCAAGCGCCTGCTCGTACGCCCGGATGAACACCTCGCCCGCGCGGCGCCAGGTGAATACCGACGCGTGCGCGAGCCCCTTCGGGACGAGCTCGTCGCGACGGGCGATCGCCTCACGAATCGCGTCCGCAAACGCCTGCGGGCTGCTCGGGTCCGCGCGAACGGCCGCAACGCCTGAGGCATCGTCGAGCGACTCGTCGGCGGACACGACCGCGGGGACCCCGCTCGCCATCGCCTCGAGCACGGGAATGCCGAATCCCTCGAATCGCGACGGAAACGCAAACGCTGACGCGCCGCGGTACAGACGCGCCAGCTCCTCGTCGCCGACGTAGCCGAGCCGAATCACGCCCGGCCCGTCGAGCTGCGGCTGCGGTCCCCAGCCCGCGGCTCCGACGACCGCGAGCGCCGGCTCGCCGCCGAGCAGCTCGTGCGCGGCGAGCAGCGTCTCGAGATTCTTGCGCGGTTCGAGCGTCGCGACGGTCAGCACGTACGGGCGGCCGAGATCGGCCCGCTCGCCCCCGTCCGTGAACGTGTCCGACTGCGCCGGCCACGCTACGTGCGTTCGCTCGAGCCCGACGCCGAGCATGGTGTGGACGTCCTGCTGCGTCCGCGTCGAGTTGCAGATGATCACGTCGGCGGCCTGCGCCGCATGGCGGTACTTCGCGCCGTGCATCCGCACCGTTCGGCCGTGCGTCCACTCGGGGAAGCGCAGCGGCACGAGGTCGTGGATCGTCGTCGCGCGCACGCCACTTCGCTGCGGCGGGTACATCCAATCCGAGAAATGCAGGACGTCGAAGCGGCCGAGCCACCGCTCCGCCGCGGGCCATTGCAGGCGCGACCACGCGGTGCGCCAGGCGTGCGACGGCGGCAGCGTCGGCAGCCAGCGCTCGACGTCGAGCCCCTCGAGCGCCTCGTCGACCAGATGCCGGCGGAGTGGGCTCAGCGGCGCGAACGCGACGACATCGGCGCCGAGGTCGACGAGTGCGCGCAGCGCGCCGAGCACGAAGTTGCCGACGCCGGTTCGTGGGTGGGAAAGCGGCGAGACGTCGTACGCGATCCGCACTACGCGGGGAGCACGAATCGGCCGAGCGCGAGGTGGACACCGAGGCGACGCGAGTCGCCCGCGCCGGGCACCTTTGTCGGCGAGACGGAGAGCGCGAGCTCGCACCGCCCGCCGCGCGAGCGCAGCGGCAGGAGCACGTTCGTCGTCCCGCCGCGCGCGACGCGAACCGTTCGGATCGCCCTCCCGAACGAGCTCGCGCCGACGGACTGTGCACGCCCGACCAGGTTCGGATCGCTCTGCAGCGTCACCCACAGCGATCCGCCCCGGCACGCGCGCCGGAGGTAGCGCACGCGCGGCCCCGTCCACGTGTCGGGATAGACGCCCGTCACGACGGTCCGTTTCCGCAGCGGCCGGTCGACCTTCCAGAGGAAGACTCCCTTGCGGAGGTCCGCCGCGACCCTGCTCCCGATCGGGTCGACGGACGCGTCCGTCAGCACGTAGCGCGCGCGGATCGGACGGTTTCCGGCCGTGAAGACGCCTGTCCGGGCGTCGAAGAACGCCTTTTGCTCCGCGAACCCGCCCGGCAGCGGGTCGTGAAGCGCATAGACCGGACCGACGCTCCGCGAGAAGAACTCATTCAGCCACACGACCTTTTCGTCCGTGAGGCTGCGCGGCTGCGGGCAGCGCTCGGACGAGCACTTCGTCCAGATCACCGCGACGTCGGCATCGCGCCCCGCAGCGCGGTCGATCCAGTCGCGCTGCTGGTGGTTGATGCCCTGGAAGAGCGCCCCGACCGCCGCGTTGCGGAACCCGTGGACGTCGTCGTTGACCGTCCACGAGACAGCGACGAACCATCCCGCGACCAGCGTCGGCAGCACCCACGCGCGCGCCCGTGGCACGAGCAGGAAGAGGAGCGCAGCGAGCGTCGAGCCGACGAGCGCGAACGCGGCGACGTGGTCGAGCGAGATGACGTGGTCCTGCAGACGCCACCAGAAGTGGAGCATCAGCTCGTCGGCGGTCGCGGACACGCCTATCAGCGTCTCGTACGGCAGCACGCCGGGCAGCGCAGCGGCGATCGCCGCCGCGGCGCCCGCGGCGACGTGACGGCGCGGCAGCCCCGTGTCGATCCACGCGAGCAGCGCGATCACGAGCAATGGCGCGACGTAGAACATGTTCCGCTCCTCGACGCGCGGCGGAATTGGGTTCTGTGACGCAAAAGCCGCCACCTCGATCAGCAGCCACGCCGAGATCGCGACCGTCGCGGCTACGAACGCCTGCAGCCGCCGCGACAGCCGGCGCGCGAGCGCGACGAGCAGAAGCAGCGCCGCGAACGGCACCACGCCGACGTAGAGGTCGAGCTCGGCCACGTGGTACAGCAGCCACTTGAGCACCCCTGCGAGCGTGTACTGCTCCTTCCCGGCCTGCTCGTACGCTCCGAAGACGGCGAGCAGCGGCCGGCCGCGCGCGAGTTGCACGAGCGGGACGAAGACGACGGTCGCCGCGGCGACGCCCCAGATCACCCAGTAGCTGCGGAGCACTCGTCTCCGCCCGTCGAACCACGCGAGCAGGAGCGGTGCCGTAAGCACGGCGGGGAGAAATGCGACGGCCTGCGCACGCACGGCGAATGCGACCGCGACCGCCACGAGCACCAAGACCTGCCGGCGCCACGTCGGCGACTCGAGCATGAGGACGAGCGCGAGCGCCGTGGCGAGGAATGCCGGGTAGAACGCGTTCTCCGTCATCAGCGTCCCCGTGTACGCCATCGACGGAACGAGGAGGGTCAGCACCGCTGCGACGAGCGCGAGCGGCGGCGCGACGAGGCGACGCGCGAGGAAATACGCGGGCAAGGCCGCGAGCGACATCAGCACCGCGTTGATCGCCTTCGCCGCCATGTACGCGTCCGGAACCGCGTCGAAGACCCTCCAGGCCGGCGCGATCAGGACCGGGTACACGAAGCCGTACGCGCCTGTCGGCTCCCCGCGGACGAGGAACCGGCCGCCGTCCGCGAACGACTTCGCGAGCTCTGAGTAGATCAGCTCGTCGACCATGATCCACGGCGCGACGACGCGACGGGCAAGCACGAAGCGGACGAGCACCGAAACCGCGACAATTCCTACGAGCCACGCCCATGCGGGGACGGCCCGCACCGCAGCCAGCGAGCGCGAGCGGGCTTGCACGGCGAGCGCCGTCAGAGCTCGACCTCGTCCAGCGCGCGTCCGATGCGACCGGCCTCGGGCGACGCGGGGTCGATCCCGGCGTCCGCGGCCGCTGCGGCGACCTGCTGCAGGACCGCGTCGCGCACCGCCTCGCCGCCCGCAGCCTCCTCGAGCGCGGCGGCGTACTGGTCGGCCACGCGCTCGACGTCGTGCTCGCGCTCGGCGAGCCTCCGCGCCGCCTCGCCCATCGCCGCGCGCGTGTCGGAGTCGGCAAGCTTCGCCATCGCCTCGGTCAGCGCCGTGAGCTCCTCCCGATCGGGAGCGACCTTCACCGCAACGTCGTCCGGAAGCTCGGAGAACCAGCCGACGTCCGACACGAGCAGAGGCTTCCCGAGCGAGAGCGCGCGAATCGCGGTGCCGCTCGTCTCCCCCATCGTCGGCGTGCGAAGCGAAACGACCACGTCGGCGGCCGCCATCAGCGACCAGAGTCGCGACTCGTCGACGTAGCCGTGCCGGACGACGGCGTCGGCGACACCGGCGGCGCGGATGCCCATGTCGACGTCCGGCGCCGCCGCCCCGACGAGCACCAGCCGCGCGCCCGGATGGTGGTCGCGAAAACGCGCGAATGCCTCGAGCAGCCGGCCGGTGCGTTTGGAGGCGTTCAGGTTGCCGAACGCTCCGAACAGCGGGTCGCCCGCAAGCGACTCCGCCTCGATCGCCGGCCGCGGCCAGGCCGGGTGGGCGATCTGCCAAAGCGGCCCCTTGTAGCCGCGCTCGCGCACGCGCTCGGAGACGAACTGCGAGTGGGCGATCAATCCGGTGGCGCGGTCGAGAACCTCGCCGCAGAGTGGGAAGTCCTCGGGTCGCACCTCCCAGAGCGGCGGAACGCAGCCGTCGATGACGCCGAGCCCGAGCAGGCGTGCCGCAACACCTCCCTCGCGCTCCATTGCCGCGAGGTAGCCGGGGCCGTCCTTGCGCCCGAGCGTCGTGCCGGCGACGAGGTGGTGAAGCACGAAGTCGTGCAGGACGACGACTCCCGGCTCGCGGCGGAGCTGGTCGAGGATCCAACCGTGCGCTTCGGGGTTGTTGCCGACGTGGTAAAGCGCGACGTCGCCCCGCGCCCGGCCGCCGCGCTTCGCGACGTCCACCTCCATTCGCGTGCGCAGGGCGGGCAGCAGCAGCGCGGAGTACTCGGAGATCCCCGTACGCTCCGGCGGCAACGGCGAGTAGTAGGCGACCTTCACGGGAACGACCGCGGTCCGCCGTGGCCGGTGCGGGACCCGTGACACTTCTGTTCCGGTGCCTGACACCGGTTTGTCGCGCGACGCGGTCGTTCGAGCCGACTCCGCGCCACGCCCTGTGGAAGACGCGTCACAGTCTCGAGGCAGTCACGCCAGCAGGCGGTCGACGACGGCGTCCCACGTGACGGTCTCGGCGATTGCGCGGCCTGCGGTTCCCCAAGCGCGCGCTTCGTCGTCGTGCTCGAGCAGGTACCGGCACGCGCTCGCGAGGTGGGCGGCACTCGGGTCGATCACGAGGCCCGTTTGCCGGTCGTGCACGACGTCGAGCGGGCCGCCTGCGTCACGCGTCGTCACGACCGGCTTCGACGCCATGAACGCCTCGTACGGAACGAGCCCGTAGTCCTCGTCGACCGGCGCGTAATACACGCCGCGGCAGCGCGCGTAGAGGTCGGCGAGCTGCGACTCGCCGACGCGACCGGCGAAGACAGCACGCCCGTCGAGCCCCCGCGCGTGCGCGAGCTGCTCGAGCCGCTGGCGATCGGGCCCGTCGCCCGCGATCACGCAGCGGATCGAATCGTCAGCGGCAGCGGCCTCGAGCAGCAGGTCGATCCGCTTCGCTCGGTCGAGGCGATTCACGGAGAGGACGAAGTCGCCGTACTCGTCGCACCGGAAATCGAGCGCCTGCGGCGGCGGCAGGATCACCTCCGCGTCGAGCCCGAGCGTTCGTTGCAGCCGTTCGGCGACGTTGCGCGAGATCGCCGCGAGCTTCCGCGCCTCCCCGAGCGCGACGCTGTCCAGCCGGTGGACTGCGCGCACCGTCGCACGATCCTCCGGCGACTCGCCGAACTGCCCCAGCTCCGTGCGGTCGAGGTCGTACGCCTGCCGGAACTGGTGCACGAGCCAGACGACCTTGTTCGGGTGCTTGACCGCGTATGACGGGAACTTCGTTCCAATCACGAGGTCGACCGGGCGCCCCTCTACCTCCGACAGGTCGACCAGCCGCCACAGCGCGGCGTTCGTGAGCACCGTCGCGCCGGGGTACCACTTGAACGGGATGGTGACGAGATCGGCCTCGTGGCCGCGCTCACTCAGCTCCTGCGCGAGGCGCTCGGCGAGGATCTCGGCGCCGCCGCGGGCGAACGGCACCTGGGGGCTGCATACCGCGATGCGCATCTACGTCCGCGCGACGACCGCGTAGTCGAGCGGCGCGAAGAGGATGTCCGCCACCTCCGGCGCGACGCCCTCCGGGCGCTCCGGCGGGTTCAGGAACCGCGTCTCGGCTTCGCGGAACCCAACCTGGCGGACGAGCAGCGCGAGCGTCTCCGGAACGAGAGGCTGCGCGTGCGTAAGGTCGGCGAAGTAGTTCCGCAGCGCAAGCGGACTGAGCGGGTTGATCGTCTCCGCTACGAGGACGCCGCCGGCACGAAGCTTCTGCGCCGACAGCTCGAGCGTGCGCACGAGCATGGCCGCGGGCAGGTGCTCGACGACCTGGCCCATGAAGATCCCGCCGAGTGAATCGTCCTCGAGCGTCTCCAAATACGAAACGGCGTCGGCCTGCGTCACGTCCAGGCCCTCGCCCTGCGTGAACGCGACCATGTCCGCGTCCGGATCGATTCCGCGCGCCTCGACGCCGGCTTCGCGGAGCAACTCGAGGAACTCGCCGCGGCCGCACCCGATGTCGAGCGTGGGAGCCGCATCGCGGAAGTCCTCGACATATGTGCGCTGGCGCTCGCGCACCGACTCGGTTCGTCCGCGCATCTTCGACTCGAACGCGAAGTAGTCCGGGAACGCATCGGCCTTCGGCTGCGGAGCGACCGTCCGCGGCGCGTCGCCGGCGCCGCGGCGCTCGACGCGCGTCAGCCGCTCCTCGAGCTCGCCGACCTCACGCGCCGTCGCCCCGGCGTCGCGCGCCTGCTGCTCGACCGCGCGTGCGTGCTCATCCATCCGCTCGGAGACCGCGAACGACGCGGTCTGGATCTTCCTCGAGAGCTCCGTCGCCTGGTCGTCGAGTTGCTCGGCCGTCGTCCGCCCGAGTTCGCCGTGTGCGATACGCAGCGCCTCCGTCTCCTCCCAGAGCGCGTCGATCAGCTTCAGCGCCGCGTCGTTGAACATCCGCTGGTCGAACGCGAGCGGCTCGACGTACCAGCGCAGGAACGGACGGAGGAGCCGCTTGACGGCGTACGCGGCCGTGCCTTTCGCGCCGAGCCGCCGCTCGAGCGGCCGCTCGGCGGTGACCGCCCAATAGCGCTCGGCGAAGCCGCGCACGCCCGCACGCGCGTCCGTGCGGTCGCCGTCCCGCGCGCCCGTGCGGCGGATCTCGCGCCGCAGCCGCGCGTACAGCTCGGCGATGTCGATCGACTCCTGGGGGTCGCGCGCGGAGGCGGCCGTCGCTTCCTCCGAGGCCGGCATGTGTGCCGATTGTAGTGGGGAAGTGTGACGGGACTGTGACCACGGACATGGCCGTTTCCGGTCGGCGAACACGTCCGTTCCTGGTTGATCTCGTCAGACCAGCTCGACCAGCTTGACTAGACCAACCCCATGAACGGCCACGTCCCACCTGCTGCGTCCACAAGCCGCCAAAGTAGGCTCGCGCGGGTGGTTGCGATCAGCCTCCTGACGCTCGTCCCCGGGCTCAGCGGCGGCTCCGAGACGTACGCGCGCGAGCTCTGTCGCGCGCTTGCACGCGTCGGTGAGCTCGAGTACCGCGTCTATCTGCCGCCGATCGCGTCAGACGCGGCTGACGGGCTCGACGGCGTCGTCGTCGACAGCTACCGCGGGTCGCGCACCATGCGGGGGCGCATCGCCGCGATGTCTCTCGCGGCTGCGCGATCCGCGCCGCTTCGACGCTCACTCGAGCTCGACCGCCACGACGCGATCCACTTCCCGCTGTCCGTGATGCTCCCGCGCGTCGAGCGACCGCCTGCCGTCACGACGGTCCTCGACCTCCAACATGAGGAGCACCCGCAGTTCTTCGGCCGCGCCGAGCTTGCGTACCGCAAGGCCGTCTACGGCTGGTCGATCCGCCGGTCGCGCATAGTGATCACCATCTCCGAGCATGCGCGCGAGACGCTGATCGAGCGGTACGGCCTGCCGCCGCAGCGCGTCCGAGCGATCCACCTCGCGGTCGACCACGAGCGGTTCAGCGCGGACGGCCGCGTGCGCGGCGAATTTCTGCTCTACCCCGCGCGGCCGTGGCCGCACAAGAACCATGCGCGGCTGTACGAGGCGTTCGCGCACGTGCGGCGCGAGCGGCCGGAGCTGCGGCTCGTGCTCACGGGCGAGGGCGACTTCGGCGCGCTCCCGTGCGGGGTCGAGGCGCGCGGCCGAGTCGCGTCGGACGAGCTCGTCGACCTCTACCGCAGCGCGGCAGCAGTCGTCTTCCCGTCCCTGTACGAAGGCTTCGGCATGCCGGTGATCGAGGCGATGGCGTGCGGCTGCCCCGTCGCATCGTCGAACACCGCGTCGTTACCGGAGGTCGCCGGCGACGCGGCGCGCCTGTTCGATTCGACCGATGTGGACGCGATGGCCGGGGCGATCGAAGACGTCCTGCGCGACCCCGCGCCGTGGATCGAGCGTGGCCTCGAGCGCGCAGGCCGGTTCACGTGGGACGCAAATGCGCGCGCCCACGACGCCGTCTACCGCGAGCTCGCCTCTTCCTGACGCCGCGCGAGCCGTTGGACCTCGGCGTCCACGAGCAGATGGACGAGGTCGTCGAACGCGCACTCGGGCTCCCACCCGAGGTGCGCGCGCGCCTTCGACGGGTCGCCGACCAGGTCGTGCAGCTCCGCGCTGCCGCGCTTGAGCGATTCGTCGATGTGCACGTACTCGCGCCAGTCGAGGCCGACGCGCTCGAATGCGATCCGGACAAGCTCCTCGACGGAATGCAGCTCGCCGGAGGCGATGATGTAGTCCTCGGGCTCGTCGCGCTGGAGCATCAGCCACATCGCGCGCACGTAGTCGCCGGCGTAGCCCCAGTCGCGCTGTGCGGTCAGGTCGCCGAGCCACACTTCGCCGCTGAGGCCGAGCTTGATCGAGGCGACCGCGTTCGCGATCTTCTGCGGCACGAACTCGAGCGGCCGTCGCGGCGACTCGTGGTTGTACAGGATCCCCGCTGACGCGTGAAGCCCGTAGCGGCGCCGGTACGACCGCGTGATGAAGTGCGCGTACGCCTTCGCGACGCCGTACGGGGTGAGCGGCGCCAGCGGCGTCGTCTCGGTCTGGGGCGTCTCGACCGGCTCGCCGAAGATCTCGCTCGACGACGCCTGGTAGAAGCGGATCGAGCCGTCGACCTCGCGGATCGCCTCGAGCAGCGCGGTCGCCCCGACCGCGGCGAGCTCGGCCGTCAGCACCGGCTGCTCCCACGACATCGGCACGAACGAGACTGATGCGAGGTTGTAGACCTCGTGCGGTCGCACCGAGCGCAGAGCGCGCACGAGCGCGAGCTGGTCGTTCAGGTCCGCCTGGATCAGCTCGAGCCGGTCTCGGATCGCGTCGAGGTTCGCATAGCTCGAGGCGCTGCGGCGGACGACGCCGTAGACGTCGTAGCCCTCGTCGATCAGAAGCTCGGCCAAGAGCGAGCCGTCCTGGCCGCCGATCCCCGTTACGAGCGCCCGCCGCTCCGCCACGCGGCGATGATAGTCCCGTGCCCGACTCGCTCACCGAGCGGCTCCGCGCGCTCCCGCCCGGCCTGCACGGCGGCGGCGACGAGTTCCGCGGTCTCGCCTGGCCCGCGCTCGAGTGGCTCGAGCGCGAAGTTCGCGCTGGGATGCGCACCGCCGAGACCGGAGCGGGAGCCAGCACGCTTGCGTTCGCCGCCGGGGGCGCCGAGCACATCGCAGTCACGCCCGACTCGGGCGAGGAGGGGCGAATCCGGGCGCAGGCGGAACGGATGGAGATCGACGCGTCGCGCGTGCGGTTCGAGATCGGGCCTTCGCACGAGGTGCTGCCGCGCCTCGACCCGGGGCCGCTCGACCTCGTCCTGATCGACGGCGCGCACGGCTTCCCGTACCCGATCCTCGACTGGTGGCTCGTCGCCCCGCACGTGAAGGTGGGCGGCCGGATCCTCGTCGACGACGCCTACATGTCGCCCGTCACCGCACTGGTGGATGCCTTGCGCGCGCAGCGCGCGTGGGACGTCGAGGGGAGTGTCGGCTACCGGACGGCGATCGTGCGCAAGCTCGCGGACGAGCTCCCGCACTGGGATTGGACGGGCGAGCGGATCGGCGGCCGAATGAGCTTCCGCCACCTCCCTCCGAGCGAGCGCGCGGTCGCGTCCGTCCGCCACCGCGTCTTCTCGACGCGCGCCGGCCTCGCGGTTGTCGCGCTCGCACGCCGTCGGAGCCGGCTCCGCTGGCGCCAGACCGGCTAGCTGTGAAGCGCGCGGACGTAGTGCCACGACTCGACGAGCCCGCGCGGCCGTAGCAGCGCCAGCGCGCCGACGTAGAGGACGACGCCGATCACCGCCGCCGCGGCCGTCGGTACGACGAGCGCCGGCAGCCCGAACGAGACGAGCACGATCGCGGTGACTGCGAGAGCCGACCGCGCAAGACCGGCCGCGGCAAGCCGCAGCATTCGCACCGACACGCCGACCATCAGCACGACGATCACGCCGAACGTCGTCACTGCGAGCGCGATCGCCAGCCCCTCGAGCCCCCACAGCTCGCGCAGGCCTACGGTGACGAAGATGTGCACGATCGTCGCGCCGACGGCGAGCGGGAGCAGGATCTGCGGCCGCTCGAGCACGAACAGGATCGGAAACGTGACCGAGAACGCGACCTGCGCCACCATCCACGGCGCGAGGAAGATGACGAGGTTCCCGACCTCCTCCCCCACGTCGCCGGCGAACGCGCTGCCGAGCGCCAGGTGCACCAGGTCGCCGCCGACGAGTGCGAAGACGCCGGCCGCGCCTCCGATCAGCGACAGGCTGACCCACGAAGCGTGCACGACGTGCGCGGCCGCCGAGTCGCTGTCGATCCCGCGTCGCGTCAGCGGCTCGGACGAGATCAGCGAGAGGGACGACGCCGTCGCCGCGACGAGGGTCGCCGCCGCCAGGTACGCGTACGTCAGGCTCGTCTGGTTCCCCTCGCCGAGACCCGAGGCGCCGCGAAGCGCGATCACGTACAGACCCTGGAGCGCGAGCGGAACCGCCGCGGCCCGAACGAGCCGCCACACGCGCGGCGCGATCGCGATCCCGCCGCGGCGCCGCCCGCGCAGGTGGCCGTAGCGCAGCAGCGCCAGGAGCGGGATCGTGAACGCGACGGCGCCGTTCGAGAACACGCCCCAGGCGAGCGACACGAGCCCGCGCGAGTCGGCGAGCGGAATGAAGATCGCGAGCGTCGTCAACGCGCCGACGGCGTAGCCGAACGCGGCGACGGTGTAGCTGTGTGCCGCCGCAAGGGCGCTCGCGGCAACCGCCGCAAGCAGCTGCAGGAACGCGGCGGGGACGACCCACACGAGCGCGTCCGCGGCCGCCTTCGCCGACTCCTCCGGGAGGTTCCCCGTCAGCACCTCGCCGAGCGTGTCCGCGAGCACGAGCGTCAGCACGCACGCAGGCGCCGCCATCACCAGAAACGCGGCCACGTAGGAGAAGAACTCGGCCGTGAGCCGCTCCTCCGCCGCAGCGCGGGTCAGATCGGGGACGAGCACGAGCCGGAACGCCTGCGCCGCGAGCGAGAGCACCAGGTAGACGCCGTACGCGGCAAGGAAGCCGTCGGTCTCCGCGTCGCGGCCGAACTTCTGCGCGAGGTAGGCCCCGGCCACGACGGCCGAGCCCGAGACGGCGACGATCGAAACGCCCGTCGCGAGGCCGCTACGGACGGCGCTCCGGCGGGGCAGGAGGCTAGGCTGTTGCTCACCCTCGCGCATGGCCGAGACGAACTCAAACAGACCCGATACGACGTGGACCGACGACGAGCTTGCGCGCCTGCGCGACGACTTCGGGCGCTACTACCGAGACCGTACCGTCGTCGTCACCGGGGCCGACGGGTTCATGGGCTCGCACCTGACGGAGGCGCTGTGCGCGCTCGGCGCCGAGGTCCACGCGTTCGTCCGCGCCACGTCGAGCGGCGCGCTGAACAACATAGGACACCTGCGCCGGCGCCTCAAGGTCCACTTCGCCGACCTCACCGACAAGACGTCGATCGACTTCCTCGTGCGCGAGTTGTGCGAGTCGCCGGACCGGCCGTACATCTTCCACCTGGGCGCGCAGGCACACGTCCACGAGTCGTGGCACCGCCCGTACGAGACGGTGATGGCGAACACGATCGGGACGCTCAACCTGCTCCAGTCGATCGTCGACCACAAGCTCGAGCTCGAGAAATTCGACACCGCCGGCACCTCCGAGGAGTACGGCAACGTCAACGAGGAGATGCGCGACTTCCACACCTTCGACGCCGACGAGTCGCTGATCCTCCACGAGCGCTCGCCGATCAACCCGAAGTCGATCTACGCAACCGCGAAGGTCGCCGCCGACTTCCTGACGATGAACTACCACGACGCGTACGGCGTCCCGGGCGTCGTCACGCGGATGTTCAACAACTACGGCCCGCGCCAGAACCCGCGCTACGT
>Ga0126307_10000156_pt1 | contig 41520 bp, 43 predicted proteins | sample Plot28_FD_89955 | JGI IMG/M metagenome (GOLD analysis project Ga0126307, IMG submission 89955) | Serpentine soil microbial communities from UC McLaughlin Reserve, CA, USA - Plot28 | ecosystem: Environmental > Terrestrial > Soil > Grasslands | place: USA: UC McLaughlin Reserve, Lake County... | reverse complement strand
GCCGGCCGCGGTTCCGGAGGGTCATCCGCGTGGTCCCGGGGTCGAGCGGCTCCCAGGTGTAGGTGGTCTGCATCGGGAACGGCCCCTGCGCCGTCTGCATCGTCAGCCGCTCGCCCGGGACCAGCTCGGTGACCTCGTAGGTGTAGGCCAGCCGGCGCCCGAGGAAGGTGGCGACGAAGTCCATCCGCGACCCCACCGCCACCGGCGGCGGGGTCCGCCACTCCACCGAGGCGATGTTGACGTACCACTCGGGCGCGTGCGTCGGGTCGCCCGCGTAGCCCGCGACCTCGGCCCGCGGACGGCGGATCACCGTCTCGGTCAGGACGTCGACGTCCCTCGCCATGAGCCACCTCCAGGCCACGACCGGGCGAGACGATCATGCTCCTCGCCGCGCCGCGGCGGCCTCCCTTGCTCAGCCGAGCGCGGCGGCGACCAGCTCCCGCAGCTCCCGACGTGAGGGCCCGGGCGTGTACTCGGGCCGCCAGCCGGACCCGTAGACGGTGTGCGCGAGCGGCTCCACCCGGTCGAGGCAGGCGGGCAGGTCGAGCATGGACAGGTAGCCGCCCGTCGCCGGCCCGATCCGGGGGTCCTGCGCGGCGGCGGCCAGGATCAGGTCCGACGGCAGCCGCCGGGACAGGTCGACGTCGCCGCCCTCCCAGCGGCGGACGGCGTCCCGGTCCATCCCGACGTGGTCGGCCACCCAGGGCTGCATCTGCTCCGCGCACCACGCGTCGAACGGCTCCCCCACCGACCCGGGGTCGGGCTCGCTGTCGAGCAATGCCAGCAGGCGGACGACCTGGAGGAACGTCGTGGTCACCCCTCGCCCGAAGATCGGCGTCGTCGTGGCGACCGAGTCGCCGACGCTGACCAGTCCCGGGACGCAGGGCCTCCCGTCGAGCGCTCCCTGCCCGCGGTAGGCGTTGCGGAGCGGACCACCCGGCAGGACGTCGGTGACCGGCTGTGCACGGTCGGGATCGGTCCACTCGGCCAGAGCGGGCACCGCCCGGCACGCCGCCTCGAAGGCGACCGTGTGCCGCAGGTCCTTGAGCGCGGCGTCGGCCGTCGGCCGGATGAGGACCACCGAGAAGTACCCGCGCTCGTGCAGGAACAGCAGCGCCTGCCAGCCGTCGAAGTCCCCCTGCCAGGCCAGCGCGTTCGTCATGGGGCCGGGCTCTGCCCCCTCGCGCAGGCGGTACTCGCGGTCCACGTACGCCATCCCGCACGAACCGCCCAGCATGGACGGTGTGCGCAGCTCGTCGAGGGTCCGCCCCGCCCGGCCGGACGCGTCGACGACCAGGTCGGCCGGCACGGGCGACCCGTCGACCACGATGCCGCGGACGCGGTCCTCTTCGTACAGGACGCCGTCGACGTGTCCCTGCCGCAGCTCCAGCCCGCGCACCGTGGTGGCTGTCGTCCGCAGGGCGCGCTCGAAGGTGTCGCGGCGCGACCGGTGCCCGGCCGGGACGATGCCGACGTCGGGGAGGTCGATGGTGATGGGCTCGGCCCCGAGCGCGAGCCAGGCGGCCAGCGCCTCCGGCCACTCCTGTTTCAGCGCCCGGCCGACCTGGGTGCGGAAGGCGTGCGCGTGGTGGAACTGCATCACGCCGGGACGCCGCCAGCGCCCGTCCGGCGGTGGGCCGGGATCCCGGTCGACGGCGACGACGTCGTGGCCGCGGCCGGCCAGCGCAGCGCCGAGGAACAGGCCGGCGGGGCCGGCTCCGATGATCGCGACCCGCATGTCATCGCCTCGTTCCGCGCCCGACGGCGCATCGCCGGCGTCAGCCTGTTCCGGGGCCGATCCGGCGTCAACGGCATTCGGCGTCTACCGTCGCGGCGGCTCGACCGGCGAGCTGGTCGAGAGGTGGACGGCACGTGAGCCTGCAGATGAGGGTGGTCGCTGCGTTCCTGCGGCTGGCCTACAAGCCACGCATGGCCACCCCGGAACGGGCGCGGAAGCGGATGGCCGAGCCGAAGGGCAGTTCCGAGCCGTCCGCCGCCCTCCGGAAGCGGCACGACGTCCGCACGCGGGAGATCGGTGGCTTCGCCGTCCACACCGTGGCTCCGCGGGGACGGCGGGCGACGCGGGCCGCGGTGTACCTGCACGGCGGCGCCTACATCAGCGAGATCACCCCGCAGCACTGGGCGCTGATCTCCCGCATGGCCGACGCGGGGGTGCGCGTGGACGTGCCGATCTACGGGCTGGCCCCGGCGCACACCTACCGGGAGGCGTATCCGTTCGTCACGGAGGCGTACCGGCAGCTGCTCGCCGACCACGACCCCTCGGAGGTCACCCTGGCCGGCGACTCGGCCGGAGGGGGTCTCGCGCTCGGACTGGCCCAGACCCTCGGAGAGGCGGGGCTGCCGCAGCCGCGCCGACTGGTCCTCCTCTCCCCCTGGCTGGACCTGACCCTGAGCAATCCCGACCTGCGTGCCGTGGACGACCCGTGGCTCAACATCCCCGGGCTGGTCGAGGCCGGGAAGGCCTGGGCCGGGGGCGACGACCCCACGCAGCCGCGGCTCAGCCCGCTCGACGGCGCGCTGGCCGGGGTCGCCCCGATCGACCTGTACGTAGGTACCCGGGAGATCTGCCACCCCGACGCCCTGCGCCTGCAGGAGCGCGCGGCCGCTCAGGGCGCCGATCTGCGCCTGGTCGGGTGCGAGGGCGCGGTGCACGTCTACCCGCTCGTCCCGGCACCCGAGGGACGAGCGGCCGCACGCGCGATCGTGGAGTCGCTGTCCGCCTGACGCCGCCCGCTGCGGACTCGGCGTCGCCTGGGCGCCGAGGGGCAGGTCGCGCCGCTCAGCCGGCCGCGAGTCGCCCCTCGCGCGGCGTCATCCCGTAGGCGGCGCGGAACCGCCGGGCGAAGTGGCTGGGGTCGGCGGAGCCACACGCGCGGGAGATGCCCGCGGCGACACGGTGACGGTGGGCCCGACCATCTGACTCGCCGGTCTGCCGCCGCCCTGGGCGAGCGGGCCGGCCGAGGACCTCCGCGGGCACCCGTGCGCGAGACCTAACCGGCACAGACGACCTACGATCGGCCGGCCGCGGCCCGGCGCTCGCGACGACCTCCATGTCGCGCGCTGGACGCTCCGCCTGTCCGGAGGCACCGCATGACCACGGTCCGCATCAGCACCGCGCCGCTGTCCCTCGAGGACCTGACCGCCGTGGTCGACGGCGCACGGGTGGAGCTGGACGACTCGGCCCGGGCGACCGTCGCCGCCGCCCGGGAGATCGTGGACGAGGCGCTCGCCGCGCGCACCGCCGTCTACGGCCTGACCACCCAGGTCGGTCATGCCCGGAACACGCGACTCACCGACGAGGAGATCCGCGGCGAGCAGGAGTTCCTCGTCATGTCGCACTACGGCGGGGTCGGACCGCCGCTGCCCGTGCCGCTGGTGCGGGCCGCGCTCGCCGTGCGGCTGGTGGGCATCGCCCGGGGCGGCTCCGGCGCAGGAGTCGCGGTCGCGGAGACGCTGGCGGCGATGCTGAACGCGGGAGTCCACCCACTGGTGCCGAGGACCGGGTCCGTGGGGGCGGCCGACATCGCGCTCATGGCCGGGATGGCGCAGGTCGCGATCGGGCGGGGCCGCGCGGAGTACCAGGGCGAGGTCCTGGCCGGAGCGGACGCCCTCCGGAGGGCCGGGATCGCACCGCTCGTCCTCGGCGGGAAGGATGGTCTGGCGTTCATCTCGGCCAACGGGGTGTCGGTCGGCCAGGCGGCGCTGGTGGTCGCCCGCGCGGCGCGGGTCGCGGAGGCCGCCGACAAGGCGGCGGCACTGTCCATGGAGGCCACGGCGGCCAATCCGTCGGTCCTCCATGCCGCGGTCGGCCGGGCCAAGCCGGTCCCCGGGCAGATCGCGGCGGCCGACCACCTCCGGGAGCTGCTCGCCGGGAGCCCGCTGTTCGGCCCCGACGGGTCCCGATCGGTGCAGGACGCCCTGTCGTTCCGGGTGGTCCCGCAAGTGCACGGGGCGCTGCGGGAGTACGTCGATGCCGCGCGCATCGCGGTGGAGACGGAGCTGAACGCCGCCGCGGACAACCCCCTGGTCTCGGTCGCCGACCGGGCGCTGATCAGCAACGGGAACTTTCACCCGATGGTGCTCGCCCTCGCCTGCGACGCGCTGCGGATCGCCGTCGCGCACGTCGGTCAGCTCAGCGAGCGCCGGATGGCGCACCTGTGGGACGCGTTCTTCCAGCAGCCGGCGAGCCCGCCACCCACGAGCGCCTACGGCCTGCAGCTGCGCTATCCGGCCGCGGCGGTGTTCAGCGAGCTCAAGCAGCTCGCCGCACCCGCGACCCTGGACACGCCGCCCCTGGACCTCGGGGTGGAGGACCACGCCACCGGAGCCCCGCTCAGCGTCCGCAAGACCGACACCGCACTGGGGCTGCTCGAGGACCTCCTGGCGATCGAGTTGCTGCTGGCCGCCGACATCCTGGCCAGGAGCTCGCCCCGACCGGCTCTGGGCGTGGGGACGGACGCCGTCCTCGACATGGTGCAGAAGGCGATCGCCGAGGCCGACCCCTACCCGGACGCCGTCCACCGGGTCCTGCGGACGCGCTTCCCCGGCCCGGCCCGAAGCTGAGCGAGGGCACCCGAAGGAGCCGAACCAGCACCGCTACCCGGCGTCCGGACTCACAGGCACAGGCGCTCGGGGGATCGGCCGCGAGGCCAGCAGCACGGCTCCCGCGGCGGCCAGGCCGGCGGCGGCCAGGAACGCCGTCGGGATACCGCCCGCCGCCGCGACGAAACCGAGGACGACGGGTCCGCCGCCGAGCCCCAGGTCGATGAACAGGCTGGCCGTCCCTGCTGCGCTGCCGCGCTGGGACGCCGGGACACGGCTGAAGATGGCCGCGAACACCGCCGGCGTCAGGAAGGCCGTGCCGATCGCGAGCAGCGTGGCGCCGGTGAAGAGACTCCAGGCTGCCGGCACCGTGGCGAGGAGAACCAGGCCGGCGCCGGAGGCTACGAGCGCAGCGGCAGCCAGGCGCAGCGGCGGGACGCGGTCCGGCAACGTCGCGAACAGGATGCGGCAGGCCACCACGACGAGACCGAACAGGCCGAGCACCGTGCTCCACAGGTCCAGGCCGAGACGGGCGGCGTGCAGTGACGCGAACGCGAGGAAGCCGCCGACCACGGCCACTCCGATGAACAGGCCGACTCCGGGCACCAGCGCAGCGGGGTGGATGAGTGGTGCCGGAGCGGACGGCCCGGACGCCGGCTCGAGGGTTTCCGGCACCCGGGCGGCGAGCAGCGCGGCCACAGCCAGCAGCACGCCGGCCCCTGCCCACACGAGCGGGAATCCGCCCCGGCCGAGCAGCGCCTGACCGAGGATCGGGCCGGTGGCGATGCCCACGTAGAGGGCAAGTGAGTTGTAGCTCAGCGCCTCGCCGGCTCGGCCGGGCGGAGCGAGATCGGCCAGGGCCGCGAACCCGGCGACGAAGTACAGGGCCTCGGCCACCCCGAGCAGCAGGCGCAGCACCACCAGCCAGGCCACGTCTGTGACCAGGAGGTGGCCCATCACCAGGAGAGCGAACGGCAGGGCCCCGCCGATCAGCAGCGGCCGGCGGCCGTGACGGTCGGCCCATCGGCCGGCCAGCGGCCGCAGGATCACGGTGGTCACGCTGAACGCCCCGACGGCGAGGCCGACCGCGGCCGGGCCCCCGCCCAGCGGCCCGGTCACGAAGAAGGGGGTCACCCCGATCAAGGCGCCACCGGCGATGAAGTAGGCCAGGTCGGACAGGGTCAAGGCGACGAACGCGGGCGTGAACAGCGTGTCCGGCCGGCGCCGCATGGCGCGGCACGCTACTCCCGGAGCACTCGTCCGATCGGGGGCGCAGCCGCCACGACGTGGCTTCCGGTGTGCAGTTCCCGCGCCGGCGCGGTGGCTACGCTCGACCGATGGAACGCGTCCGCGTCCGAGCATGGGTCGGCACGCTCGTGTTCCTCGTGCTCACACCGGGCGTGGTCGCCGGACTCATCCCCGGGCTGATCACCGGGTGGCGTAGCGCATGGCCGGGCGACCGGTCCCCGACGGTCACCATCGTGGCGACCGTCCTCATCTCGTGCGGGATCGTCGTGCTGCTCGACGCGTTCGTCCGGTTCGCGCGCGCCGACGGGACGCCTGCGCCGGCGGCGCCGACCGCCCACCTCGTCGTCGTGGGGCCGTACCGGTACGTGCGCAACCCGATGTACCTGGCGGTGCTGACGATCATCCTCGGGCAGGCGCTGCTGTTCGGGAGCTGGGGAGCACTGGTCTACGCGTTCATCGTGCTGCTCCTGGTGGCGACGTTCGTCCGGGCCTACGAGGAGCCGACGCTGGAGGACGACTACGGCGACGAGTACCGGGAGTACCGGCGCAACGTCCGGGGGTGGATCCCGAGGCTGCGGCCGTGGCACGGAGCCGCCTAGCAGCAGACGCCTGCAGGGGCCCGGTCAGCGACCGGGTCCGAGCGTGCCCGGGACACTGCCCCGTCCGGCCCGGGAGGGCCAGGATCACCGCATGGACCCCGTGCGGCAGATGCGTCGGATGCTGAACGGCTACCAGGTCGCGCAGAGCCTGTCGGTGGCCACCCGGCTCGGGATCTCCGACCTTCTCGCCGACGGGCCCCGGACGGTCGAGGACCTGGCGCGGACCACCGGCACGCACGCTCCCACGCTGCTGCGGCTGCTGAGGGCACTTGCCACCATCGGCATCTACCAGCGCTCCGGGGACGGCCGGTTCGGCCTCACCGAGCTTGGCGCGACGCTGCGTCGCGACGCGCCCCGGTCGGTCGCCGGGTGGGCGGAGTTGATCGGCCGGCCGTACTACGTACAGGCGTGGACGGCGCTGGAGGGAAGTGTGCGCACCGGCGAGAACGCGTTCCAACACGTGCACGGCATGTCCGTGTGGGAGTACCGGGCGAGCCGACCCGAGGAACAGGCGACCTTCGACGGGGCGATGCGTGCGGTCTCGGGGACCGTGGCGGAGGCGGTGGCCGGTGCCTACGACTTCGGCCGGTTCGGCACCGTGGTCGACGTCGGCGGCGGGCACGGCACGCTGATGGCCGCGATCCTGGCGCGCCACCCCGAGGTGCGGGGCGTGCTGTTCGATCAGCCACACGCGGTGGCGGACCTGGTCGGCACGGACCGGCTGCGCATCGTCGGCGGCGACTTTTTCGCCGGCGTGCCCGAGGGTGGGGACGCCTACCTGCTCAAGGCGGTGATCCACGACTGGCCGGACGAGGAGTCCGTGGCGATCCTGCGCAGCTGCCGGCGGGCCATGGCACCGACCGGCACGCTTCTCCTGGTCGAGCAACTGCTCGACCAGGCTCCGGACCCGGCGGTGACGGCCTTCTCCGACCTCAACATGCTGGTGTCGCCCGGCGGTCGGGAACGCGAGCTGGCCGAGTACGGCCGGCTGCTGTCCGCTGCCGGCTTCCGGCTGGTCGGGGCGGTGCCCACCGGCACCGACGTGTTCGTCATCGAGGCCGCGCCCGCCGCGGGCTGATCAGGCGTCGACGACGACGCCCCCGGCCCACGCCTGACACCGTCGCCGGTAGGCACGGAGGGTGGGGTCCTGGCGAAACGCGAAACCGCAGGTACAGACCCTCATCCGCCGGAGGGTCCACCGGGCTTGCACACGAGTCGCCGCGAGTGTGCACACGCTGCTTCTGCCGGCCACTGCCACCCTTCCGGTGGGCCGACCGATTGACGCTCGCTCCCGACGGTCCGTCGCCGTTGACCGCGCTCACGCGCCGACCCCCGACGCGCGACGGCGCTCGCCGGTCACAGCACGGGCCCGGCAGGGGACACTCCCCCCACGCGGGGGCCCCGGAGCAGGAACTGGTCGCAGGAGGGACTCCACGCATGTCCGGCACCGAACAGGCGATGACCAAGGCCTTCGGGCTCACCGACGAGGGCTGGCAACGCCACGCCAATCCCTGGAGCGTCTACACCCGCATCCCCATTCCGGCGCTGCTCGCGCTGGCCATCTGGAGTCGGAAGTGGATCGGTCGGCGGTCGCTGCTGCCCATCGTGGCTGTCTGTGTGTGGACCGCGGTCAACCCACGCGCCTTCCCACCACCCCCGTCGGCGGACCGGTGGGCCTCCCAGGCCGTCCTCGGAGAACGCCTCTGGACGGCCAGCAGAAAACAAGGCACGCCGCCCCGGCGCCGGCTCGCACCCATCGTCTTGACCGGCATCAACACTGCGGGGATGGCGGTCCTCGTGCGGGGGTTGATCATTTTTGACCCGTGGATGACGGCGACCGGCCTGGCCGTCCACATGGCTGGGAAGAACTGGTTCCTCGACCGGATGGTGTGGCACTACGAGGACGCCACGCGCGAACAGGCAGCCGGGTCGGCGAGCGACGGGTCCCCGAGCTCGGAGCGGGCACCGATAGCGCCGGTCTGACCACGAGAAGGCGGCCGTCGGCGAAGTGCGCATGGCGGCCCATCGCCAAGACATCTGTGGCGCCTCGCCCCGTGCGGCGATCGGCGCTCGCATGGCGTCGCCGGCCCGCTCCTGCCCGAAGTGTTCGCCGGCCTGCTGATCACCGGGTGCCGTGGGCAGATCGCTCCGACCCGTCACGAGCCACGCGGCTGGCTGCACGAGCAAGGCCGGGGGCCACCGCGGTCCGCGGTGGCCCCCGGCCCTCTCGCCACCCAGGATCCTGGCGAAAGCAAAACATGCAGGTGAAGCGCACCAACCGAGACATGCCTTCTTTGCCTGCACACGGTTCGCCACGAGACTGCACACGCCCGCCGGGGCTCATGCGCACTCAGTTCTGGGCGTCTCCATGGTTGGCGAGCCTGACGGCTTGAGCTTGCAGATAACGCTTCTCGGGGATGCTCGTCGCCCGACGGATGGCCTCATCGAACGCGGCCCGCGCGGCCACGCGGTCACCGGCTCGCTCGAGGAGGTGGCCGCGGACAGCGTGCAGCCGGTGGTGGATGGACATGGACCGGTCCGCGTCGAGCTCGGCGAGCAGGTCCAAGCCCGCCCGCGGGCCGTGCACCATCGCGACGGCGACGGCCCGGTTGAGCAGCACGATGGGGTTGGTCGAGGACTGAGCCAGCAGGTCGTAGAGCGCAAGAATCTGCGGCCAGTCGGTGTCCTGGGCTCGGGAGGCCTCGGCGTGCACGGCGGCGATCGCCGCCTGGATCTGGAACGGGCCGACCTGGGCCCGGCTCAGAGTGTCGGTGATGAGCGCGGAGCCCTCTCTCATCAGGCTCCGGTCCCACCTGCGCCGGTCCTGCTCGGCCAATGGCACCAGGGCGCCGTCCGACCGGACACGAGCCGGGCGCCGGGCGTCGGTGAGCAACATGAGGGCGAGCAGTCCGGCGACCTCACCGTCTCCCGGTAGCAGTCGCCAGACCTCCCGGGCAAGGCGGATGGCCTCGCTGGTGAGTTCGACACGGTGCGGATCGAGGCCGGACGTCGCGACGTAGCCCTCGTTGAAGATCAGGTACAGCACCTGCAGCACGGCACCGAGTCGCTCCTGTCGTTCGTGCTCGGGCAGGTGGAACCGGGCGCCGGCGGCGGAGATCTGCGCCTTGGCCCGGCTGATCCGCTGGGCCATGGTCGCCTCGGGGACCAGGAACGCGCGGGCGATCTCCGCGGTGGTGAGCCCGCCGACCGCGCGCAGGGTCAGCGCCACCTGCGACGGCGGGGACAGCGCGGGGTGGCAGCACAGGAACAGCAGCGCCAGCGTGTCGTCCACCGCCGGTGCGGGAGGCGCCGGGTGCTCCGAAGACTCCAGTGCGGCCACGGTGGCCTCACGTCGCCGGCGGGCCGTCTCGCTGCGCCACCGATCGGCCAACCGACGGGACGCGACGGTGATCAGCCACCCCTTCGGGCTCTCCGGGATCCCGCGCTCCGACCACACGACGGTCGCGTCCAGGAGGGCGTCCTGCACCGCGTCCTCGCACGCGTCGAAGTGGCCGTGGTGGCGCACCAGAGCCCCGAGGACCTGCGGCGCCAGCGTTCGGAGCGTCTGTCCGATGTCGGCGCCCCTGTCCACCGGCGCCTCACATCTCCAGACCGGCGACGTCCATGGCCGGCCGGATCTCGACGCGCTCCCATCGCGCGTCCGGGATCTGCGCGGCGATGGCGGTCGCCCGGTCGAGGCTCTCGCAGTCGACCAAGTAGTAACCGACCAGGTGCTCCTTCGCCTCCGCGTAGGGACCGTCGGTGCTCGCGACGACCCCGCCACGTACGCGGACGGTGCGGGTGGTGACCGGATCGGCGAGGGCGGCGGAGACCACGAGCTCTCCCGAGCCGATCAGCGCGACGTCGAGCGCGGCGTGCTCGGACGACGCATCGCCCTCCAGCGTTTCCTGCTCGGCCGGGGTGAGGGCGTCCCAGTTCGCCGGGTTGCTCCAGATCAACAGCATGAACTTCACGGTGCCTCCTCGGGATCGCCGGCGCCCTGCTGGGCGCCTGCTCACCGGAGACGTCGGACCCGGCCACGAGTTCTCGACATTGCCACCGATCCGGGCGGGGCGGGATGTCGAGGACCGCGCCGCAGCTCCGATGTCTCCGTGATCCCGTCGAGACCGGAGGAACCCGCGATGCTCACCATCCTGCGATCCCCGGGCCCCCTGCAGAGGCGGTTGCTCCCGCTGCACGTGGCCTCGTTCCTGCAAGGCCTCGTCTTCTGGGTTCCGGTGGAGAAGCTGTTCATGGACGAGATCGGCTTCGACGCGGCGAGTGTCGGCCTGATGGCCGCCGCGTACGCCGCCGTGGTGCCGATCCTCGAGATCCCCTCCGGCATCCTCGCCGATCGATGGAGCCGCCGAGGGGTCCTCATGGCGGCCGACGTCGCGCTGGCAATCAGTGCCCTCATCGGCGGCCTCAGTCAGAACGTGCCCACCTACATCGGGAGCGCGCTGGTGCTGGGCGTCTGCTTCGCGCTGAGCTCCGGGACGATCGACTCGATCATCTACGACACCGTTCTGGAGGAGACCAGCAACAGCGAGGCGTTCGAGCTGCACATGGGACGCAACCGGCTCGTGGACAGCGCGGCCCTGGTCGTGAGCGCCCTGGTCGGCGGTGCCCTGGCCGGGATTGCCGGCACGCGATTCACCTACCTGCTGACGGTGCCCGTCGTGCTGCTGTCGATCGTCGCGCTGTGGCACTTCTCGGAGCCGCAACTGCACCGCGCGGGCGACGCCACCTCGCTGCGCGCCCACGTCGGCTTGACCTACCGCACGCTGACCCGGCGTGGCCGGCTCCTGCCGATCGTCACGCTCTCGATGCTGACCGGTGTCGTCCTGCAGGTCGTTCTCGAGTTCGGGCCGCTGTGGTTGGTGGCGCTGGCGGTGCCGGCCGTGTTCTACGGCCCGTACTGGGCCGCGCTCGTCTCCTCCCTCGGGCTCGGCGGACTGATCGCCGGCCGGATCCACCTCGACCGGCCGGTCACCGCAGCTTCGGTCGCGGCGCTCATGGTCTCGGCCAGCGTCGTCCTGACCTTCAGCCGAGACGTCGTCGTCATCACTGCGGCGCAGATCCTGCTGGCCCTGCTGGTCGTCGCCGCAGGCCTCCACGTCTCGCGCCTGCTCAACGACGCCGTCCCCTCCACCATCCGCGCCGGCGTCGCGTCCGGCGTCAGCACGCTCACCTGGATCGCCTTCCTGCCGTTCGCCCTGGGATTCGGGGTCCTCAGCGAGCACCACGGCGTCCACACGGCCGGCTGGACGATCACCGCGATCACCGCCGCCGCTGGCCTGCTCCTCGTCGGCATGGCTTGCACCCGGGTGGCCACCACCGAGGCGACCGCCCCGGCCTCCTTGCGGCCCGTGCAGGTCCTGGCATGAGCCACTCGGGTGAATCGTCCGCTAGCGTCCCCGTGCCGGACGAAGACCGGTCCGGGCACCGGGACGAGGAGACGGCGTGGCCCTTCACATCCGGAACACGGACCTTCCAGGAGACGACGAATCGCGTACGTTCCTCGGTCGCGACCACGGTGGAGTGCCGGTCTCCTTCTTCATCCAGGCGAGCTCGCCGGGACACGGACCCGGACCGCATCGGCACCCGTATGCGGAGGTATTCGTCCTGCACGAGGGGTCGGGCTCGTTCCTGGCCGGCGAGGGCACCATCGAGGCCACGGGTGGCTCGGTCGTGGTCGTTCCCGCCGGCGAGGTCCACGGTTTCACGGCTTCCGCCGGTGGCCCGCTGCGGATGACCTGCCTTCATCTGAACGACCGCATGATCACCGAGTGGGTCGAGCCCGGGCCCTGAAACCACGCGAGCCCCGGTCGGTGACCCGACCGGGGCTCGCGCACAGGGGTGGAGGTGGCGGGAATCGAACCCGCGTCCTTCGACGCATCACCAGGGCTTCTCCGAGCGCAGACTGCATCGCCTCTACTCGGCCCCATCGATCCCGCAGACAAGTCGATGTGACGGGCCCAGTCACTGTTGGATGTCCCGCGCGTGCCCGTGACCGGCGCGCGCAGTGAGTCATCTAGCTGATGCCAGGATCCGGGCCGATGACGAACCCGGGCTGACAGACGCTAGCTCCCGCTGTCAGGCAACGAGGGCGTAAGCGTCAGCGCGATCAGAGTCGGCGCTTGTGTTTTGTGCAACGGATGGTTAACGAGCTCATCGTTGCCTTCCTCGGCTCGCTTCCCCTGGTCACCCGACCGAAGTCGAGACCATTCACCCCCTGTGTAGTTGTGCAGACAGGGTAACGGCCCGGCGGCCATACGTGTTCCCCCGTACGAGGGTGTCTCCCCAGCGAAGCCGCCGAACAGGGTCCCTGGAGAGGGCATTCCCGGCACGGAAATGCCCTGCCCAGGGACGTCGTCGGGCCGTCCGGCAGGGCGCTCAGACGGTGAAGCGCTGGACCGCCGTCCGCAGCTCCTGCGCCGACTCCTCCAGGCGTTGCGCGACCGCCCCGACCTGCTGGGCCTGCTGCTCGCTCGCCCGCGCCGTGTCCTCGACCGCACCCATCCCGGTGTTGATGTCCTCGGCCGCCCCGGCCACGGTGGTGGCACCCCGGCCGAGCTCGCCGGTGGCCGCGTCCTGCTCTTCCACGGCGGCGGCGATCGTGCCCTGGATGTCGTTCACCCGCTGGATGACCGCCCCGATCTCGGCGATCGCAGCGACCGCCTCGCCGGTGTCGGCCTGGATCGTCTTCACCCGGGCCGCGATGTCGTTCGCCGCCGCACCCGCCTCCTGGGCCAGGTCCTTGACCTCCTGCGCGACGACCCCGAAGCCCTTGCCTGCGTCGCCCGCCCGGGCCGCCTCGATCGAGGCGTTCAGCGACAGCAGGTGGGTCTGCTGCGAGACCTGGGTGATCAGCTCGACGATGTGCCCGATGGCAGCCGTCGACTCCTCCAGCCGCGCGACGAGCCGGCCGGCGCTCTCGGTGACCTCCACCGCCTGGGTCGACGTGCCGGACGCCTCGTGCGCCCTGGCTGATCTCGCGGATGGCCGAGCCCATCTGCTCGCCCGCGGAGGCCACGGCGACCGCGTTGCGGGTAACGCCGGCGACGTGCCCGACCGACTCGGCGACCTGCGTGTGCACCGTCTGCGCGGCGACCTGGATCTCGCGGGCCAGCCGGTTGGTGTCGGCGCTCGAGCCCGCGACCACCTCCGCGGAGGCCCCGATCCGCTCGACGGCCGCCCGCAGCGCCTGGATCGTGCTGTTCAGCGCGTTGCCCATCTGCCCGATCTCGTCGCGGGTGCCGACGTCGACCGTGGTGCGCAGGTCGCCGTCGGCGACCCGGCTGAGCGCGTCGCGCATCCGCCGCATCGGCGGCACCGAGGAGAGGTAGAAGCCGACGACCAGGTACCCGGCCACCAGCAGGCCGACCGCGGTGACGACGACGGCGCGCTGCTGGGCGGAGGCGAAGCCGTCGACCCGGACGGCGAGCATGTCGTCGAGGGCCGGCAGCAGCGCCTGCCACGTCGCGGTGATGAGGACGGTCGTGTCGCCGGCGTCCCCGTCGACCACCCCCGTGCGGTCGGCGGCCACCGCCCCCGAGAGAGCGGAGTAGAGGGTCGAGACCTGGGCGGTCATGTCGTCCACCCGGTCCTGCTCGGCGAGCACCCGGGCGTTCCCGGTGACCTCGAACGTCTTGGCCAGTCCGCCGCTGATCGCGCCGAGGGTGGTGCTGACCGAGCCCAGCTTCTCGGCGGCGCGCAGCCGGGCGACGGCGATCGCGGCCGGATCCCGCGACGCGCGTTCGCCAGCGCCAGGTCGGTGACCGTCCCGGTGAGGTCCTCGAGCAGCCGCGGCATGCGGAAGGCGACGGTGTCCATGACGTAGTAGGAGTCGAGATCGGGGTCGAGGGTCAGGTTCGAGCCGTCCGACGCCGAGGTGGCGAGGGTGACCACCGCCTCGGACGCGGCCGTCCACGCGTCGTAGACCTGCCGGGGCGACCCCTTCCCGCCCACCGCGCCCTCGACCGCCGCCCTCGCGGCCTCGAACGACTCAGCCGTCGCCAGGGACCCGCCGAGCCGCTGCTCGGTGGCGGCCACCTGCTCCCATGCGGCCTCGACGGCGGCCGCGTCCACTCGGCCGTCGACGGCGGCCGAGCGCGCCTGCACCACCTCGCCGGCCAGCGCGGCGACGGGCACGAGGTAGGCGACGCCGTCGCGCTCCTTGGCGCTGAAGTCGATCTGCGCGCCCTCCGCCTCCAGGTAGAGGTAGAGGCACCAGGCCAGCGGCACGGCCAGCACCAGGACGACGGCGACGATCTTGGGGGTGTAGGAGAGCCGGCCCATGAGCGCGCGAGCCGGTCCGAACAACGTGCCGATCATCGGGTCTCCCGGAAGGTGGTCCGCGGGAGATCCCCGCATCGCGCGGCGGCGGCCCGCCTGTGGGGTTGTCTTTCGGCAGCCGACCGCGCGGCTCCACGCCAGCGCTACGGCGGATCCCGCGTGGGACGAGAGTTCACGCCGTCGTAACTGGAGCGACTACACCGACGCGCTCAGATCCAGTCGCGCCGCTTGAACACCAGGTAGAGCGTCAGGCTGACCCCGAGCATCAGCAGCAGGGCCAGCGGGTAGCCGAACTGCCAGCTCAGCTCCGGCATGTGGTCGAAGTTCATCCCGTAGACGGTGCCCACCAGCGTGGGCGCGAACAGGATGGCCGCCCAGGCCGAGATCTTCTTGACCTCCTCGCCCTGGGCGATCGAGGCCTCGGTGAGCTCGCGGATCTCCTCGTTCTGCCGCTGCGCGACCAGCGTCGCGTTCACGGTGAGGATGTCGCGCAGCTGCAGCCGGAAGCCCTCGGCCCGCTCGTTGACCTGGGTGACGTGGTCGGCGACGTCGCGCAGGTAGCTGCGCAGCTCCTCGTCCACGCCGTACTTGTCGAAGCCCGCGGTGATCGCGGCGAGGATGCCGGTGAGCGGCTGGGCGGCCCGCTGGAAGTCCAGCACCTCCTGCGACAGCTCGTAGATGCGCCGCGAGACGCCCGGGTCACCCCGGAAGACCTCGGTCTCGATCTCGTCGATGTCGTTGGCCAGCCCGGCGACCACCGGCAAGTAGCCGTCGACGACGGCGTCCAGGGTCGCGTACAGCACCGCCTCGCTGCCCTTGGCCAGCAGCGCCGGCTCGCTCTCCAGCCGACGGCGCACCCGCGACAGGTCCGGCGACTCGCTGTGCCGCACGGTGATGGCGAAGTCCGCGCCGAGGAACAGGTGCAGCTCGCCGAACTCGACCTCCTCGGCCGCGTCCACGTACCGGGCGGCCTTGAGGACGACGAACAGCGTGTTGCCGTACCGCTCGAACTTGGGCCGCTGGTGGGCCTTGATCGCGTCCTCGACGGCCAGCTCGGGCAGGTCGAACAGCTCGGCCAGCGCGCCCAGCTCCCCCGGCTCCGGCCGGTAGAGCCCGAGCCACGCGAGCCGGTCCTCCCCCGCGGCCAGCTCCTCCCGGCTCTCGGCGGCGCTGCCCGGCGTGGCGACCCGTCGTCCGGCCGAGTAGACGGCGTTGTCGATGACCCGCGAGCGGCCGGCCGGCGTCGCCGGCAGGGCCGCACCGGTCGGCGACGGGACACCGCGGGCGCGGGGCGGGCGGCGCGTGAGGGTGCTCAGCGCGCTCAGCGGCGCGAGGCGGCGGTCGGTCATGACGGACTCCCGGGTTCGCGGGGACGACGGTGGGCACCGGGAGGTCCTCGCGCAGCGCCGTCCGACGGCCGGGCGGCCGGGACCTAGGCGGGGAGGACCTCGGGATCGGTACTGGGAGGCTCGGTACGCGAGGCGCTGCGCATCGCTCGTCCTCCCTCCGTCCGCGGGCCGCCGTCCGTCGCGGAGGCCGTCGTCCATCGTGTCACGGGGTGTCCAGCCGGGTCGCCCTAACGGGTGAGACCGTCAGCGGCGGCCGGCGAACACCTCGGCCGAAAACGCACCGCCGGCCACCAAACGCCGGGAGAAGCCCTTGCCCAGCTCGATGACCCGGGCGGTCTTCTCGGCGCCGAGGGCCAGCCACGGGTCGGCAGCGAGGACGTCGGTCTCGGCCTCCACCCGCGCGCGCAGGTCGCGGCCGTCGTCGGTCAGTCCGTTGTCGTCCAGCAGGCCGCGATCGACCAGGGCGAGGCACTCGTCGTCCCACTCCTGGTCGCTCCAGCCGCGGGTCGCCCGGGCGGCCGGCTCGGTGAAGCCGCAGCCGGTCGCGGTGTGCGTGATCAGTGCCTCGAGGCCGTTGAGGTCGACGTGCAGCAGGGCGGCGATGTGGCCGTCGCCGCGGTACTCGCGGAGCAGGGTGACCGCGTGCCACAGCGCCAGCAGCGGCTCCTCGGGCCAGGGCAGGTCGGCGTGCGCGGCGTAGAGCGGGCGGCCCTCCGGGGTCAGCACGTCGCACGCCTCCCGGAGCAGGCCGGCCAGCTCGGCGATCTCCGGCGAGCCCGCGACGTCGTCGCCGAGCAGCCGGGTGAGCGAGGCGCGCGCGGCGTCGAGGCGGGCCGGCAGCACCTGCTCGGGGGCGGCGAGCGTCCAGGCCCGCGGGATCATGTGGGCCACCAGCGAGGGCGAGAAGTTGTAGAAGGTCGCCGTCACGGTGCCGGCGCCGACCGCCCCCATGGGCGCGGCCCGGCCGGCGAAGTAGGACATCCGGCCCGGCTTGAGCCCGAGCGCGCCGAGCCGCTCGTCGTGCTCCGGCGCGAAGTACAGGTGCGCGTGCAGCGGCTCGATCGCCCGGTGGGCGCGGGCCACGTCGGCGGGATCGAGACCGGACGGGTGCTGATCGGCACTGACCATGCGCCGCACCCTACTGAGGGCGGGCCTCCGCTACCGGCGGCAGGGCGAGCGTGAAGGTGACCCGCGAGCGGATCGCGCGGAACCCGAGGCCCTCGTACAGCTTCAGCGCCCCGGTCACGTTCTCCGTGTCGACGCCGAGAGCCGCCGACTGGCAGTCGTTCCGTGCCGCCGTCCGCAGCACCTCGGCGATGGTGGCGCTGGCGATGCCGCGACCGCGGGCCCGCGGCAGGACGCCGATCTGCCCGAGCGAGACCTCGCGGGTGCCCCGCGCCGCCGTGTCGGCCTCGAAGACGTAGGCGAGCACGTAGCCGACGACCACGCCGTCCTCGACGGCGAGCCGGGACAGGTCGGGGCGGAAGTTCCGCTGGCCGGTGAACAGGGCCTTCCAGGCGTCCGGGTCCCGCTCGGACGAGCCGTGGTGCTGCGTGAACGCGGCGTTGTGCGCCCGCCGGACCTCGTCGTCCCGGTCCTCGGAGAACGGGACGATCTCGACCCCGGGCGCAGGGCGCGGGTCGGGGAGGTCGGTCAGCGGGCGCTGCATCTCCCGGTACCAACGCTCGGGCGCGAATCCCTGCCGCCGCACCAGCGCCTCGAGCGACGCCATCGTGCCGGGCACCTCGACGCTCAGCACGCTGGGTGCCTCCGGCTGCCGCTCGGCCCGCAGCGCCGTGCCGCGCTCGGCCTGCCACGCCAGCAGCGCCCGCCCGATGCCCTGCCCGCGCCGGTCGGGGCGGACCCGGCCCTCGAGGTCGACGGAGAACGTCCCGCGGAAGGTGGGTGAGGCCATGACGGTCGCGTACGCCACCACGACCGCGTCCGAGTCGCACACGGCCAGACCGTCGCGGCCGGCGTCCAGTCCCCAGCCCTGCCACCACTCGACGAGGTCTTCGGCGTCGGGGTACTCGCCGGTGTCGTCGACCTGCTCGGCGGCCGCGAGGACGGCGGCGGCGGCGGCCGCGTCGTCGGGCGAGAGCGGGCGGGCGGTCAGTCCGCCGGGCAGGTCGTCGATCACGACGACCGAGGCTAGAGAACGGCGTCCGGGACCGGCCACCGGATTCAGGTCCTGACGAACAGGCAGAACGGGTGGCCGGCCGGGTCGGCGTAGGTGCGCACGTCCTCGTGCGGATCGGTGTAGGCGTTCAGCAGGCGGGCGCCGGCCTCCTCCGCCACCGCCGACGCCGCGGCGAGGTCGTCGACCTCGAAGTCGAGGTGCACCTGCATCTGCTGCGTGCGCCGCTCCGGCGGCCACACCGGCGGCACGTGGTCGGCCTCCAGCTGGAAGGACAGCCCGGTGCTCCCGTCGGCGGGGCGGAGGGTGGCCCACTCCGGCTCGTCGTCCCGCAGCGGCCAGCCCAGCAGGCGCTGGTAGAAGAGCGCCAGCCCGTGCGGGTCGGGGGTGCCGAGGACCGGGGCGGCCAGGCGGATGCGCGGGGTCATCCGGTGATCGTGAACAGCCGCGCGCCGTTGTGCCAGAGCACGGCGCGCAGCCAGTCCTCCCCCAGGTCCAGCCGGTGCAGCGCCTGCAGCTGGTGCGCGTAGGCGTACGGGATGGACGGGAAGTCGCTGCCGAGCAGCACCTTGTCGCGAAGCGCGGCCAGCCGCGGCCGGTCGGCCGGGTCGAACGGCATCAGTCGCTCGGTGAAGTCGGTGGCGAACATGGTGGTGTCCAGGTGCACCCGCTCGAAGCGCTCCGCCAGGTCGAGGAAGTCGCGGTACTCGGGCATCCCCAGGTGGGCGATCACCAGCTGGAGGCGGGGGAACCGCTCGAGCAGCCCGGTCATCGGCTCCGGTCCGGTGTGCTCGCCCCGGAGCGGGCCCGAGCCGCAGTGGATGACCACCGGCGTGCCGGTCTCCTCCAGCCGGGCCCAGACCGCGTCGAGCAGGCGGTTGCGCGGGTCGAAGCGGCCCACCTGCACGTGCACCTTGAACACGCGGGCCCCGCGGTCGAGCGCCTGGGCGACGTAGTGCGGCGCCTCGGGCTCCGGATAGAAGGTGGCCGACTGCAGCACCTGCGGCCGGCCGGCGGCGAACTCCGCCGCCTCGTCGTTGAGCCAGGCGGCCATGCCGGGCCGGTGCGGATAGGGCAGCGTCGGGAACGCGCGGACGCCGAGCCCGTCGAGGATCGCCAGCCGCTCCTCCTCTGGCAGCGCGTAGGCGAGCGGCCAGGGGACTCCGTAGTGGGTCTCCCCGTCGGCGAAGTACCGCCAGACCTTCGCCTGCACCCGCTCGGGCAGGAAGTGCACGTGCACGTCCACCAGACCGGGCAGCCCGAGGTCGCGCCAGTAGCGCGGGACGTCGGCGTCGTCCGCGGGCGGCGCGATCGAGTCCCCGGTGGTCATCGGAGGGTGACCACGACCTTGCCGCGCACATGGCCGCCCGCCACCAGCCGGTGGGCCTCGGCGATCTGCTCCAGCGGGAACGCCTTCGCGATCGGCACCCGCAGCTGGCCGGCGTCGGCCATGCGGCCGAGCTCCTCCAGGTCGTGGGTGTCGGGCCGGACGAACACGTACCGGCCGCCCATGTCGTTCACTCCCGGGTCCACCACCGAGGCGAGGCGGGCGACGTCGCGCACCTGCTTGGGAGCGTCGGCGAGGGTGTCGCCGCCGACGAGGTCGAGGACGGCGTCGACCGGCTCGGACAGCTGCTCGCTGAGCGGCCCGGCCGTGTAGTCGAGCACCTCGGCGGCTCCGGCGTCGCGTAGGAAGCCGTGGTTGCGCGGGCTCGCCGTCCCGATGACGTGCGCCCCCAGGGCGACGGCGATCTGGAGGGCGTTGAAGCCGACCCCGCCCGCGGCGCGGTGGACCAGCACGCGGTCGCCCTCGCTGACGTCGAGGACCTCGGTGAGCGCCTGGTAGGCCGTCAGTCCGGCGAGCGGCAGGGCGCCCGCCTCGGCGAAGGACAGCGACGCCGGCTTGTGCGCGAGGCAGCGCAGCGGCACCGGCACGAGCTCCGCCGTCGTCCCCCACTGCACGTGGTCGCGGCGCACGTAGCCGAACACCTCGTCGCCGGGAGCGAACTCCCGGACGGCGGGCCCCACCCGCTCGACGGTTCCGGCGAGGTCCCAGCCGGGGATGATCGGGAAGTGGTGCGGGAACGCGCCCGCCCGCTGGCCCTCCCGGATCTTGAGGTCCACCGGGTTCACGCCGGCTGCGTGCGCGCGGACCAGGACGACGTCCGGACCCACCGGCGGTTCGGGGAGGTCGTCGCGGACCTGCAGGACCGACTCGTCGCCGAACCGGTCGTAGGCGATGCCTCTCATGCCGGCCACGTTAGGCGGGCGGGGATCACCCGGCGCGAGCAGCCGGCCAGGCCGGGTCCCTCGCTGTGGAGCAGAGTGCAGCGCTGCAGCGCGGCACTCGGTACGACACCGCGGCAGCGGCGCTAGCGGCGGCCCTTCACGTACCGGCCGAACGCCTTCTGGATCTCGCGGCGGGAGTCGCGCTCGGCGAGGTCGTGCCGCTTGTCGTAGGACTTCTTGCCCTTCGCGAGCGCGAGGGTGGCCTTGACCTTGCCGTCCTTGAAGTACAGGTCGAGCGGGACCAGGGTCAGCCCGCCCTCCTTGATCTTGCCGATCAGCTTGTCGATCTCGGCGCGGTGCATGAGCACCTTGCGCTTGCGGCGCGGGGCGTGGTTGGTCCACGTGCCCTGCACGTACTCGGGGATGTGGACGTGCTGCAGCCACACCTCGCCGTCGTCGATCGAGGCGAACCCGTCGACGAGGGAGGCGCGGCCGGCACGCAGGCTCTTCACCTCGGTGCCGGTCAGCGCGAGGCCGACCTCGTAGGTGTCGAGGATGGAGTAGTCGTGCCGCGCCTTCTTGTTCTGGGCGATGAGCTTTCGCCCGGTCTCACGCGGCATGACCCCAGGTTACTTGGGGGCACCGCGCGGTTTTCCCGACGAGACGGCGGCTCGCCCTACAACCGCACGTACAGCCGCAGGGTCACGTAGGCCGCGACGCCTGCGAGCGCGACGCCCACGCCCGAGACGATCAGGCTGTTCTGGACGATCGAGCTCCACTCGATCTGCGGGATGATCCCGGCCTTGATCGGCCCGGCTAGCGTGCGGTCGACGAACAGCACCTTGGTGAGGATCAGTCCGCCGGCGGCCAGCAGCCCGCCGATGAGACCCGCGAACGCGGCCTCGAGGATGAACGGCAGCTGGGTGTACCAGCGCGAGGCCCCGACCAGCCGCATGATGTTGGTCTCGTTGCGGCGGTTGAACGCGGCCAGCTGGATGGTGTTGGAGATCAGCAGCAGCGCCGCCAGCGCCTGGATCACCGCCACGGCGATCGTCGCGTTGCGGGCGCCGTTGAGCAGGCTGAACAGACGGTCCAGGAAGTCGCCCTCGTCACGCACCTGGTCGACGCCGTTCTGGCCGTTCGGGAACGCCTCGGCGATCACCGGGTAGCGCTCCGGGTTCACCAGCTCCACGCGGAAGCTCTCGGGCAGCGCGTCCGCGGGGGTGTTCTCGACCAGCTCGGGCTGCTGTGAGAACTGCTGCTGGAACCGCTCGTAGGCCTCGTCCTTTGACTCGTAGATGAAGTTCGCGACCTCGGGCGACTGCTCGAGCTCGGTCTGGATCGCCGTGCGCTGCTCGTCGGTGACGTCGTCGGCCAGGAAGATGGAGACCTGCACCTTGTCGTAGTAGATCTCCTTCATCTCGGAGATCATCCCGGCGATCAGCAGGCCGGTGCCCATGAGCCCGAGGGAGATCGCGGTCGTCAGGATCATCGCGACCGTCATGGTCAGGTTGCGACGCAGCCCGGTGGCCACCTCGGAGAGGACGAAGTTGACGCGCATGGATTCCCTGTCGTGAAGTCTGTGGAGGGCCGGTCAGCGGGGGTTCTAGCGGCCGACGCCGTAGACGCCGCGCGACTGGTCGCGGGTGATCTGGCCGCCGTTGAGCTCGATCACGCGACGGCGCATCGAGTCGACGATGTGGTAGTCGTGCGTCGCCATGATCACCGTCGTGCCGGTGCGGTTGATCCGCTCGAGCAGCAGCATGATGCCCTCGCTGGTCTCCGGGTCGAGGTTGCCGGTCGGCTCGTCGGCCAGCAGGACCAGCGGGCGGTTGACGAACGCGCGGGCGATGGCCACCCGCTGCTGCTCGCCGCCGGAGAGCTCGTTGGGCAGGCGGTGCGCCTTGCCCTCCAGGCCGACCATCTCCAGGACCTCGGGGACGACGCGCTTGATGGTGCGCTGCGGCTTGTTGATCACCTCGAGGGCGAAGGCCACGTTCTGGGCCACGGTGCGGTCGCGCAGCAGGCGGAAGTCCTGGAAGACGCAGCCCATGGTGCGGCGGAGCTTGGGCACCTTCCACTTGCTCAGGGTGTTGAGCGTCTGGCCGTTCACGCTGACGGTGCCGGACGTCGGGGTGTCCTCCTTGAGCAACAGCCGCAGGAACGTCGACTTCCCCGACCCGGACGACCCGATGAGGAAGACGAACTCCCCCTTGTCGATCTCGGTGGACACGTCGTCGAGCGCGGGCCGGCTGCTCGCCGGATACAGCTTGGTGACGTGTTGCAGTTCGATCACGAGGGGCCACGGTACCTGTACGCGGCCCTCACCCGACCGCAACGCCCGGGAACTGTCCAGACTCGTTGACGGGCCTCCCCACCGACCTCGGACGACGCCCCGCGAACCTCTCCCGGAGCGTGAGCGATGTCGCTCAGGCGGCCATTCCAGTGCCGGAAATGGCCTCCCCCGGGACGACGTCCACCGCGAACGCGCGCCCCGGCGCTAGTTCGCGTCGACGGTCTCCTGTTGCCGGCGCCAGCGGATGCCGGCCTCGATGAACGCGTCGATGTCGCCGTCGAGGACCGCCGTCGTGTTGCCGGTCTCGTGCTCGGTGCGCAGGTCCTTGACCATCTGGTACGGGTGCAGCACGTAGGAGCGCATCTGGTTGCCCCAGCTGCTCCCCTCGCCCTTGAGCGCGTCCATCTCGGCCCGCTGCTCCTGCTGCCGGACGACGAGCAGGCGCGCCTGCAGCACCCGCAGCGCCGCGGCCCGGTTCTGGATCTGCGACTTCTCGTTCTGGCAGGACACCACGATGCCGGTGGGGATGTGCGTCATGCGGACGGCGGAGTCGGTGGTGTTGACGCTCTGCCCGCCGGGGCCCGAGGAGCGGAAGACGTCGACCCGGATCTCGTTCTCGGGGATCTCCACGTGGTCGGTCTGCTCGACGACGGGCAGCACCTCGACGCCGGCGAACGAGGTCTGCCGGCGGCCCTGGTTGTCGAACGGCGAGATGCGCACGAGCCGGTGGGTGCCCTGCTCGACCGAGAGCGTGCCGTAGGCGTAGGGCACCTTGACCGAGAAGGTGGCCGACTTGATCCCGGCCTCCTCGGCGTAGGAGATGTCGAGGACCTCCGTCGGGTACTTGTGCCGCTCGGCCCAGCGCAGGTACATGCGCATCAGCATCTCGGCGAAGTCGGCGGCGTCCACGCCCCCGGCCTCCGAGCGGATGGTGACCAGCGCCTCCCTGGAGTCGTACTCGCCCGAGAGCAGGGTGCGCACCTCGAGCTCGTCGATCGCGGTGCGGATGCTGGCCAGCTCGCGCTCGGTCTCGGCGGTGGTGGCCTCGTCGTTCTCCTCCGCGGCCATCTCGTGCAGCAGCGCGACGTCCTCCAGCCGGGAGCGGAGCTCCTCGACCCGACGCAGGTCGCCCTGCAGGTACGACAGCCGTGAAGTCAGCGCCTGGGCCGCCTCGACGTCGTTCCAGAGATCGGGCGCGGCGGCCTGCTGCTCGAGGTCGGCGATCTCCTGGCGCAGGTCGTCGATGCGCAGCACGGCCTCGATCGACTTCAGGGTCGTGTTCAGTTCGTCCAGGACGACGGAGAAGTCGGCAGCCACGTCTGTCGAGGGTAGTGCGCCCGCCGGGCGCGGCCGCGGATCGCTCCGGTCAGGCGGGCTGGGCGGCCAGCCGCGCGGCCATCCATGCGGTCAGCTGGTCGGCCGGCATCGGCCGGGCGATCAGGTAACCCTGGGCGAAGGTGCAACCGAGATCGGTCGCCACCGCGAGCTGCTGGCCGGTCTCCACGCCCTCGGCGACGGTGCGCATGCCGAAGGCCCGCGCCAGACCGACCACGGCGGCGATGGCGGCGGCCGGCTGGCTGGCCGGGCCGTCCGCGCCGTCGACCAGGCTGCGGTCGATCTTGAGCACCCCGGCCGGCAGCGCGACGAGTTGACTGAGCGAGGAGAAGCCGCTCCCGAAGTCGTCGATGGACACCTCGACGCCCGCGAGGCGCAGGGCGGCCAGATCGGCGGCGGCGCGCTGCGGATCCTCGGCGAGGCTGGTCTCGGTCAGCTCGACCACCAGTCGGTCGGGTGACAGTCCGACGCTGTCCAGCGCCTCCCGCACGTCCGCGACGAGCGTGCCGGTGGCGAAGTGCTCGGCGCTGACGTTGACGCTGACCACGAGCGGCAGCCCGGAGCGGTCCCAGGCCACTGCCTGGGCGGCCGCCTCGGCCAGCACCCAGCGGGTGAGCGGGGCGATGAACTGGTGCTGCTCGGCCAGGGCGATGAACTCCGAGGGCGGCAGCAGGCCCCGCTCGGGGTGCTGCCACCGGACGAGCGCCTCCACGGCGGTGACCTGACCGGTCGGCAGGTGCAGGACCGGCTGGTAGTGCAGGACGAGCTGGTTCCCGGCGATCGCATCCCCCAGCTCCGCGGCCAGCTCGAGCCGCTGCTGCACGGCGGCGCGCAGATCGGGGCTGAAGACGCGGAACCGATTGCGGCCCGCGGCCTTGGCGGCGTACATCGCCAGGTCGGCGTCCCGGACCAGGTCCGTGGACCTGATGGCGTCGTTCCGATCGTCCGGGCCGACGCCCGCGATCCCGACGCTGGCGGTCAGCCGGAGACTGCGGCCGCCGAGCAGGAAGGGCCGGTCGAACGCCTCCTGGCAGCGGCGGGCCAGCGCCTGCGCGCCGTCGGCGTCGCAGTCCCGGCAGAGGACGACGAACTCGTCGCCGCCCAGCCGGCCCACGGTGTCCTCGGCGCGGGTGCCGGCCTTCAGGCGCTCGGCCAGCTCGCGCAGCAGTTCGTCGCCGACCTCGTGGCCGAGCGAGTCGTTGACGTCCTTGAAGTCGTCGACGTCGAGGAAGAGCACGGCCACCGCCGGCCGATCGGGGCGCTGCAGCTCGGCGTCGATGATCTCGTGCAGACGGGTGCGGTTGGGCAGCTTGGTGAGGGGGTCGTGCCGGGCCTGCCAGGCGGCGGTCCGCTCGGCCGTGACCCGCGAGGTGACGTCGGTGTGGGTGACGACGACGTGCCCCTCCTTGCCCACGCGCGACGCCTGCAGGTGGAACCAGAAGACGCCGCCGGCGTGGGGCAGCGCGTAGTCGAGCGAGACCGCGCGGCGCTCCCCTCGGGAGAGCTCCTGGAGCGAGGCGATCATGGCCCGGTTCGTGTGGTCGTCCGCCAGGCGCAGGGCCAGGTCGAAGTAGTTGGCGCCGACACCGACGCGCACCCGGTCGTCGTCCAGCAGCGCAGCCGCGGCGACCCACGCGGAGTTGACGATCAGCACGGTGCCCTGGGCGTCGATCAGCAGCGTGGGCGAGGGAAGGGCGTCGAGCATCGCCTTCACGAGTGCTGCGTCGCCGGCGGGGACGAGCTCGTCCTCGGGCACGGCGACGGAAGGCTCGCGCCGTTCCGGTCGTGGTGCCACGTCGTCCGCCTGTCCCCGCGGGGCACCGGACGTCGGTGCCCTCCCCCTCTCCATCGGCAGGCGGAACGTCCGGCACAGCCCGACACCGTCGGTCGCTACTCGAAAGGAGGAGCTACGGGACGCTCAGTCCGGTTCGCGGGTCTCCTCGGCGATCCACCGCAGGTAGGCCGGGTTGCCGTCGACCAGCGGGAGCGCGATCACGCAGGGGACGTCGTAGGGGTGCAGGTCCGCCGTCCGCCCGACGATCGCCAGCACCAGCGAGCGGCGGGTGTGCAGCGCGACCCGCGCCTCCGCCTCGTCGTGGATCTCGCCCTCCCAGCGGTAGATCGACCGGATCGCGCTCAGGTGGTGCCCGCAGGCGGCCAGCCGCTCCTCCACCAGCGTGCGGGTGAACCCGGCCAGCTAGTCGGAGTGCGGACCGGTGACGACCACCTCGCAGAAGTCCTCCTCCACGGGCTCATCCTGGGGCGTGCATCCGCCGCCCGCCCGGGTAGGGGGCGGTCATGAGCGACGACATGACGATCACGATCGACAGCGAGGAGTACGTGCTCCGCCAGGACGGCGACGGCCTGCAGCTGGGCCGCCGGGTGTCCGGCGACGTCGCGTGGCTGGACACGGTGGACCTGGGCCTCCTGCCGGCCGGGGCGCGGGAGGCGCTCCAGCGGGGCGACGCCTCGGACGAGTCGCTGCTGACCGCGCTGCGCGGTGTGGTGCAGGCGGAGGTGGAGCGCGGCGGCTGACCGCTACTTGCCGTGGCCGTGCCCGTTGCCCCGGCCGTTGCCACCGCCGCCGTCAGCTCGCTGGGCCTGCTGCCAGGTGAGCAGGCCCTGGATCAACTGGCCGAGGTCCACGCAGCAGCCGGCCGGCCGCGCGGGTGCGGCAGGTGCCGGGGGCGCCGGGGTTGCCACAGGTGCCGGAGCGGGCGGCGGGGTGACGGGCGGCGGAACGACCGGCGGCGGCGGGGGCGGGGGCGGCGGCACCGGAGCCTGGAACAGCCGCAGGCCGGCGGGGTCGGGCGACATCGACCCCGCGGAGCCGGCGGCCCACTCCTCCCACAGCCGCAGGTCGAGCCCGAGCCGGAGGGCACCGCCGCGTGCCGAACCGGCGCTCTCGTCAGGCGATCGATCGGGCGAAGACGACGATGTTGTCCTCGTAGCTGCGCGCCTCGCGGTCGAACGGGCCGCCGCAGGTGATCAGCCGCAGTTCCGGACCCTCGGTGTTGCCGTACACGTCGAAGGTCGGGAAGTCGGTCTTGGGGACGACGCGCACCTCGTACACCTCGAACGTGACGGCGGTGCCGTCGGCGCGGGTCACCTCCACGCGGTCGCCCGAGACGAGCCGGCCGAGGTCGTAGAAGACCGAGGGGCCGTTGGCGGCGCTGTCGACGTGGCCCTCGATCACGGCCGGGCCCGGCTCACCGGGGCGGGGCGAACCGTCGAACCAGGCGGCCGTGTCGTAGTCGGGTCCCGGCTGGGGCACCGCGAGCGTTCCGTCCGGGTTCAGGCCGAGGGTGAGCAGGTCCGATCGGACCTCGATGGCCGGGACGCTGATCGACACCGGCGGCGCGACGGGCGCGGCGGGTGCGGTCTCAGCGGGACTCGGAGCCGCGGGTGTGGCGGAGTCCCGAGCCGGGGTGTGGGACGGGTCGGCGCTGGAGACCGGGGGTCGGGGCGGGTCGGCGTCCTGGCCGGCGAGCCCGACCGCGACCGCGGTCCCGCCGCCGAGGAGCAGCAGGACCGCGAGCCCGGCCAGGACCCCGGTGCCAGGACGCCGGGCCCGGGAGCGGCGCTCCCGGGGCCCGGCGTCGCCGGTCATCAGCTGTCGGTCGAGAGGCGCCGGCGACGGGCGAGCAGCGCGCCCCCGCCGACGACCGCGAGTGCGCCGGCGCCGATCAGGCCGGCGTTCTCCACGCCCGTGGTGGAACCGGCACCGGCGTCGACGCCGCCGGCCGGCATGGAGCCCATCTGCGAGGCGCTGAGCACGCCGCAGATCGCGGGGTCGGTGGCCTCGCCGGGCAGGCTCGGGTCGAGGTCGGACTTGCCGCGGTCGCCGTCGCTGTAGGTGCCGTCGCCGTCGTAGTCGACGCCGTGGACGACGACGACGGCCTGGCCGCCGAGGATCGCCTGGGCGACACTCTCGGTCACCTGCACGTCGCCGCGCGAGTAGCTGATGTCATCACCGACGCCGAACCGGTCCACGGCCAGGCCCGAGGCGGGCGAGGTGTCACCGGTCGTGGTCAGCGACACGACGATCTCGCCGTAGGCGGGCGCGCCTTCGGTGGTGGTGAAGTGGTCGCCCTCGTTCGTCTCACCGGTGACGGGACCGGCGGTGTTGTCGCCGGCGCCGGGGCACTCGTGACGGGCGTCGGCACCGAAGTGGATGTGCGCCGCGTGCGGGGCGTCCTTGAGCAGGCCCTGGGCGGCGAGGGTGAACGACAGGTTCGTGCCGTCGATCTCGACCATGCCCTGACCGGTGGCGCCGTCGACGGGCTGGCCGGCGATCGGCGACAGGGTGGCGTTGGCCGAACCTTCGGCCGCCGCGGCCGGGCCGGCGAAGGCGACCAGGGCGGCGAAGCCCAGGGCCGGGGCTGCGAATGCGGTGCGCGTGAGCGTTCTCATGGGTGTCGCCTTTCGGAAATCCCCGTGACGCCGCTGTGCTGGACGCCATCGGGGCCGTGCTCCGTGCTGGGCCGTCCCCGGGGCGAGTCGTCCGCGGATGTCGGACGTCGTCCACCGGCCTGCTCACAGCGTTCGGAACGCAGGGCCCAATCGGATTGCCCACGACCTTTGCGCGGTCGCCCGGCACAGCCGGTGCCACACTCGGGGACGTGCCGCCGCACCGACTTCTCCTCATCCGCCACGCCAAGGCAGGCGACGGTTCCGTCGACGCCGACCGGCCGCTGACCGAGAAGGGGCTGCGGCGGGCTACGGCGATCGGCACCTGGCTCGAGTCGAACGGGCTGGTGCCCGACCGGGTGCTGGTCTCGCCGGCCCGTCGGGCGGGGCAGACCTGGGAACAGGCGGCGGCCCAACTGGCCTCCGCTCCGGACCCGGTGGTCGAGGAGCGGATCTACGACAACACCGTCGAGGCGTTGCTCGCTGCCATCCGCGAGACGCCCGACGATGTGCGCACGCTGGCCGTCCTGGGCCACAACCCGTCGATCGGTTCGCTGGCCGCCGAAGTCGACGACGGGGAAGGCAGCCAGACGGCCCGCCGCGACCTCCACGCCGGCTTCCCCACGGGTGCCGTCGCGGTATTCGACCTCGTGCCGCGGTTCGCCGACGTCGCAGCGGACACGGCGACGCTGGCCGCGCTCGCGGTGCCGGGCGACTGACGTCGGTCAGCCGGGCGGTGGCCGCTCACCTGCTCAGGTGTCCGTGGCGCTGACGGTGCCCTGGCCGTTGTCGGTCAGCCGGATCTCGAACCACCCGTCGCCGCCGCGCAGCTTGCGCTGGGAGGTCGAGACGACGTCGTAGTTGCCGGAGAACTGGTACCTGACCAGATTGGTCCCGTCGACGTGCTCGCCGCACACGTCGCCTCCGCCGATGAGCACGAGGTAGCGGCCTCGGGTGCCGTCGATCCGGATTTTGCCGTGCCCGAACTCGCAGACGCCGGGGTCGGGCAGCGACCCGTCCAGCGCCATGAGGTTGGCGGTGAACCGGCCGTCGAACGGTGCGCCCGTGGAGGTGCCGGTCACGACGGCGGTTCCGGACCGCTCCTCAGGCGGAGGATTCGACGCCGGCCGAGGACCCGACTTCCAGCCCCCGGGCCGTCCTGCGGTCCCCCAGGGCGGGGATCCCGAGGCCGAAGACGGCGACCGAGACGAAGAGCGGCCCGGCCGCCGCGAGGCTCGCTACCGACGCGAGCGGAACGAGGCCCGCGCCCGGGTGGCCGGCCTGGAGCAGCGGGTGCCCTCGGCGTCGAGGTACGACAGCATGACGTCGGCTCCCGGGATGGCATGCACGACCTCGACGCCATGGTCCCAGACGGCCCGGCGGCTATCGAGGCAACCGCCTGTGCAGATGGCCAAGCGATTGAAGCTTTGCCGCCCACCGCTCTTCGTCACGCAGCGCCGGCACGTCCTGAGGGTCGCACAGGCGCCCCCCTGGGAGGTGTGCAATAGGACCGTGACGACGGATCTCGACGCCGCAACCTTCTTGCTCGCGGTACTTGCTTTCCTCCTGTCCGTGGGCGCCATCCTGTACACGCGCCGTGCCACGCGGGCGTCCGAGCAGTCCGCGGAGGCCTCTTCACGTTCCGCGGCCGTTGCGGAGCGGGCCGAGCAGCGTGAGGTCGAAGAGGCAGCGGAGCGAGCGGTCCGATGGCGATTCGCTCCGGGGCCTCGGGTCGTCTTCTCGGGCATGCCCCTAGCGGAGAACGCCGACCGGATGACGCAGATGGTCAATGAGGGCGAGAGCACCGCGTACGACGTTCGCGTGGAACTGCACGAAGGACCTCAAGTAATCGGTGGCCCATTGCTCCATGGAGCGACGGTGCATAGCAACGAATGGGTACGGCTAGCCAGAAGCACCGCCGGATACGGAGAGCACCAAGAACTTCGCGTGTACTGGCGTGTCGGTTCCAACGGTCCCGTTCGGTCCCGCCACTTCGACCTCAGAGGACGTGCTCTCTGACCGCAGGACCCCGCTAACAGCGCCGTTCGGCGGAGTGCCGGCCGCGTCCCCGATGTTGCTCAACGACGCAGTTCGCGTTCGCACTCCATCCGCACAGGCACGGTGGTCATGCGGCACAACACTCTTGGGTGACCGACCCTAGCCAACCGAGGCGAACGGTTTCCGGTAAGCGATCGTGTAGAACGTGAAGAAGGCGCTGATCGTCTGCTGCGTTGTCAATGCCCTACTGCTGGTCGTCGTAAGTGTGGTCGTCGTGACGCTCTACCAGATGCAACAACGGCTCGACCACGTAGCGACTCAGGCAGCCGTACCTGGCCCGGAAGGCCCGCCCGGTCCGCCGGGGCCTAGGGGCCCCGTAGGGGACGCGGGACTGGATGGCGTGGACGGTGTCGATGGGGACACATGTCAGGGTGGAGCGCTGCCCATGAGAATCCAGGTCGTCACGGACGTGAACTGGAACTCATTCAGCGAGTATTTCCCGCTATCCGTGTCCACGCGATACATCACCGTTTGCCCATTCTGACCTTGCTTGGAACGCCGCACCGTCCAGCCGCCGGTGGCCGGAGTGGCGGACCAGGCTGGAGACGCCGCATCGGCAACCGCTGGCGCTCCTCTGTCGAGACGTCGAACGCATGGACGTTGACCAGTTCCGCCGGGCCGCCTCGCCCGTCGCGGATACCGTCCTCCCAACCCGGAGTCGGAGTCGGATTCGATGGTTACGGCGTTCGCCGGGCGCCAGGCTGGACGGGCTGTGCACACCTCAACGCTTGACAGTGGTTGGCACCGGGGTACGGATACTCGCCATCATTGACGCGTGGATCTACGCCGGCCCCATGCCTGCGAAGGGTGCGGCACCTGGATCGACAAGCCGAACCAGCGCGGCAGGCCGGCCAGTCGCAGCACAGAGCGAAGATGTGGGCCGCGTACTACGACGGCCACCGCGCGGCACTGATCCAGCGGGCTCTTGACTACGCGAGGGACCCCGAATGGAAACGGCCTAGAGATTCCGCGCGGTACGCGATGACCCGTGGGGCGCCAGAGGCTGAGCGGTTCACTCTCGATCTACGCCCGAGATCACGGCGTCTGTTACCTCTGCGGCCGGAATTGCACGGGCAGGGCTCGACTGTGCGGGGGGCTGAGGCCGCTGGAGGGCGCGAGAATCAGAACAGGACTCGAACCCCTAGCAGCCCGTCGCCGTGGGTCCGGCCCGCCAGCACCCGGCAGAACTCCACGGCATCTAGTTCGAGCCGCTCACCGGCGACACCCTGGACGAAGGTGCCGCCGACCGGTCCGGTGAGGGTGATCTCGAACGGCTGGCCGTGCCGCTCGGCCCACTCGGCCACCACGTCGGCGACGACAGGTCCGTCGGTCTCGGGCTCGAGGACCAGGTCGCGGCCGGTAGCCCGGGCGATGTCGACCCGGTGCATCCAGACGTCGCGGGTGATGATCGCGTCCACCAGGTGGCCGACAGTGTCCCGGGCAGGCATGCCGGAAGCGGTCGACCCGCCGGAGTCGACCGGCCCACTGATCCGGCGCAGCGCGGACGGCACCCGCATTCTGAACCGCACCGAGGGGCCGGCGGCCACGCGCAGGGCCGCCACCCGCTCCGCAGGCGACAAGGCCCGGTGGTCCGCGACCTGGAGTGCGTTGACGGCGTCCAGCGAGTTGCCGTCGTACTCCCGGCGATGCCGGAACCCCCACCACTGCTGGCGGATCTGCTCTCGCACCGAGGCGTAGCCCTTCGCGGCGCCGATCAGGTGGCCGACCATGTCGGCGACGGTCCACCCGGGACACTCCGTCGGGGCGTTCCACTCCTCGGGGCTCAGCTCGTCGAGGAGCCCGAGGAGCTGGTCGTACGCCGCGGCCGCGAGCCGTCCGGCATCGCTGTCCCGGGTGATCCGCGGGATGGAGTCGATGGCGATCACTAGTCACCTCCTTCACAGCCAGATCTTTCCGAACAAAGTTAGGATCCGGCCGTGCTGGTTGCTCGTCAAGAGCGGTCCGAACAAAGTTAGGAAGGTCGAGGAGGGGCCCATGCCGAACAGCTCCATGCACCGCCGAAGAGTCACCCGCGAGCAGATCCTCGACGCTGCCTGGGGACTGGCCCGGGAACAGGGACTCACCGGCTGGACGATGCGTGAGCTCGCCGACGCGGTCGGGCTCCGCGCACCGTCGCTGTACGTCCACTTTGCGAGCAAGTACGAGATCTACGACGCGATGTTCGCCGACGGCTACCGGACCCTCCTTGCCCAGGCCGAGGCGATCGAACTCCCGGAAGACCCGCGCGCTGCGGCCAGGACTGCGGCGCAGACGTTCGTCCAATTCGCGGTCGCCGACGAGGCTCGGCTCAACTTGCTCTTCCTGCGGGTCATCCCCGGCTTCGAGCCGACCGCGGCGTCGTACACGCTGGCCGAGCGGGTCTACGCGCAGGGCGCCGAGATCCTTGCCCGAGCCGGCCTCACAGAGCCTGCCGATATTGACCTGTGGACCGCGGTGCTCTCCGGTCTGGCCACCCAGCAGGTGAGCAACGACCCCGGCGGGGACCGCTGGATCAACCTGGTCGACCGTGCGGTGGACCTGCTGCTCGATGACCGGCGGGTCAGTCCCGTTGCGGAGGCTCTCGAAGCCGCGGGCAACCGTGAGGCGCCAGGAACTTGATCGATCGCCTCAAGGCAGATGGCCCGGGAGACTCCGCCACCGTCTGCCTCGCCGAGGCCCAACCTCGGCGAAGTTGACCGTCGACGGGTCGAGCAAGTGAACCCGCCACGTCCTGCTGACCGGCGATCGTGCGCACCGGCGCCGAGATGATGCACGAGCAGGGCTCGGGGTGTCGGTGGCCATCGTGGTTCCTCTGGAGAGTGGCGGGTGCGCCGTGGTCGCCACCAAGAAAACGAACGCGCCGGTGAGCTGTGGTTTTTCTGATCGTGAGGCTATCGGGACCCGCCAGTCCTGCTCGCCTATCCCTGACTTTTTTTCCGCAACTTGGCCGCAGGGAGCCGTAAGTATGTGGATGGAGACTCGCGGGTCCGGGTGACGTCCCCGCTGGTGGTGTAGGTCCAGGCCACGACCGCGTGGGTGATCACGTGCGAGGGGCCATCGTGTGATGGTCAGCGAGACCACGCCAATGGTTCTCGCGGAAGGACACAGCACACGATGGCCCTGGACCAGTCTGCCCTGCTCGAGGTGCTCGACGCACTGAAGGTCGCCGATGTCGACGACCGAATCCGATCGGCGGCCACCACGATCTACCAGGCGCTGATCGAGGCCGAGCTCACCGCGGTGATCGGCGCCGGCCCGCACGAGCGCAGCGACACCCGTACCGCCCAGCGCAACGGCCCCCGGCCCAGAATGCTGACCGCGACGGCCGGGGATCTGGAGCTGCGCATTCCGAAGCTGCGGGCCGGGTCGTTCTTCCCGTCGCTGCTGGAGCGCCGGCGGCGGATCGATCAGGCGTTGTTCGCGGTGGTGATGGAGGCCTATCTGCACGGCGTGAGCACGCGGAAGGTCGATGACCTGGTGCGGGCGCTGGGCGCGGACACCGGCATCTCCAAGTCCGAGGTCTCCCGGATCTGCGCCGACCTCGACGCCGAGGTCAGCGCCTTCCGCGATCGATCGCTGGCCGAGCAGGCCTTCCCGTACGTGTTCCTCGACGATGCTGCCGCTGCCGCCGGTCGCCCCGGCCACCGGCTGGCGCAGCAGCACACGCCTGGCCCGGGACCACTACGTGCGGCTGGACGGCAACGACTACTCCGTCCATACCGCGGTGATCGGCCGGCGGGTCGAGGTGCTCGCCGACCTGCACCGGGTGCGGGTGCTCTGCGACGGCCGGCTGGTGGCCGACCACGAGCGGCACCGGGTCCTGTTCGCGACCGCCACCGAGTGGGTCACCCGGCTGGCCGAGGCCCATCACGCCGGCCGGCTGCAAGACGAGCTCCGACGGCTGGGCCGCTATCCGCTGTTGGTGGTCGACGAAGTCGGCTACGTGCCCTTCGAGCCCGAGGCCGCCAACCTGTTCTTCCAGCTCGTCTCCAGCCGCTACGAGCGGGCCTCGCTGATCGTGACCAGCAACAAGCCCTTCGGCCGCTGGGGCGAGGTCTTCGGCGACGAAGTCGTCGCAGCCGCCATGATCGACCGACTGATCCACCACGCCGAGGTCATCTCCCTCAAGGGCGACAGCTACCGGCTCAAAGACCGAGACCTCGGCCGCTCCGCGGCCGCCACCGAAGACGCATGACCACGAGGGGGTCAAATTTTCGGCCGTCGCTAGGGGGTCAACTTTGGGCCGTCGTTGACACCCACGGCATGGCCAGCGCGAAGGACCCCCAGTACAGCGTCCTCTCGGGAAGTAGAGCGCCCTCGCGTCCAACCGCATCGGACACCCGGGGAATGTCGGTTGTTAGCCGGCGATGCCGTTGTTCATCGACTGCTGCCACGACATCTCGTAGATCACGGCCCGCTTCTCGGTGTAGTCGAAGCGCACCCTCCGGCCACAGTGGCCTTGCTCGGCGCCCGATCGCCCGTAGCCGCCGCTGCGAAACCACTCGCCCTTGGGCGTCATGAACCACGACCGGTCGTGGTAGTCCACGCCGGCGAAGGGCCACCCCGACGGTCGGTGCAGGCCGCTGCGCCGGGCCTTTACCGGCGGGGTGACGTCGGGCAGCACGTCGAGGGCCACATGGGTAAAGGCGTCGGGCGGCAACCTGCGCAGGGTGCGTTCCGCCGACCTGATCTCCTGTTCGCTGCGGGGCTCCTGAACGTAGAGCATCCACAGGGCGTCTGCGTCGGAGAGCTCCAGCAGCGTGTTCCGCCGCCACCGCCGGTCCCCCTCGGCGGCCTCCCAGGCCCGGCGTTCTGTCGCCCAGGCCCGCACTCGAGCATTGGCGAGGTCGCGGTCGCAGACTCGCCAACCCCGCCACAGGTCGGAGTGCTCACCGCACACGACGTCTGTGCACTCCGAGCATTCCCCGACGGCCGGCTGTCCGCATCGGCACGCCTCCGGCCCGGAGTTGTCGTTCCTGGTCTGGATGTACACGGTGCCGCAGCGTTTCCCGCTGCGCCCCCGTGCCGCGAGCGGCGAGGAGCCGCTGGCGCTCACGGGCACACCGACCAGCGGGGCGAGCTCGGCGAGGGATTCGCACCGCCAATAACCCGGAAGGATCTGCGTGCGCGCGTCCGTCGCCCCACAGGTGGGACAAGCCATGGTTTGTGAGGGTAGCGAGGGTTCGAGCAGCCGCCACCAAAACGGAAGTATGCGTTCTCCCTGGGCACTCCCGTCACAGGCGCCACGAGAACTCTGGTCGGCGATCACCTCAAGGCCCCCACTGAACGGGCCGCCTTGATGGGCGAGGCGGTCTACTCGCGAACGACCCAGATTTCTGCACGGCCCTTGGCCGTATCACTCTTCCTCGGGGGATCAAGCGGTTCGTACACACCGATCCACCGTGGTCCGTCGTAGACCAGCAACGACGTCGTAAGCATCCTTTCGGGCACGTCGTCTACCTCGCCGTGCCTTGGACCACCCCAGTGAAGGATCAGCGGCATGCGGGGAAGGTAGGTGAGTACTGAGTCGCCGATATGGAGAATGGCCGCGTGACACGCCATTTTCACCTGCTCAGGTGAGTCGCGGCGGCGCATTGAAGTGGCTCGGACCCGTCGGTAACTGGCGGGGTAGTGCTCTTGGTGAGATGGCCGACGCCGTGCGGGTCGAGTCGCGGGAGGCATGTCGTCAAGGGGTAATGCCCGGGTTTCCCACGACGGCGCGGCCATCTCATGCATGTCATCGCCGACGAGCCAGCCAGGGGTGCGGGTACGTGGCGGATCGCGCGCCAGGCGAGCCGGCCGGCGCGGGGAACGGCGGCGGGGACGGTCAGGGGTGTGTCACCTGCGCGGAGTGCACGTCGGCGCCGTCGCTGATCGTCGATGAGAAGAATGTGACGACTTCGTTGGCACCGGTGGCCTCCAGCCCCGATGCAGTCCCCGAGGAACAGGCCGCGCGGATGTCCGGGCTGGATGTAGGAGAGCGGTGCGGCGTAGTGGTCGAACGGGCCGTGCAGGTGCTGCTCCTGCCACGTCGCGCCACCGTCGTGCGAGTGCCGCACCCAGACGTCGGTCGTCGCGACGCCGTCTCCCAGGACGTTGTTCCGGTCGTCGTAGTGCGCGACCACCAGGGTTCCGTCGGGGGTCACCTACACGGCGTGGTTGTAGGACTGCACCCCCGGACCGCCGGCGGAGACCTGGACCTGTCCCGGGCTCATTTGCGGTGGGCGGCGTCAAACGCGGGCGCCCTGCGCCATCCGGGCGCAAAAGAGCCGCTGCTTCCTCGTTTGGGTGATACGGCAGGTGTCGACCCTGGCACCGGCACAAGGTCCCCTCGAACCCTCGACTCATGACCTTCAACGCAGTCCAGCCGGCGGGCGTCGACCTGAACGGCTTTCATCCGAGCGCCGGATGGGAGGACCTGATGTCGGTGTTGATGGCCGTCACGGGCACGGCCGCCGCGGCACTCATCGCCTTCTGTGTCGGCGTGTGGCTCCTCCCCAGGCTCATTGGACCTCCCGAGCCTGAACCTGATCGCGATGCCGATCCGGCCGAGTGGTGGGAACCCGGAGAGAGAGCCGACGACGGCGCTGCCCTTTGAGCCACGTCACGGTCCGCGCAACCCTGCCTAGATCAGCGCCAATTTTCCGCGATGGCGTCCTGTAGTTCCCGCAGAGCGTCAACGTCGGCCCGATCGCGACGCCACGCCAGGTACGCGGCGTCGATCCGCTGCTCTTGCCGTCGGCGCTGGGAGGTTACCGAGCCGGCCGCGTTGGCGTTGACGAGTTCAGCGTGGCCGCCCTCGCCGTCCCGGGTCCCGTCCTGCAACCGGTACTGCTCTTGGTAGACGCCGCCGCGCTTGGTCGCACAGCGGATGACGAGGTGGGTTGCGGTGCGCCGGACAACTGCCGCTGGCATACCGGGGCGGCCGGAGTCGGCGCCGAACTCGATGCTGATGACGTCGCCGGGCGCCAGGGCAGCGAGCTGGTCGGCGCTGAGCCGGTTCTCGGCGCTCACGGCTGCTTCCTCCCGATCGGTCGATGCCCAAGGGGAAGTCGTGGCGCCTCGAAAGTACGACGGAGTCGTTCCGGTGCGAGGCCCTTCGCCTCTGTGGGGCCGCCAGGGTGTGCGGCAGCCTTCGGCGCTCTTGTCAACCTCAGGAGGACGAGTCATGAGATCGACCCGACGAGCCGCCTTCATCGTTTCGGCTGCCGGCGCCCTGTGCACGGGCGTCGGGTCTGGAACTGCGGCCGCGGCGCCGGCGGAGCAGGGAACGTGCGGCAAGTTCGTCGCCGACCTCAACGCGATGGAGTCAGGAGCAGGAGGTGCCGTGGTTTCGGAGACGGCCATCGCCGTGCCGGGCGTCGCCGGGTATGCGACTACCCACTGCGACTTCGCCACCGGGTAGTCGCGCCACCCCGCGTGAGGCTGCCCTTCGGACCAGCCGAGTGGCGACACCAAATCCCCCTCACCACCCAGCCGTTGCCTACCGGGACCGTGAGGGAGTCAGGGGCGCCCGGCGTCCTCCGGGACGCGCTCGGCCGACTGGGACGCCGGGGCCGGCACCGTGTCGGGCCGGCCGGTCTCGGGCTGGACCGGAACGTCCGCCCGAGACTCCCTCGTCGCGGGGTCCGCCGCCGGCGTGTCCCGCTGGTGCGTCGCACGTGCCTGGGTGCTGACGCTGGACCCGGTGAGGTCTCCGGATTGCGCCTGCTCGCTGATCGACCGGCCGAACTCGGCCTGCGAAGGCACGACGGCCGGATCCGGCGACTCGACGGTCACCTCCGGGATTTCCGCCGCGTCCTCCGAGGTGCTGATGTCGGAGCTTGACACGTCGGCGGAGTCGGGGACGTCGAACGGGGTCACGGCCTCGATCACGCCGGCCACCCGGTCCTGCGCGACGTCGGGGAGGACGCCGGCTGCGCCTGCGGCCGTCACGCTGGCCAGGGCGACGCCCAGGCCGGCAGCCGCCTGGGTGCTCAGGCTCAGGGACAGAAGCTTGGCGGTCGCGGTGGCGAGCAATGCGGACATGGCAAGTCTCCTTTCACGCAATCGCCCTCGCGGCGACCTTCGTTTGAGACATCGCCGACGCTGCCCTACACGGGAGCCACCGGAGCCACAGGCGCCACTCCGGTCACAGGAGTCGCTGCTGATAACAAAAGTCCCTCTCTTACCGCTGTTGGTGCTTGTCACCGGGACGCCGCTCGAAGGCGCCGAGCTGCGGCGTGGAACGGCGGATACCCGAGCGCCGCACCGTCGCTGGACGTGGTTCAGCTCGCCTCTTCGCGGGCGAGGCGTTTGAGGGCGACTCTGCGTCCACGGACGGGCCAAGCGCAGCGGGGCATGGCTCACGGTTCCAACGCCCGATGAGGCCGAAGCTTTCGACAGGCTGCATCTCAAGCCTCCTCGATGAATCGCTGGCGCAGCGACCGCAGCTCGATCTTCCGGGGGGTCCGGGCGCGTCGATTCCGCTACCAAAAGCGCCGTCGCGGAAACGCCTTGAGCAATTCAGGGTCATCGCCACTCGAGTGGCCATTCGGACAATCAAAGCTCACCGCCGTGCCTATTCTTGGACCCAGGTCGGACGCGAGTCTCCAGCGGACCGCGCCGACTCGCGATCGCTCGTCATCCAGCGGCAGGTTCGTCATACAGATGAGGCACGGCGTCTCTGTTGTGCGGTATTCCTCACGGACTTCCGTCTCCGACACATCGGCCACGTTGCTTGTCATGCTCGGTCGTATCGGCAGCCGCGCGGCCAAAGGTGACCGTGATCACGAAGCCGTATCCGAGGGTGACTGCCTGACACCGATTCCCCGTGATCAGCCACGGATGGGGCGGCGTAGAGGGTCCACCGATGCTTGTGGAGGTCACGCCCCAAGCCTGCCCCCTCACCCGGCTCCTCCGTTCTAACAGCCCATGAGCAGCCACGGGGTCCACCGCGTTCACACGTCTCGCAGCTGAACCACGCGAGCGCACCAGCGACTACTGGCGGCCACGTAACTCGGTTCGGTTGCATTCATCCAGCACGGCTAGGACGACTCGTCCGAGGCGAGTAACCCTGACAGGAGCACATCAGCCGCTGGCCGGCTCAACCACCACGGACCGGCAGGCCATAGCAACGCCTTGCCGTGTGGACTGGCGACGCAACCCCTGGCTACCGCGCCCCCGAGACTACGTCCAGTGTCACCCAGTCCATGTCCTGCCTGTTGGCCAAGTCGACTCGGGGATGACGACGTGCAGCCGCGACCCATCGGGCATCATCGCGTCGACGAACGGCTGGCTCACGTCGATCCCGCCGTCCCAACGTGCGGAGCATCCGTTCGACCAGGTTGGCGAGGATCGGTGGTCGTCAGGCTCGCTGCCGCCGCGGCGGGCGACGAACACCCGACCCAGCTGGTCCGCGGCGACGAGCCCCGGCTCTACTCCTCCGGCCCCGGGCCGAACGCGGCGTCGACGGCGCGCGCGGCGCCGACTCCTCGGATCAGCGAGCCGGCCGCCGTCCGCGTCTTCCGATCGTGGACGACGACGTGCGTTAGCGACGAGATCCCCTGTGCGTACTCCTATCACGCGACGTCGGCGATGTTGTCGAAAGCGTGGAGGAAGACGTCGGCCGAGCGGCCGGTGCAGCCCGCTTTGCGGCGACATCCGGAGCAGTCGGGACGAATCCGATCCATTCAGGATGTCAGCCGTCCACGTAACGGTCGCGTTCGACGACGAACTGCCCCGTGGCGGTGTTCGCGTCGACGAACTCCGGCAGCAGTGGGATGCGCACGGTGACGGTGACGCACACGGAGAACTCCTCCCCCGGTGTCAGCGTCGGCGAGTACCCGGCCGCGTGGCAGTCGGCCCCGGCGGCGGCATAGGTGAGCCGCAGATCGGTGACGTCGACCGACTGGTCCTCCACCGCGAGCTCCGCGGCCCGCTGCGCCCGCTGCCGGCCGGTCGCCGGGTCGGGGGCGGTGCCGATGGCGCGGCCGGCCTCCCGCGCCGCGGCCGTGGAGGCGAACACCCCCCGCTGCACCGCGGAGAACCCGGCCACGATGTAGATCAGCGGCACGAAGACGACGACGGCGATGAACACGAACTCGACCAGCGCCGATCCGCTCTCCGAGCGCAGCATCCCGAGCCGGGCGCGCAGCCGGGTCACGCCGCCTCCTTCAGCGCGCGGCCGGTGGCCGTCAGCGGCAGAAGGTCGCCCAGCGCGGCCAGCAGCGAGGGCACCGAGCCGGTGCAGCGCACGACCACGAGCGTCAGCCCGCTGCCGTCGACCTCCTCGGCCGACGTGCACGCCAACCCCTCGGCGGTCTGCTCCGACGTCGCCCGCGCGACGACCTCGACGGTGCGGGCGGCACCCAGCGCGGAGTCGACGTCGGCGTTGGCGGCGTACCGGGCGCCCTCCTGCGCGCTGGCGGTCACCACGTTGCGCACGTGCACGTAGACCGCCACCTGCAGCACCGCGAGCAGCAGCGCCACGATGAGCATCGACACCATGACGAAGTCGACGACGGCGCTGCCTCGCTGGCCGTCGTCCGGTGGCCCCTCTGCAGGGTCCCGCCGCGAGCTTGCGAGTGGTGGGGGGCAGAGGGGTCCTCTTTCAGCCACCGCTCGTGACGGACGTGAGCGCGTTGGTCACCGCTTCGACGATCGCCGTGCGGAATGGGATGAGGATCGCCAGCACGAGGGCCGCCGTCATCACCGTGATCATCACCCACCCGGGCACGTCACCCCGCTCGGGATCGTCGCCCCGGACGCGTGCCGCGAACGCGGCGAACGCCTCGGTCAGGTACGTGAGCATGGGTCGGTCCTTCCTCCGTGTCCGCCGGCTCATCGCGCCAGCGAGACGATGCTGATCAGCCCCGGGAACAGGGCGAAGAGAACGGTGACCGGCAGCACCAGGAAGACGACCGGCACCATCATCGCGATCTCCTTGCGGCCGCCGGCCTCGAGCAGCCGGCGCTTGCCGGCCTCCCGCACGTCGGCGGCCTGCGCCCGCAGCACCTC
>Ga0126307_10000155_pt1 | contig 41592 bp, 41 predicted proteins | sample Plot28_FD_89955 | JGI IMG/M metagenome (GOLD analysis project Ga0126307, IMG submission 89955) | Serpentine soil microbial communities from UC McLaughlin Reserve, CA, USA - Plot28 | ecosystem: Environmental > Terrestrial > Soil > Grasslands | place: USA: UC McLaughlin Reserve, Lake County... | reverse complement strand
TCGCCCCACGTGTGCCAGCGCTCTACCTCGACGAGGACTCTGATCCCGTTGTAGGAGCGGTCCTTGTACGGCTCGCCCCGATAGCGGTCAGAGAGAGCATCGATGTCGGCGAGTTCCGGGTCCTCACGGATCTCGACCGCGCGCCCCAGGATCGATAGCTGGTTGTACCAGTCGTCTCCGAGCACCGTGAGGGCGACCCGCGGTTCGCCGCGCAGGTGACGGAGCCGGTGGCTGTCTCGGTCCATCGTCAGGAGGATGCGCCCGTCGTCCTCCAAGCCGTACCAGCAGGCCGTTGTCACCGGCGCTCCGTCGTCGCGCACGGTGCCGACGATAGCCTGGCGCGGTGCGGCGAGAAAAGCACGAAGCGCGGGAGGTAGCGGCGTGTCGGGCATGCGCCTCTCCTACCACAGAGGCCGCCCCGATGGCCAGCGTCAGACGATCGGAACTTCGTCCGCGAAAAGCGCGGACTGCTCCTTTGCGGCCGGGACGACCGGCTTCCACGCCGGCAAGAGCACCGAGGTAACCGTAGGGCCACCTGGGCTGCTCTGAACGTCGAAACGGCCGCCGAGAAGACGCGCGCGTTCGCTCATGCCCAGCAAGCCGAAGCGCCCTCGCCGTGCCGCGCGGACGAGTGTCCGCGAGACGTCGAAGCCGCGTCCGTCGTCGGTGATCTCGAGCATGGTGTGAGCGTCCGCCGCCTCGATATGGATGGTGATCGACTGAGCCCCACTGTGGTCCCGGGCATTCGAGAGCGACTCCTGCACGATGCGCACGAGTGCGATCCGCTGGGAATCGGTCAAGGAGTCGAAAGACCCTCGGAAGCTCAGATCGACGGCGATATCGCTCTGGAGGCGGAAGGCGTTCACCTCGCAAGCGACGGCTTCGTCGAGGGGGCAACGGGCGACCGCCGGCGACTCGAGCGAGTGGACAATGTCGCGGATCCCGCGGTCGAGCGCGGCAATGCGCGACTGCAGGTCTTCCAGGAAGCCCGACAGGATCTCCTCGGGAACTGCTTCAGGATGTGCCTCGACGCGGCCCCTGAGCATGCGGACATCGCCTGCAAGCGCCGCCACGTCCTGGATGGGGCCGTCATGGAGATCGAACCCGATCCGCGTCAAGAGCCTCTCACCGCTGGACACAAGCGCGCGCTCCCGCGAGGCGTTCCGCGACAGAAGGGCCTCGCGCTCCAGAATCGGCGTGAGTGCGAGGGCCGTCTCGGTCGCAGCGGCGAGAGCAGCTTCTTCGTCCGCCTCGGACGCTCCAAAGACGAGCACTGCTTGTACGTGCTGCCAACGCTCGACGGGGACTGCGCGCACGAGCCCGACCGTGGGCGGGCGACCCCGGAGCACGTCCCGAGCGGCAATTCGCGACCGCCGGCTCGGACCGGTCTTGCTGGTGAACGAGACGCACGCAGGACCATTTTCGGCTCCCTGCGACCAGAGGGACACGTCCTCGACCGGCGCGAGTACGGCGAGCATCCGCACCTGCATCTCCAGCGCGAGCGGGGGAGACAGTGCCAAGAGGAAAGGATTCCGGGTCGCGTGCGAGTGCACCTGGAGCGCAAGGGCGTGGAGTTCCGACCCGGAGACCCGGGCGACCTCCGCGAGGAGCTGGCCTACGCTCCCGACAGCCCAGCCGTGATCGAGTGAGCGCTCGACGAGGGCATCGGCGAGCGCCGAGACCAGTGCGACGTCGTCTCGCGGGGTCTTGTCGACGAGATGAACGATGCGCCGCGTTTCCTGCGCGGAGAGTCTAAGGCGCGCCGCGGACTGGCGGATTTCGCCATCCGTTTTGCGCGCGTGCCGGCGCTTGTCCACAGTCGCCATATCCCTCCCGACCTTCTCCGCAGTCCCAAAAATTTACTTGCGAGAATTCTCCTGCCAAACCTCGATTTGTTCAATAGGCCGTGCGGGCTTTTCTCAATGGGCCGTGCGGCCTATAGACGAGCGGCCGGAAATCGATCATCGTCAGTTTTCGCGCGCGGAGCGCTGCGGCACAGTGACCTTCGCGCGCAGGGAGAAAGGGAGAGAGAAGAGGGATTTTCGCTTGCTGCGCCCGGTCCAGGGTCGCCTCAACTCGCGGCGACCGAGACCTTGACCATCGGTCAGTCCCCTGAGCGGGCGCACGTCTTATTTTCAAGAGTGGCGTAACAAAGCCGCCGACGGGCGGAAAGGGGAGGAGCACAGTGACAGCTGCGGCGAAGGCAAAGACTGGCGGACACTGGCGGAGGATTTTCGCCTTGACGGTTTTTGGGGCGCTGATGCTCGCGGCCCTTGCCCTTGCGAATAGCGGGCGGGCGGCGATCGAGACACCGCCGCCGCCTTCGGTGTGGTCCGACAAGGCCGACTACGCGCCGGGCGAGCAAGTCAATCTTTCGGGCGCGAACTGGGCTCCTGGCGAGTCCGTGCACATCCGCGTAAACGACGACGCGGGCGAGACCTGGCGTCGAGACGTCGACGTCACCGCGGACGAGAGCGGCGCGATCTCCGATCAGTTCAACCTCCCTGACTGGTTCGTGGCGCAGTACTCCGTGACTGCCACAGGCGCCTCCTCCGGGACGGTGACGTGGACCTTCACGGACGGGAACGCAGCATTCGTTTCGGGCACGGTGACCGACAGCGTCTCCCTCAGCGCGATTTCCGGCGCCACCGTGACCTGCACGTCGGGCTGCAACAACAGTCCCGCGGCGTCGACAAGCACGAATGCTTCCGGGAGCTACGTCTTCGACAATACGACGACAAAGTTGAGCTTCGCTGGGAATGGTCCGACGAACCTGACCTTGACCGTGTCGAAGACCGGTTACACGTCCGGCACGATCACGCTCTCGAACGTCAGGAACGGCGACACGCTCACTGGAAAGAACGTCGCGCTCACCCCGAGTGACGCGACGCCGCCGAGCGTCCTTTCGATCAACCGGGTCGCGGCAAGCCCCACGAACACGTCCAGCAACGTCAGTTGGGCCGTCACCTTCAGCGAGAGCGTGACCGGCGTTGACTCAACAGATTTCACCCTCGCAAACACCGGTCTGGGCGGCACGCCTGCCATTTCCACCGTTTCAGGTTCGGGCGCTTCCTACACGGTCACCGCGTCGAGCGGTACAGGAAGCGGCACGCTAGGCCTCAATTTGAACGACAACGATTCGATTCAGGACGGGGCCGCTAACAAGCTCGGTGGGAATGGCACCGGGACAGCGGGTGGCGGTGGCGCGGGCAACGGCAGCTTCGCCGGCCAGGCCTACACGATCGATCGCTCCGCACCGACCGTAACGGCATCAGCGGTGAAAGGCGATTCGCCCAGCTTCAGCGGCGCCACCGCCTACACGGCCGGTGACTGGACGAACAAAGACGTTCGCGTGACGTTCACGTGCGCCGATACGGGCGGTAGCAGCCTTACAGCTGGCTCGGGCAACCAGACGCAGGACTTCACCGCTGAGACGGGCGGGGCAACAGCGACGTTCAGCGGTACCTGTGCGGATAACGCGGGGAACACCGCTTCGGGCGGGACGTTCGGCCTGATCAAGATCGACAAGACGGCCCCCTCGGTCGCGCAGGAGAGCTCGAGCCCGGCCGCCAACGGGGCCGGCTGGAACAACAGCAACATCACCGTCGTCTTCAAGGCGAGCGACGCGCTCTCCGGCCTCAATACAGCCTGTCAGTCCGCCTTCCCCGACCCGGTCGTGGGCGGGCGCACCCAGGACCAGCTGATCACGACCGAGGGCAGCCCGGTGACGGTCGACTCCGATAGCTGCACAGACGTGGCCGGCAACACGGGCGAGCCGACGACGAGCTCGAACTTCAAGCTCGACAAGACGAATCCCGGCATCTCATTTGTCGGAGAGAGCCCCGCGAAGAACGCGGACGGCTGGAACAACTCGAACGTCACGCTCAGCTGGTCATGCACCGACTCGCTGTCGACTCCTGTGAACGGCACGGAGACGCAACTCATCAGCAGCGAAGGAAGCAATCAGCAGGCAACGGGGACTTGTCACGACAAGGCCGGTAATTCGGCAAGCAGCACCGACGGGAACGTCAACGTCGACAAGACGCCGCCGACCGTGACCGTGACGGGCGTCTCGAATGGAGCGACGTACACGCTGGGATCCGTTCCGGCCGCCGGGTGCTCCACGTCGGACGCCCTCTCGGGCGTGAAGAGCTCGGCGACGCTCAGCAGCTCGGGCGGCCCCGTCGGGTCCATCACCGCATCCTGCAACGGCGCCGAAGACAAGGCCGGAAACACGAACAGCGCCTCGGTGACGTACACGGTGAACTACAACTTCAGCGGCTTTTTCGCCCCTGTCGACAACAACGACATCTGCAACGTGGTAAAGGCGGGCTCTGCGGTTCCGATCAAGTTCAGTCTTCATGGGTACCAGGGGATGAACATCTTCGCGGCCGGATACCCCAAGGTCAGCGCGGGGACCTGTAGTGGCGCCCCGCTCGACACGGTCGAGGAGACGGTGACTGCCGGAGGTAGCATCCTCAACTACGACTCGACGTCGGATCAGTACATTTACGTCTGGAAAACCGACAAGGCCTGGGCCGGCAAAGCAATGCGATTCACGATCGTGTTCGCCGATGGAACGACCCAGTACGCGCGGTTCTCTTTCAGCAGGTAGTCCACCGACGTATTCACGGCAGAGGGGAGCGCCACGGCGCTCCCCTCATTCGTTCAGGCGTGACTGCGAACCGACCGGAGAGATAGCCGGGACCCGCCTTAGGGCTATGTTCCAAACCGGCGCCGGATGCGATGAATATGTGGTGCCGCAGGAAGTCCGACTGACGCCGCCAGAGCTGGTGGACGATTTCGTCGCCGTGCTTCGCGATGCGGGGAAGGCAGTCCGAAAGTGCGGCCGCGTCGTGGTGGTCGAGGACGAGGCCGATGCCGCCCCGGAGCAGCGACTGGAGCTCATCTTCTTCCTGCGTACCTGGGCGCTCTCGCATCCGGACCTTGCCTTCGAGGTCCAGGACGGCGTCTGAGAAGAAATAGCCTTCCAGCCCTTGGAAAAGTGACGATTTCGTATCAAAATGTGCCTGGCGAAGATCGTAGGTCTAGGCCCGGACCAGACCTTCGCCGGATGGATGGCGTCGAGAAGTATTGAGACTTTGTAAAGGAACCGGACGGTTTCGTGCGAATTCGGGAGATTCGCACCTGGAGAGCGGGAGAAGGAGCTGCGGCTATGAAGGTTCTTGTTGCGGACGACCATCGGCTGATGGTCGAGGGAATCCGGCGGGCGCTCGAGGGTGCTGAGGACATCGAGGTCGTAGGCGAGGCGAGCACGGGAAGCCAAGTGCTTCCGCTCGTTCGCCGGCTGCGCCCGGACGTTGTCCTGCTCGACATGCGCATGCCTCAGATGGACGGGCTCACATGCCTGGACCAGCTGCAAAAGAACTGCCCGGACGTCAAGGTGATCGTGCTTTCGGTCTTCAGTGATCCCGAGCGGATCCAGGCGGCCTTCAAGCACGGCGCGAGCGGCTACATCGTCAAGAGCGTCAACCCGATCGATCTGGCGTCGGCAATCAGGCAGGCGGTCGAGGGAACGGTGTTCCATGCAATCGGACTCCCCGAGGTCGACGAGCGGAGCCTGGGCAAGGCGGCCGGACTGACGGAGCGTGAGCTCTCGATCCTGAAGGCCGTCGCGAAGGGTCTTTCCAACGCTGCGATCGGCAAGGAGCTCTGGGTCACCGAGCAGACGGTGAAGTTCCACCTGACGAACATCTACCGCAAGCTGAATCTCGCGAACAGGACGGAGGCCGCTCGCTACGCGTATCAGCACGGCCTGGTCGAGAGCCCTCTCGTCGAAATTGCCTGAGCGGCGCGGTGCAGCCAGAACTCGCCGAAGGACCTGCACGCTCTCACCGGGTCGGTAGTGCTACCGGGACGACTGAGATTCATGGTCCTTTGCGAAGGCCATGGAACAACCTCGGGTCGATACCCGGAACGTTCGCTCGCTCAGACCACTGCGGGTGCTCGTCGCGGCGCGCGACGGGCGCTTCAACCGCGTGGCCGGCTTCTTGCTGGCCCGTCGAGGCTTCGAGGTGGAAATACTGCGCCGCCCATCGGCGGTGCTCGACGCCGTCTCGCGGACGGGCATCGACGTGGTCATCGTCGATGCGAGCGATTCGGTGTCGGACACCGCTCGGACGGCGGCGGCCCTCGAGGCGCTCCATCCACACATCACCGTTGTCGTCGTCGCCGACGATCCCGTTGACGCGGACGGCGGCGCTCTCCGAGTTCTTCCGAAATGGACATCGCTCGAGTCCCTCGTAGCGAACCTCGAGGCCATGCATCTCGGCCTGGAGACCTCCTAGCCGGCAACCGGGCTTGGATCGCCGCGGGCGTATGCCTCGTCGCGGCGCTCTGCTTCCTGCGCTTCGGCTTCGGCGGCGAGGCGCTCGTGGGCGCGCTCTTCGGGGGCGTGCTCGTCGTTCTGACAGCGATCGACATCGAGCAGCGCATCGTCCCCAACCGCATCGTGCTGCCGGCCACGGGCGTGGTCCTGATCTGCCAGCTCGTTCTCTTTCCGGAGCGCTGGCTCGAGTTCGTCCTCGCCACGCTGGGAGCCGGGCTCCTGCTGTTTCTCCCGCGTCTGCTCTACCCGGCGGGCATGGGCATGGGCGATGTGAAGCTGGCCATGCTCCTGGGCGCCGGCCTCGGAGCCTCGGTCGTGGCAGCCTTCGTCGTCGGGCTGCTGGCCGGCTTCGTCGCAGCAGTGTTCCTGCTTGTGACGCGCGGCACCGCCGCCAGGAAGATGGCGATTCCCTTCGTCCCCTTCCTAGCGTTCGGCGGGCTTTTCGCCCTCTTCCTTACGTAGCACGAGCTGGGTACCGGGCTCGAGTCCGCGGCGCTCCGCTTCCCCTGCGGCGATCTCGAGAACCTGCTTGGCGTCGCGTCGAGCGGCCATGCGCCACGGTTTCAGGTCGGGCACGACTTTGAGGATCCGGAGCTCGCGGTCAAGGAAGATCGCGTCGATGGGAAAGCGCATGAAGAACATGTGGATCGAGCCGGTCGGGCGGATTAGTAGCCCCTCGCCGTCGTCGAGGCTCCGTCTTCCGAGGAGGCCCTTCAGGCGCGTCCAGGAGTTGTCGGCCAGGGCGCAGCGCTCGCACACTGTCGCGCCGTCGTCGCGGAACAGCTTCATCGGGGGCTCCGGCAGGGGCTAGACGGACTCGGCTGCGACCGGCGAGCGTGTACGCTGCCGCGCCCCGAGGGCCCACTGCACGAGGCAACAGGCGACGAGCGCGTAGATGACCCCGATGATCGCATCGACCAGATAGTGCTCTCCGGTGTACACGATGGCGAAGACGACACCCAGCGTCAGAGCCGCTTGCGCTGCGAATAGCGGCATCGGCAAACGGTGCTTCCGGATGACGAGCAGGCAGATGATCGGCCACGCGACGTGCAGGGACGGCACCGCGGCGACGACGTTGTAGCTCGAGGCGTCTCCTTTGTGAAGTGCGAGGGTGTTGAGATCGAGGTCGAAGAGCGCGTTCTTGATGATCGGCTGTACGTCGGGGATCAACCCTTGCTCCGCGGCGAGCCACGGCGGGGCCGTGGGTGCGAGGAGAAAGGTGATGTTCGCCAGGATCGACACCGCGAGAAGGCCGAAGAGAAGATCGGAGAAGCCTCGGCCCCGCCAGAAGGCCCAGATCGCGAAGGCGAGTACGAGGGGAGCGATGAAGTGGGATACGTACATCGCCACGGAGAAGGCTTCCAGAGGGCCCGTGTGACCGTGATAGAGGTGCTCCTGGAGCCACGTTGTCGGCAGCGTGCCGAGCCCGAGGACGCGGTCCGCGTCGATCTGGGGGCTGTAGTGCACTTGGAGGCCGAACGAGGGCACCGCGGACACGGTCGCCGCATACGCGAGTAGCCCCACGAGCACGGGCGCCCAGTCGCGCATGAAGCGCCCGCCCCGGCTGGTGTACAGCGCGAAGGCGATCATGAGCATGATCAGCCCGACAGGGGAGACCAGGCTGCCGTGGAGCGCGCCCTGCGCCACATAGACGAGCGCGTAACAGCCGACGAGAACCGCGATCCCCTTGCGCACTCGAGCTCCTGCGGCGGTCTGCGCCGCCTCGGCGCCGTCGACCCGCGCGACGAAGCGGTCGACCGCGGCGACCAGGCCAGGTTTCATCCGCCGTCCCGCGGAGGTCGGTGCCTCGGCCGCCATGTCAGAACCCGACGTGGAGGTGGTCGTAGTGATCCGCCTGCGGGAAGCTCGCGCCGCCGAGCCCGAGCAGGGAGATGATCTGTTGCGGCTGAACCTCGACCGGCAGTCTCAGCAGCGCCTTGATCGCGCGCTCGGCGACGCCGCCGATCTCTTGGTTCCCGGCGATCGGAAGGCCATTCAGGGCCGAGATGTCGACGGCGAGTCCGTCGACGTGAGCCGAGACGACGTGCGGGCGGGCGAAGAAGCGATGACCCGTGACCAGGCTGGAGACGGTCACCTGGTGGAATCTCACCGCGAGGTAGCGGATGACAACGAGTACCCGTACGTCGACACGGCCGGCAACCAGGTCGACGGCCCCCGCCGCGTTGAGACCAACCCGCGAGTCGCGGAGAATCCGTCGTTCCAGGCTCGGATTTGCTCTCTCCAGCCCGACCACGAGCGCCCGCAGGCCCACCGCGCGGTTGTAGCGCGCCAGGCTGCGCTCCTGTGCGTCGAGCCGGAGCGAGTGATTCGCGAGACGGTGGGCGATGCGCTCGAGCTTCTCCGCGCCGGCTGGTCTGCGCCCGTCACGCCCCTCGGCCCTCAGGACGGCGAGGACGGGCCACCAGTGGATGCCCTCGGCGCGGGCGGTCGAGCGAAGGAGCGCGGCGAAGCGCGGACTGAGCCGCTTTGCCGGCGGAGTTGGGTCGGGAAGCGTTCGGTGAAGCCAGATCGTTGCGACGCCGCCGTCCTCCGTCTCCGGGGGCCGCGGGGAATGCTTGGTGTGGGAGATGACCGGGCTGTCTCCGCTGTCCGAGTGCGGGTGACCGGACGAGGAACCCCCCCCGGGGGCGCCGGGCCCCTGCGATTCGTCAGCCGGTGTCGTGTCCGTGGGGGGCGGAGGAGGCGAGGTCTCGGCCTCGGAGGTCGTCGGCTCGGTCTCGGTCGAGCTCGTGGCTCCCGTTTCTTCGGTCGTGACTGCGTCCGTCTCCGTCGATGAGACTGTCGTCGTCTCGTCGGTTCCTGTGCTGACGCTGCTCGCTTCGACGGGGGTGCCGTCGTCCGCGTGGGCCGCGAAAGCCCCACCGAGCGCCGCACCGAGAGCGAATACAACTGTTGCCGCGAAGAGGAGGCCGACCGATCGGGCGAGGATCGACCCCTGTTCGCGCTCGCGTCGGCGCGACGCCGGGGGCTGCTGCGCATCCCGTGGCTCGTCCGAAGGCGGGGCTGCCTGCGGCGACCCTCTGAGGGCTGTCGCGAAGAGCACGACGTAGCCCAGGAACAGAGCGGCGTTTTGCCACGAGAAGGCCTTCTTACGCATGCAACTGCAGGTCTATCGCGCGCGAATCCCGCAATCACCACCAAGAGGGTGAGCGGGGACCAGCCTTTTAGCGGGTTACCCCATGCCGCCTTCACTCCAGACTTTTCGGAGTTAGTCACTCATGGGGAGGAGGTGACATTGCGAATGATCAACGCAACCATGATCAAGATGATGAACCGCGTGCAGATGCGGGACGAGGAGGGCCAGGCGCTCGTGGAGTACGCCCTCATTCTTGCCCTCATCGCCGTCTTCGCGATCGGGGCGCTTCAGGCCCTTGGGACGTCCGTTGCGGACACCCTCAACGCGATCGCGAGCGCAGTCGCCGGCGCATAGCCAGCGACTGCCCGATCACCCCCGCGGAGTCGCCTTTCACGCGAGCTCGCTTGCTTGGAAGGCGGCACCCGGGATCTTCGACGAAGGCAGGGAGGCCAGCAGTTGTTTCTGAAGGGACAATTTCACGAACGACGCGACGAGGAGGGGCAGGCGCTGGTCGAGTACGCGCTCATCCTCGCTCTCACGACCGTCTTCGCGCTGGGCGCTTTGCAGCTGATGAGCGAAACCATTGTGACGTTCCTCAACTCGGTGGCCTCGGCCCTCGGGGCAGCGCTCTAGGACCCCTCGCGGCTCGTGGGCCCCATGAGATCACCCCGGCAACAGCAAGACGGCGTCGCGCTCGTCGAGTTTGCGCTCGTCGCGCCGCTCCTCCTCGTGATCCTCTTCGGCATGCTCGATTTCGGCCGGACGTTCAACTACTGGATCGACGCGACCCACCTCGCGAACGAGGGCGCGCGCTGGGCAGTCGTCAACAAGAATCCCGCGTCGTCCGGAACCCTCCAGGACTACATCCAGCAACAGGCTGACACCGATGAGCTCCGAAACGGAGGCTCTTCAGCGGTCCCGTCCGCGCTCGAGGTTTGCATCAGCTTCCCCAACGGGGCGACGGTCGGGAACCCCGTCCAGGTGACGGCGAGCCTAACGTACAACTGGCTCCCGTTTTTGAGCCAGCAGGCGCTCGGGGGCTTGACCTCGACGACCGTCTCCAGTTCCTCCACCATGCGCCTCGAAGCGCCCCCCACCGCCTACTCGGCGGGGTGCTCGTGAGATGCGGCGGGTTGGGGACGAGCGTTCATCCGAACGGGGAGCCGTGCTCGTGATGGTCGTCCTCTGGCTTCCCGTGATCATCCTCTTCGGCATGCTCGTGTTCGAGGTCGGCAACTGGTTCGAGCACAAGCGCCACCTCCAGATGCAGGCCGACGCTGGCGCCTTCGCCGGCGGAGGGCTCTTCAACGGGTGCTTCGGGGACGCGAGCGCCGCCGGCGTCGCCATCGAGAACGAAGCGCGGAAGTACGCGGGTGACCCGACGCAGGGCGTCAGGTTCAACGACCAGGTCGGCGGAGCCAACCAGGGAACCGTCACCGCGCGGATCAACCGCAAGCGCTTCGAAGTCGGAGGACCGCCTCCCGACGACACGATCGAGGACACGCCCTGCGCCGCCAAGATGATCGACGTCAAGATGACCGAGGCCGATCTGCCCTGGTTCTTCAAGCTCGCCTTCGTGCCCGCCATCAACGCGAGAGCGCGTGTCGAGATCAAGCAGAAGGAGTCGACGGCGGGCGCGCTTCCGATCGGGGTTCCCGACAACAACCCGGTTTCGGGCGCTGTCATCTTCGTCAACGAGATCACGGGCGGCGTGATCGCTACTCAGGCACTGACGAGAGGGAGCCCGGCCACCCTGAACGGCACGACACTGACGCCATGGTCGAGCGCGAGCTCGCCGGTCAACATCGCGAGCTCGAGCACAGGTGTGATCGTCGCGCTCTCCGGCCTTCCATCGTGGTCGCCGAGCGGCACGCTCACTCAGATCTGTGACCAGGTCCTGGTGGAGTGCTACGACGGCGCCGACGTGGGCCCGTGGACCGGCCTGGATTTCATCCGTGGGTATTCGACGGCCGGGACAGGTACGGCATCCGTTCCGATCATCCGGGACGTTTCGCTCTACAACCAGACTTGTGCCGACACCTCAGGGCCTTATTTCCTGTTGCACGCCGGCTGTGCGATTGGCGTCCGCGCGAAGATCGACTTCGGGACGGGGAGCAACGACCCAGAGGGCCTTCCGGCCGCCGGAGGCGTGCGCGCGGTGGTCAAAGTCGACCCGGGCGGCACGGGCTGCCCAAGCTCGGGATCCAACCCGAAGGGCTGCGTCATGCGCTACCAGGCTTCGGGCCCGAACGCGGGTTACTTCGTCACCGACGGAAGCAACGGCTTTCCGATCATCGATGCGGACGGCGCGCACCCGATCACGATCAACTGGGGCACGGGCAACGGGTCCACCAGCGCGAGCGGGTCCTTCGCGAACGTCCAGCGTTCCTACGACTCGGGCCCTGCCAGCGACCCAGTCCAGTACATCAACGTCTCTGAGCTCGGCCCGCAGGCCAATTCGCTCACGATCGGGTCGCACAACCTGAGCGTGACGGTCGGGGTGGTCGGAAGCCTGCAGGCGAACTCGAGCGACCCGGCCGCGCCCGCCGTGGGCCTCAAGGTCGTCGGCAGCCGCACCCAGGCGATCGACTGCGAGCCCGGTAAGAACATGCGCGACGAACTCGCGACCGGATGTTCGCCCACGTTCGCGATCAACCATGGCACGGCCTGCCAGGCCTACTCGTACTACGGGTCGCTTCCGCAAACGGCTCCGTGGGACTGCACGATCACCCAGACGGGAGGCGCCGTCGGCCAGGTGGACAGCGGCATGCTCGCTCGTACCCAGGGCGGGTCGACGAGCTGTGTCAACCCGATCAACTGGAAGGACGTGGACGGCGACGGAAAGGTGACCATCCCGGAGGACATCCCGCCGGGAGATCCGCGCATCCTGCAGGTATTCGTCACGCCTTTCGGCTCCTTCAGCGGGAGCGGGAACGCGGTCATTCCGATCCTCAACTTCGCCACCTTCTACGTGACGGGCTGGAGCAAGAACTCCAGCGGCGTCCAGGGCGATCCCTGTCCCGGCGCCTCGCCGATCCCGACCAAGGGCGGCGGATACATCCTCGGCCATTTCATCAAGTACGTCGACACGGTCAGCTCCGGCGGCGGTGGCGCGACGTGCGACTTCAACGCATTCGGCACGTGCGTCGCCGTGCTCACTCAGTAAGGAGGAGAAACAGTGCAAGCTGCTCAAAGACTTCTATCGACCCGAGGCGGGACGATCGCTCTCAGCGTGATGGCTGCAGTGCTCGCGGGCGTCATCCTGCTCACATATCTGCATCGCTACCGCGAGAGCGTCAAGGAGTCGGGCACGGCCGTGACCGTTCTCGTCGCGAAGAGCCTGATCGACAAGGGGACGTCGGGCGACATCATCGCCACAGAGGATCTCTACGAGGTCACGAGCCAGCCCAAGAGCGAGGTTCAGGACGGTGCCATCACCGATCCGGCGACGCTCAAGGGCAGAGTGGCCGCAGCGGACATCTTCCCTGGTGAGCAGCTGACCGCCGCGAAGCTCGCGGTCTCGACGTCCACGTCGCTTTCCAACAGCATCACCGGCGACGAGCGAGCCGTGAACGTGCCGGTCGACGCTGCGCACGGGATGATCGGCCAGCTTCAGCCGGGCGACCACATCGACATCTACGGTGCCTTCAACGTCCAGGCTGTCGGCAGGAACGGCGTCGTGGATCCCTCCTCCCCCTCGAAGCCTGTCCTGAAGCTCATTGTTCCTGACGTCGAGGTGCTTGGCATCCCGTCGAGCAGTTCGAGCGGCATCAGCAGCGGTAGCGGGAAGACCATGCTCACGCTCCAGATGACCGACCAGGAGGGCGCGGACGCGGCCTTCAGCGCCGAGAACGGCGTCGTCTGGGTCGCGCTCAGGCCACGGGCGAACGCCGCCGCCCCGAGCCCGGAGATCGTCTCGATCGAGACGCTGCTCTTCGGCGTGCCGGCCGTGAAGGTCTACAAGTCGCTCGGAGGCACGCAATGACCCAGACGATCCGCGCCCTCGTGGCAGTCGACGAAGGAGTCGACCACGCCCTGGTGCAGGCGGCTCTGCCGGCGCACCGAACCGAAATCCAGCTCGTCGGCATCGTCGACGGCCTGGACGAGGGCTGGACGACCCTTCAGGAAACTGCGACCGATCTTCTCGTCGTCGCATGTACCGGGTACTCGGACCGCGTTCTCTTCATGATCGAAGGGGCGGTCAAGCAGCGCGCCGACCTGGCGATCGTCGTTTTCGTCACGGGCCCGCCGGATGGCTTCGTGCGGCGGATCTTCGAGGCCGGCGCCGACGACATCCTCGCCCTCCCCACGGATTCCGAGGACGTCGCCTTCGCCTTGCAGAAGGCAATGGCCCGGAAAGCCGGCGCGAGCGTCGCGACGGGCACCGCGCTCTCGCCGATGATCGTAGTCCTGGGCCCCAAGGGGGGAACCGGCAAGACGATCACGTCTGCCAACCTCGCGGTCAGCCTCGCCAACTCCGGGTACAAGGTCACGGTCGTCGATCTCGATCTCCAGTTTGGGGACGTCGGCCTCGCGCTCGGTCTCAAGCCCGACAAGACCATCTATGACCTCGTGAAGGCCGGAGGGTCGCTCGACGCCGACAAGATCGAGGCCTATCTCGTCACGCACGAATCAGGCGCGCGTGTCCTGATGGCCCCGACCCGGCCGGATCACGCAGGCGTCATCCGGACGGAGTTCCTTCGTGACGTCTACGCCAACCTCAGGGCCTCAAACGACTTCGTCATCGTCGACACGCCTCCCGGCTTCACACCCGAGGTCATCGCCTCCATCGACAGCTCCTCCGGAGTCATCCTCGTGGGCATGCTCGACACCCTCTCGCTGAAGAACACGAAGCTCGGTCTCGACACGCTCGAGCTGATGGGGTACCCGACGGATCGCATCCGCCTGCTGCTCAATCGCGCGGACAGCCGCGTGGGGATTACGCAGGAGGACGTGGTCTCGGTGATCGGCCGCATTCCGGATGTGATGGTTCCGAGCGATCGGGAGATCCCGCGGTCGGTCAATGAAGGCCAGCCGATCGTCTCTGCGAAGGCTCATTCCAATGCGGCCAAGGCGTTCAACCGGCTCGCCTCCATGTACGACGGGTCGACGCCGGCGACCACGAACGGGCGCTTCCATCTCATGAAGAAGAAGGAAAAGGGGAGCAAGTAATGGAGCTCCACGAACGCCTGTCAACGGTCCGTCCGGTCACCCCGCCGACGGGCAGGGACCCCTTCGCAGAGGTCAAGAACCGGATTCACCTCGCCGTCATCGGCGACCTGGGCCCCCAGCTCTTCAACGCGAACATGGACCCGAATGCGCTTCGCGAGCGGGTGGCCGACGACATCCAGAAGCACCTGGCGGGCGAGCAGGGGCTTGCCCGAGACGACCGCGAGCGCATCAGTGCGGAGATTGCCGACGACATCCTCGGTCACGGCCCGCTCGAGCGCCTGCTCGCCGACGACAGCGTGACGGAGATCATGGTCAACGGCCCCTACGACGTCTGGGTCGAGCGTCAGGGGCGCCTCTACGAGACGACTGTCCGATTCACAGACGACTCGCACCTGCGCCGGATCATCAACAAGATCGTCGCCCAGGTGGGAAGGCGGCTCGACGAGTCCTCGCCGATGGTCGATGCCCGCCTGCCGGACGGTAGCCGTGTCAATGCCATCATCCCGCCGCTCTCGCTCAGCGGTGCCCTGCTCACGATCCGCAAGTTCTCGAAGAAGCGCCTCGATCTTCACGATCTGATCCGCCTCGGGACACTCTCGACCGAATCGACCGAGTTCCTGCAGCGCTGTGTCCTCGCCCAGTTGAACATCCTCGTTTCGGGGGGCACGGGCTCCGGCAAGACGACGCTCCTAAACGCGCTCTCGACGGCGATCCCCGACGCAGATCGCATCGTCACCATCGAGGATGCCGCAGAGCTCCGCCTGAACCAGCGCCACGTGCTTCGCCTGGAGGCCAGGCCGAAAAACATCGAGGGAGAAGGGGAGATCGCTATCCGCGAGCTCGTCCGCAACTCCCTCCGGATGAGACCCGACCGCATCATCGTCGGCGAGGTCCGCGGCGCAGAGGCACTGGACATGCTCCAGGCCATGAACACGGGCCACGACGGCTCGCTCAGCACCGTCCACGCGAATACGCCGCGGGATGCGCTCTCGCGCGTCGAAACGATGGTGCTCATGGCCGGCTACGACCTGCCGATACGCGCGATCCGGCAGCAGGTTGCCGCCGCGCTCGACCTGGTCGTTCATCTCGAGCGGCAGGAGGACGGCGGCCGTCGCGTGACCGCGATCACCGAGGTCCAGCGCATGGAGTCCGACGTCATCACGCTCCAGGACATCTTCGAATACAAGATTAAGGAGATCACGAGCGAGCGGGTCGTCGTGGGCAACCTGATGCCAACCGGGTTGCGACCCACGTTCCTCAGCAAGTTCGAGAAGCGCGGTGTCAGTCTCCCGACCGGGCTCTTCATGGACGGCCGGCTTGGACGGATGCCCGTCGAGGCGGCGAAGGTGGGCTCGTGATCCTGCGCAGAGCTCTCACCCTGCTCGTCTGGGTGGCGTGTTGGGCGGCACTTGCTGCGTCGACCGGGGCGGCTGCTTCGGCCGAGAGCGGCCTGCACCTCCGGCCGACCGGAGGGGCCCAGTTCCCCGAGCGCTCCTACGTGTTGAGCCTGCCTTCGAAGGCCTACATCTCGCCGGACGCCGTCACGGTGCGGGAGGATGGCAAGGTCGTGAAGGACGTGACGGTCGTGCCCGCGAGCGTTGCGCAGTCGGGAGAGTTCGGCGTCGTCCTCGTCATCGACGCGAGCGACAGCATGCGCGGGGACGCGATCGCCGGTGCCACCGCGGCGGCACGCGCCTTTGCGGACAACCGTCAGCCAGGGCAGTCCATCGCGATCGTGATGTTCAACAAGGAGACGAACGTTGCGCTCCCGCTGACCACTGACTCGGAGGCAATCGCCGCCGTTCTCGCCGCTCCGCCGCCGCTCGGTCACGCAACGCATCTGTACGACGCAGTCGGCCAGGCCGTCTCGATGCTCGAGGATGCCAACGTAACCGTGCGCTCGGTGGTCGTGCTATCCGACGGGGCCGACACCGGAAGTACGCAGTCGCTGGAGGAGGTGGGCGCCGCTGCGGAGGACGCGGGCGTACGCGTCTTCAGCGTCGGGCTTCGCTCCAAGGCCTTCGACGCCGCTGCGCTGCAGGAGCTTGGTCGCCGCGGCGGCGGCCAGTACCTCGAGGCGGAGACGCCCGCGGATCTGGAGCCGATCTTCGGCCAGCTTGGCTCGAGGCTCGCGAGCGAGTACCTGATCCACTACAACTCGAACGCGCCCCCGGACGAGAAGATCATCGTCTCGGTCACGGTTGATGGGTATCCCGGCGCAGTGACTGCCGGTTATTCGACGCCGTCCGTGAGCGCTTCAGGAGAGCCCCCCTTCGAACGCCCCGATATCGAGCGGTTCGTCCGCTCCACAGCCGGAATGGTGTCGACGGCGGCTCTGGCAGCACTCTTGATCGCTCTCGCGCTTCATTTCCTCATCAGGCCACGGAGCGGCGGGGTCAGGAGCCGCCTCGCGGAATTCGTCTCCCTTCCTCTCCTTGGGACGCGGCCGGCGGCTCCGGAGGAACCCAAGGAAGCCCTCTTCGACCGCGCCGACCAGTCGTTCGGAGGAGCGAAGTGGTGGGCACGGTTCAAGCAGGATCTCGAGATCGGTCGGGTCAACATCCCGCCTGCTCGAATTCTTTTCTGGACGATCGCGGCGACGCTGCTCGCGGTGTACCTGCTGACGCTGATCGGCGGGCTGATCGTCGGAGTCCTCGGGTTCGGTATCCCACTGATCGTCCGTGCGGTCGTCAGGCAGCGCGCGAATCGACAGCGGCAGCTTTTTGCCGAGCAGCTGCCCGACAACCTTCAGGTTCTCGCCTCAGCGCTCCGCGCCGGGCACAGCCTGGTGGGGGCCCTCTCCGTCGTGGTCGACGACTCGCCCGAGCCGTCCCGGTCCGAATTCAAGCGTGTGATCGCCGACGAGCAGCTCGGCGTGCCGCTCGAGGACGCCATCGAGGTCGTCGCCGAGCGAATGCAGAGCAGGGACCTCTCGCAGGTCGGGCTCGTTGCCGCCTTGCAGCACGAGACCGGCGGCAACACGGCCGAGGTGCTGGATCGGGTTGCCGACACGGTTCGTGAGCGCTTCGAGCTTCGACGCCTCGTTCGCACCCTCACCGCCCAGGGGCGCATGTCCAGGTGGGTCCTGACGAGCTTGCCCATCGGCCTGCTGCTGGTCATCACGCTCCTGAACCCCGATTACATCGAGCCGCTGTACACGAACCCCATCGGGCGCGTCGTGCTCGTCGTGGCAGGCCTCATGGTCGTCTCAGGGTCGCTCGTCATCCGCAAGATCATCGACATCAAGGTGTAGGAGGCGGCGTGCTCTTCTTTCTCATCGGTCTCGCCCTTGCAGGAGCTTCCGTGTACCTCGTAGCCAAGGCTGTGAGCATGCCGCGCGTCCGCGCGGCGGAGACGATCGCGAAGATCGACCTGTACGGCTATTCCCGTGCCGCGGACGACGTCGAGGAAAGCTCGGCGATGCGCGGCGCCCTCGACGACATTGCCGGCGCGGTCGGCTCCGTCGTCGCGGGCCGCTTCGGAGGGAAGCATGAGCAAGACGTACGGAGCCATCTAATGGCTGCAGGCCTCTACGGGATGACGTCGAGGCGGTTCATCGGGTATCAGACTCTTGCCGCCATAACGTTCCCGGCCGCGTGGATCTGGTTCACCGGAACGACCGGCATGGCGGGTTTCTTCGTTCTCCCCGGCGCCGTCCTTGCCGTATACCTCGGCTGGCGCGCTCCGTTGATCATTGTCGACCGCAGAGCCAGGTTCCGGCTTCAGGAGATCGACTACGAGCTTCCGGAGCTGGTCGACCTGCTCGTCGTGACCGTCGAAGCGGGTCTGGGCTTCTCCGGATCTCTGCAGGTCGCCTCGGAGCGGATCGACGGCCCGTTGGGGGAGGAGCTTCGCCTGACGCTCCAGGAGCAGAACATGGGCCTGACGACCGAAGAGGCGCTGCGGAACATGCTGATCCGCGCGGACACCCCCGCCGTGCGATCTTTCGTCCGCGCCGTTACGCAGGGCGAGACCCTCGGAGTCTCGATCGGCGACATCCTGCGCTCGCTTGCGACCGAGATGCGCAAGCGGCGCCGCGCGTCCGCGGAAGAACGCGCCCAGAAGGCACCGGTCAAGATCCTCTTTCCGCTCGTCTTCCTCATCTTCCCGGCCATGTTCGTGATCCTGCTCGGGCCTGCGGTGTTCGATTTCCTCGAGGCGTTCAAATGAGCCGAGTCCTCGTCACTCTTCTCTTCGCCGCCGCCGCCGCGGCGACGGCGATGACCACCTTCGAGCGCATCCAGACCGCTCTCGACTTGGGAACAACCCGTGCCTGGGCCCTCGTGGGTTACTGGGCGCTCAAGGCGGCTGTCATTGCGGCGTTCACGTTCTTCATCGCTGTTCGCCCGGAGTCACGCCGTCCGTCGCGTAACCCGGTCGCGTTCGTCGCCTGCGCTGCCGCGCTGGTCCTGGTCGTCGTCTTGCGCGAGCCGTCTGGCAACAGCACGAACCTCGTCCTCGCCGGAGATTTCGTCGCACTCGCGAGCTACGCGTGGCTCCTCGCATCCGTCCTGGCCCTTGGAAGGTGCTTCGGGATCCTTCCGGAGGCGCGCGGCCTCGTCACACGGGGGCCGTACCGCTTCGTCAGGCATCCGGTGTACCTCGGCGAGCTCGGAGCCGTGCTTGGCTTCGTCATCGGCGCTCCGACCTTCTGGAACATCGGAGTGCTCGTCGCGTTCTACGTCGCCCAGGCGGTCAGGATGCGGCTCGAGGAACAGGCACTCGGGCGAGAATTTAGGGAGTACGCGGACTACGCCGCGGTCACGCCGCGCCTCGTGCCCCGGGTTCCGCTCGCTCTCCCGCGGATCCCGACACCCTCGCGCTCCTAGCCGTCCTCTAAACAGCCGCGATCTCCCTCCCCGAACGTGGGTTATGGGATCTCGACCTCTGGGTGGTGTAGGTTTCGTCGCTGCCGTCCGATAAGAGGCACGAGTTTAGATGACGGTTACCCAGTTTCTCGTTGCGTTGGCCCTCGGGGCAGGAGCAATCGCCCTCTGGATCAACAACCGCTTCCCCGGCATCGCGCCCGGGGGCATCGCCACCGTGATGGTGCACGTCGGCGTCGCCCTGGTGATCGGGGTCGCACTCATCCCGGCGATCGACTCCTTCGTCGAGGCAAGCGTCTCCCCGCTCGTGCGGGCGATCGTGATCACGTTCGTCGTCGGGCTCCCCGCACTTGTCTACGCGCTGCTGACGTCGATCTGGGTCATCCTCATCGCGCAGGGCGCGATGCGTATGCGTCGCTAACGCGAACGCGGGCCCGAGCCGTTCAACCTGACGAGTACGAGTCCCGAGCTGGGGTCTCGGGCGACGGTCGTGCCGTCCAGCGAGAGCTCCGGTCCGACGACGGCGTAGTCGGCCGCGATCGGCATGCCCGCTTCGCCGAGCAACCCCTTGGCACCCTGAAGCGCCTCGCCGGTGAACGGGTACGTGAGAGAGACGAGGTCATAGGCATCGTCGTAGGCATAGAGTCGCACGACGCTCGCATTGGTGAGCTGAGTCTCGAAGAGGGCGCTCCAGCGATCCCAGGCCTTGCGTGTCACCGGGCCATCGGCCGGCTCGGCCCAGATCCCGACCACTCGGGCGTCGTCCCGAACGGCGTCGTCGACCCAGTTCGGGTTGGGAGCCACCCAGCGGGCCTTGGCCTTCTCGGCGACCACGGTGTTCGCGGCGAGGACGAAGAGCGTGATGAAGAGGAAATTCAGAACGACGACGAGCCGCAGGAAAAAGGCGCGCTTCGGTCTGATCAACAAGAACGCGGCGACGGCCAGCGCCGAGAAGGCCATGACGACTGCCAGAAGCTGACCGTGCGCACCCAAGACGGGCTTGAGCAAGCCCCACGGGACGAGTGCGACGGTGCTCGAGGAGACACCCCACGCGCGGCCGTTCAGAAACTCGGCAAAGGGAATAGCGGCCGGTGCGACCAAGGCGACTGCGCCGGCGGCCAGCGCGAGACTTCGAGGCCGCGGCGCGCCGAGGCTGATCCAGAGCAAGAAGACGAGCAGGACGAGCGGCACGACGTAGAAGACGTAGCGGTCGTGTACCGCCGGGGTGGGCCGCGGCTGGGTCGAGTACGTGGCGATCAGGAGCACGAACCAAAAGAAGGACGAGCCCGCGATCGCGACCACGGCTCGTGCCCTGCGATCCAGGAGGTCGCGCCGGCCGGCGAGCGCGAGCATGAGGACGAAGGCCGCGAACGGGACGATGCCGAGGTACAGGTCGAGCTCGCCGACGTAGATGAGGAGCCACCGCGGGAAGGCCAAGAGGTCGAAAACGTGCAGCCAGTGCCCATGCGCTCCGAGGGCGTTCCCTCCCTGCGCTAGAGACCAGGCGATGCCTGCGAGGAGCAGGGCGCCGAACGCGGAAAGTGTGAGGCGAAACGGCGCAAGCCGCACAAGGATACCCCGTCTGCCGCCGCCCTCGAGAGCGCTGATGAGGACGATTGCCGTGAGGAACGCCGGAATGAGCATGATCATCTCCGCGCGCGTGAGGACCGCAACGCCGATCGCAAGCAGCGCGAGGCCCTGCGTCCGCCGGGTCGGGCGTTCCAATGCAACCATGATTGCGAGCACGGCGGCGAGGAAGACGGGATACGCCAGGCTCTCGGTCATCGCTTTGCTGCTGTAGACCATCGACGGCACGAGGACGGTGAGCACAGCGAGGAAGAACGAGAGCTGCTTGTCGAGAACGCGGCGTCCGAGGTAATAGCCACACACTGCGGCGCTCGACATCGCAATGCAGTTGATGAGCTGGATGGCGGCGTACGCCTGTGTCGCCGACCCGGTGACGAGCCAGGCCGGCGCGATCAGCAGCGGGTAGAGCGGCCCATAGCTCCAGGTCGCCATGCCTGCGCCGTTGACTGCGAAATGCCCTGTGTCGGCCAGGCTGCGGCTCAGCTCGGCATAGATGTACTCGTCCGGCATGATCCACGGGGTCGGGCTCGATCGGGCGAGCCAGAACCGAAACATCGCCGAGAGGGCGACGATTCCGATGAGCCAAACCGCGACAGGGATGCGCGCGAGGGCGCGCTCGGCTTCGTCCAGGCGCGATCCGTCCTCGTAGGGAAGCGGTCTGAATGTCGCGTCGGCTCGGCCTGAAAGCATGCGGAAAAGGCTTCCTGGATGCGGAAATTCACAGTAGGACGCACCCGGCACGGAAACCCTGGACGTCCGGCTAGGACTGGGTCGGTCGAGCGGCTGAGGCGGCGGCCGGGCCGCCGCCCGAGCCTAGTCGGCCGGGCTCAGCGCAAGGGAACGCGGACGAGCCGGCGAGGGGCGAACAGGCGTCGGCGCGGAGGATCGGAGCTCCGTGTCGCCGTGCCAGTGGGCCACGCTCGCAGTCCAGGTCTGTCGGGAGTGGTATTCGCACACCTGGTAGTACTGCCCGTCGGCCGCCCGCACATCCCGGGTTGCCGTGCGGTCGCAGCGTCGGTTCTCGAGGCGGTAGTAGCCCTCACATCGCTCCATACGTATCGCATCATCTTCGGATGCGAGCCGCGCGCTATTCCCCGTCAGAGTGAAGTCGCCGCCGCCAGGCTTCGCCGGCGGCCCGTCCTTCCGGGCTCGCGAGGAAGTGCTCGAGCGGCACGTGCAGGAAGGCGCCGCGAGCCTCCGCGAGGATCTCGCCGTCCAGGCGGAGGTCGCCGTCGATGTGGATGCGCCGCCCGCGGCTCTCGGTCACCCACGCGGCGACCTGGAGATCGTGGTTGATTAGCACGGGCCGGCGGTAGCGGACGAAGATCCGAGCCGTCACGGCGGGGAAGCGGTGCCATGTGGCGAGGAGACCGCACGCCTCGTCCAGCGCGGCGCCGACGAGGCCTCCATGGACGATCCCCGGCCCGGCCTGATGGCTCTCGCCAAAGGAGAACGTTGCCTCATAGCGGTCTATCCCCTGCTCGGCGGGGAGAGGGAGGTGGATGCCGTCCGGGTTGTCGCCACATCCCCAACACGATGGGTCGTGGTGCGGCGGAATTCGGCTCAGCGCAGGCCGCCCCGCTCGAAGTGCGCCTTGTAGAAGTTCTCCGACCCGGCCGTTGCCATCGCCGCCGACGCGGAGATCTCGAGCGCCAGTGTCGCAGCCGCGACGATCTGCGCGAAGCGGTAGACCTTTCCCGCTCCGGCGCAGTCGAGCAGTTTGAGCCAGGCGTTCGCGGATGGGAGGGTCGTGCCGCCGCCGACGGTCGCCACCTCGAGCCCCGGGAGCCGGATCGTTGCGTGGAGGCCGGCATCCACCGTGTACGCCGTGCCGTGCGCCATCGAGCTCGTGCCGACCATGCCGACGTCCTGGCCCGTGGCGATGAAGAGCGCCGCGATCGCCGTGGCGGGCGTGAAGGCGACCGACTGCATCCCGGACGCGACGGCGCCGTGCGTCCCGACGAAGGCCAGATCGGCGAGGTCGTCCAGCGTGGTCTTGAGGACGCGGCGCACGGCCTCTTCCGTGAGCGTGCATTCGGCAATGACCGTCTTTCCATGGCCGCCGCGCTCGAAGTAGCGGTGCGACGGCTTCTTGTCGCCGCCCATGTTCCCCTCGAGTACTGCGCGCTTCGGCTTCACCGGCGCGTTCTCCAGCACGAAGCCCTGGTTCAAGGCGTACGAGTTGCGGGTGATCATGTTCATCCCGACCGCGTCACCGGTCGTGTACGCGTAGAACACGTGACAGGTAGGCCCGACGACGTGCGTCTCCAGCTCCCGCAGCTTCGCATGCCTGGAGAGCCCGGCGATCGGCTCGCCCGCGAGCCAGTCGCGCATCGGGACGAGCTGGTGCTCGATCCAGCGGGAGAATGCAACGGCGTCGGCGGTGGAGTCGAACAGGAACGCGGATGCCCGCGTCACCCGGTCGTGGAGGACGTGCGTGCGGAAGCCGCCGGACTCGGCCGCGGCCTTCGCTCCGCGGAAGAGCGAAATCGAGAGCCCGCCTTCAGTGTTGGCAAGCGGCACGTAGACGGAGTCCTGACTCCGCCCGCGCTCGACGAGCCGACCCTCGGGCTCCTCGAGCTCGTAGTCGCCCAGCTCGAGCTCGAGCGGGCCGACGACTGCGACGGGGACGACCGCGATGCCGGTAATCGCCTCGGTGGCCTTGGCGAGCGGTGCGAGATCGTAGTCGGTGACGACACCGTCGAGTCCGAGCAGCTCTTGGCGGGCGCGGATCGACTCGGGGTCGTTCTTGCGCGGCCAGCGGCTGCGGGACGAGGCGCTCAGGACGGGATGTGGACGTCGGAGACGTCGAGGCCGAGTGACGTCGCGAGGCGCACGCCGGTCTCGAGGTCCTCATCAAGCCGCCGGACGTCGGTGTCCCGCATGAGCGCGCCGACGAGCTCGCGCGCCTTCGGTCTCCACAGAGCGTGCTTGGCGAAGATCGGCAGCATCCTGTTCGAGGACTCCACGATCTTCTTCTTGGTCTTCTCGGGCGCTTGCTCGATCAGCACGCGCGCGTAGGCCATTCCCGACCCGTGGTGGATGCCGTCGTCCACCGTGAGCCGGTTGCAGAGGTCTTCGAGCACGGTGCCGCGGGAGGAGCGGGCGATGAGGCGGAAGCGGGGGATGATCAGGCGTTCGTAGAACACCTGCATGTTCACGACCTTCTCCTCAAGCGTTTCCGCGTCGATCTGCATCTGGGCGAGCTGATCCAGATACGGATCGGCCTCGCCGCGCCCGCCGGCCGCGTCGACGAGCCGGAGCCATGCCTCCGTGTGGCGCGACTCGTCCTGCACCATCGTCGTGTAGTAGAGCTTCGCCTCGGGGTCGGGGGCCATGCGGAAGAGCTGTGTCGCCATCTCGACGGCGAGCTCGTCGGCCTGGAGCTGCTGCGTGACGACCGAGCGCCACATGTCCCTGCGCCGCGCCAGCTTCTGCGGGCTGCCCTTGTACTCGGGCACGGGCGGCATGTCGTTCCACGGGAGGTCGCGGACCTGCCACTCGGCGCGCTTGGCCAGCTCGTAGTAGCGGAGGACCCCTTCATAGGCCGAGCGGTCCTCTGTCTGGTCCGGCGCGGGTAGCTGTTCTGACTCCATTTGCCCCGGCAGGCTAACGTTTCGCGCCGTGACTGTCCTCATGGACGGAAAAGCGCTCGCCGAGCGTGTGCGCGCGGAAGTCGCGCTGGACGTCGCCGGCCTTCCCCGGCCGGTCGGCCTGGCAACGGTCCTCGTCGGCGAGGACCCGGCTTCGGAGATTTACATCAAGCGGAAGCAGGAGGCTTGCCGCGAGGTCGGGATCGAGCCGTTCGACCACAAGCTCTCGGCGGAGATCACCGAGGAGGAGCTCCTTCGGCTCGTCGCCGAGCTCAATGCCGACGAGCGGGTGACCGGGATCCTCTGCCAGCTCCCGCTCCCAGAGCAGATCGACGAGGACCGCATCATCCGCTCCATCGCGCCGATCAAGGACGTGGACGGCTTCCACCCTTTCAGCGCCGGCCACCTCTTGCAGGGCACCCCGACCTTCGTCGCGGCGACGCCGGCCGGGATCATGGAGATCCTGCGCGAATACGCGGTCGAGCTCCTTGGCGCACGTGCGGTGGTCGTTGGGCGCTCCAACATCGTGGGCAAGCCGATGGCGCTTCTACTTCTGGCCGACCACGCGACGGTGACGATCTGCCACAGCCGCACGCGGGACCTCGGGGCGGTGATTCAGGAGGCCGACGTGGTGGTCGCTGCGGTCGGGCGCGCGGCGATGATCACGGGCGACATGGTGAGGGAAGGGGCGACCGTCGTCGATGTCGGAATCAACCGGGTCGAGGGGAAGGTCGTGGGCGACGTGGCGGAGGACGTGGGGGGCAAAGCCGGCCTCCTTACTCCGGTCCCGGGGGGTGTCGGGCCGATGACGATTGCCTCGCTTCTACGCAACACTGTCAAGGCCGCGCGCTACCAGGCGGATCAGCTTGCCTTCCCCCTGGACTGACGCTACATTGATGGCGCCGCAGCACGGTTGCGGTGTTTAGTAGCTACGAGGCGGCTCGTTGCCGGGCCGTCGTTTTGTTTGTGAAGGAGGCAACACGTTGGCAGAAGGCACCGTCAAGTGGTTCTCGAACGAGAAGGGCTACGGCTTCATCGAGCGCGCTGAGGGCGAGGACGTTTTCGTCCACTTCTCGGCCATCACGATGGACGGCTACAAGTCCCTCCAGGAGGGACAGCGCGTCGAGTTCGAGGTCGTTCAGGGCCAGAAGGGCCTGCAGGCGGCGAACGTTTCGGTCATCTAGCCCGAAGTTCGAGCAAGCCGCTGACGGGCCCCCTTGAACGGGGCCCGTCTCTTTTTAAAGTTCGAGGCTTCGGAGGTCGAATGGCGATCACGAGAGAAGACGTATTGCACGTAGCGCGCCTCGCGCGTCTCGAGATTCCCGAGGGCGAGGTCGACCGCGTGCGCGACGAGCTCGGTGCGATTCTCGAAGCAGTGGGGAAGGTCGCGGAGCTCGACCTCTCGGACGTCGAGCCGACCTCGCATCCGCTCGCGGTCGTCAACGCGTGGGGCGAGGACGAGTCGCGGCCCTCTCTCTCGCCGGAGGATGCTCTGGCCAATGCGCCGGACCCGGAGGGCGGGGCGTTCCGCGTCCCGGCGGTCGGGTCGTGACGTCTCTTCCATTCTTTGACTGTCCGCGCGCCACGGGTGCGCTTTTCCTCGTTAGCGTGAAAGCGGGTGGTGGCGTGGGGTGGCCCCTAGGAATCGCCACATGATCGAGACCCTTCGTCTCACTGCGGAGGAAGCCGCCCGCCTCCTCGAGTCCGGCGAGGTCTCCGGCGACGAGCTCGCCGGCGCCTACGTCGAGGCGATCGGCGAGCGCGACCCCGATCTCCACGCGTACCTGCACGTCGTCGGGGAGCCCGGAAACGGAGTCCCGATTGCACTCAAGGACAACATCACCACGAGGGGAGTCCCGACCACGGCCGGTTCCCGAATCCTCGAGGGGTACGTCCCCGTCTTCGACTCCACGGTCGCGACTCGCGTCAAGGAGGCAAGGCTGCCGCTCATCGGCAAGACGAACCTGGACGAGTTCGCAATGGGCTCGTCCACGGAGAACTCGGCCTACGGTCCTTCGAAGAACCCCTGGGATCCCGAGCGGGTTCCCGGCGGCTCGTCCGGCGGCACTGCGGCGGCCGTCGCGGGCGGGCTCGCCCCCTGGGGCCTCGGCTCCGACACAGGCGGCTCGATCAAGCAGCCGGCCTCGCTCTGCGGCCTCGTGGGCCTGCGGCCGACCTACGGCACGGTCTCGCGGTACGGCATCGTCGCCTTCGCGTCGAGCCTCGACCAGGTCGGCCCGATCACGAAGACCGTCCGCGACTGCGCGCGCCTCTACGGGACGATCGCCGGCCGAGATGCCTGCGACTCGACGACCGTCGAGCTCCAGGAGCCCGTGGCAATCCCAGATGGCGAGGACCTCAAGGGCCTCCGCATCGGCATCCCCAAGGAGCTGAACGAGGCCGAAGGCATCGAGCCCGGGGTCAGCGACGCCGTCGCGAAGGCGATCAAGCTCGCCGAGGACCTCGGAGCGGAAGTGGGGGAATGCCGCCTGCCGCGCTCGGTCGACTACGGCCTCGCCTGTTACTACCTCGTCGCGCCCGCCGAGGCGAGCTCGAACCTCGCCCGCTACGACGGTGTCCGCTACGGCTTCCGCGCGGCCGGCGACGGCGACCTCACCGCCCTCTACTCGCGCACCCGCTGGGAGGGCTTCGGCCCAGAGCCGCGCCGGCGCATCCTCATCGGGACGTACGCCCTGTCCGCCGGCTACTACGACGCCTTCTACGGACAGGCCCAGAAGGTGCGCACGGTGATCGCGCAGGAGCACGCCGCTGCCTTCGAGGACTACGACCTCCTGCTCAGCCCGACGAGCCCGACGGTGGCGTTCAAGATTGGCGAGAAAGCCGAGAACCCGCTCGCCATGTACCTGTCCGACCTGCTCACGATTCCGTCGAACATGGCCGGTCTGCCCGGCCTCTCGATTCCGTGCGGGCTCTCCGAGGGACTTCCCGTCGGGCTGCAGATCCTCGGCCCGCAATTCTCGGAGAACCTCATGTTCCGCGCCGGCCACGCTCTCGAGCAGGTCCTCGCCTTCGACTTCGTCCCGGAGCGCCTCCGTGTCTGAGTGGGAACCGGTCATCGGCCTCGAGATCCACGTCCAGCTGAAGACGCGGACGAAGATGTTCTGCCGTTGCGAGAACGTCTGGGGCGAGCCCAAGAACACGCGCACGTGTCCGGTCTGCCTCGCTCACCCCGGGATGCTTCCCGTGCCGAACAAGCGGGCAATCGAGTGGACGGTGAAGCTCGGCGTCGCGCTCGGGTGTGAGATCGCTTCGCACGCGCTCTTCCACCGGAAGAACTACTTCTATCCCGACCTGCCGAAGGGGTACCAGATCTCCCAGTACGACATCCCGCTCTGCGCGGGCGGGAGGTTCGTCGTGCCCGGCCCCGACGGCGACCGCGTGCTCGGGCTCGTGCGCGCGCACCTCGAGGAGGACGCGGCCAAAACCATCCATGTGGGGGGCACGGGCGGACGGATCGCGGGCGCCGAGTACTCCCTCGTCGACTTCAACCGCGGCGGCACGCCGCTCGTCGAGATCGTCTCAGAACCGGACGTGCGCTCGGCCGACGAGGCACGGCGCTTCCTCCAGCTCCTGCGCCAGACCGTCGTCGAGCTGGGCATCTCCGACGCGGAGATGGAAAAGGGCTCGCTCCGCTGCGATGCCAACGTCTCGGTCAGGCAGGCCGGCGAGACCGGGTTCCGCACGAAGACCGAGCTCAAGAACATGAACTCCTTCAAGTTCGTGGCGGACGGCATCGACGCCGAACTGCGCCGCCAGGTCGAGATCTACGAGGCCGGCGGAGAGGTCGAGCAGGAGACCCTCCACTTCGACCCGGCCAGCGGGTCGATTGCGCCTCTCCGCTCGAAGGAGGAGGCGCACGACTACCGCTACTTCCCGGAGCCCGACCTCGTCCCCGTCGAGCCACCCGTCGAGATGATCGCGTCGGCCATGGACGAGATCGGCGAGCTGCCCTCGGCGCGCATCCGCAGGCTCGAAGCGGACGTCGGCTACGACCTTGCGTACGGGCTCGTCGCCAGCGGCCGCGACCGCCTCTACGAGCGCGTTTCCGGCGACCGGCGCGCGATCGCCAACGTCATCATGAACCAGCTCGCGGCGACCGGCGTAGACCCGGAGGACGTGAACGGCTCCGAGCTCGGCAAGCTGATCGCCGAGCGCGAGCGCATCCCGCGCGCGGCATTCACCGAGGCAGTCGAGCGAAGTGGCGACCCCGGGTTCTCCGCCGAGGACTACCTTGGCGAGACCGCGATCTCGGATGCGTCCGAGCTGGATCCCGTCATCGACAAGGTGCTCGCCGAAAACGAGGCGCAGGTGGAGACCTTCAAGGCGGGCAAGGAAGGCGTGCTCGGCTTCCTGGTCGGCCAGGTGATGAAGGAAACGGGCGGCAAGGCCGATGCCAGGGTCGTGAACGAGCGCCTGCGCGAGAAACTTTCGTCGTGAGCACACCCGAGGCAAGCCGGCCGCGTTTCCACGCGAGCTACGGGATCTGGGCGGCCGACCAGGGCGCCGGCCTGCTCGAGTGGGGCTGGGCGGCCGAGCGGCTGGAGCGCGCCCACAACTACTGGGTGGCCACTGCGTCCGAGTCCGGGCGACCGCACGCGGCCCCCGTCTGGGGCCTCTGGCACGACGAAGTCTTCTTCTTCTCGACCGCGCGGGCCTCGCGCAAGGGACTGAACCTCGCCGCGAACCCGTTTGCGGTGGTCCACCTCGAGAGCGGCGACGAGGTCGTCATCTTCGAGGGGGCGGTCGAGGAGGTCACAGCGCGTAAGGATCTCGATGTCATCGCGGCCGCCTACGGCGAGAAGTACACCCTCGAGATCAAGTTCGAGGATCCCGGGTCGGTCGTCTACGCGCTCGTGCCAAAGCGTGCCTTTGCCTGGCGCGAGAGCGACTATCCCGAGAGCGCCACCCGCTTCACGTTCTAGGCACCCCTTTCGAGTCTCCGGTCCGCGGGGCGGCGGGCCGATATCGGCTCCGTGGGCCGCTTCGCCTCAGCATTTGCCTTCCTGGCCGTGCTCGCCGTCGTCCTCGTGTCGGCGGGCTGCGGCCAGCGCTTCGACGAGCTCGGTGGCGAATCGCTCCCGGGCCAGGCGTCGTTCGCCGCGGATGCGCTGACCGCGCTCGAGGAGGCCGGGAGCGCCCACGTGGTCGTCGATGCCCAAGCCGGAGCAATCATGGGCACGAAGGCGCAGGTTGGCGTTCATTTCGAGGGCGACGTCTCCACCTCGGCGTTCGTCGGAGACGTCCAGCTCAGCTTCCCGGGCGGGACGCTCGGGGCGCGCGTCCTGGCCGACGAGCACGACGTCTACGTCCGGTTCATGGGCGCCTGGTACCACGAGGGCCACGGCATCGCCGACGCCTTCGACATGGCCGGCGAATCGAACGGCGAGCTGCTCTCGCAGCTGACCACGCCGGCGGCTCTCGGCAAGCTCTTCACCCAGCTCTTCGAAGGCGAGATCACGCAGGGGCCGGACATGGCCGGTGCCTCGACCTGGGAGTTCGAAGGTCGCCTCCGGGCGGAGACCTTCGCGAACCTCGTCGAGGAGTACGGCGGCGTCGAGCTGACGGCGAACGACCGCGCGCTCTTCGAGAAGGTCGCGGCGGCGAGCCACCTCGTCGTGGACGTCGGCCAGGAGGATGCGTTGCCGAGAAAGCTGGACTCACGCTCGAGCCGCCGAAGGATCTCCATTTCGACTCCGATGAGCTCGAGTCGTCAGACGGCGCCTTCTCGCTCACCGTCGAGCTCTCGGACTTCGGCGAGGACGTCTCCTTCAGCCCGCCGAAGGACGCGAAGCCGCTCGACGAGCTGTTCGGTCAGCTCTTCGGCGTGATGGGCTGAGCGGCACCCGCTCGCCGCTCGAGAAGAGAAAGCCCGCGTAGAGAAGGATCGCGGCAGCGGCGATGAAGACCGCTGTCGGCGCAGCCCCGAGCCCCGCGATCGCGCTACCCGCCGCGGCGACCGCGACACCCGCAAGGATGAGGCCGTTGCCGACCGGCCGGCGGCGAATTGTCGAGAGGGCGATCACGACCACGGCGAGGGTTCCCAGCGAGTTCCCGAGGATTGCGACGAGGCGGGCGGGCCAGAAGCCCAGGTGTTCCTGCGCCTCCGGAATCGAGGTGCCTGTGACCGAAGCCGTCAGCGGTACGGCGAGCGCGATCCCGACTGCGAGCCCGGTGTAAAGGAAGCCGAGCGGCGCCGCCCAGCGCCGTCCGGAGAGGAGGAGCGAGCCGACCCCGAGGAGCGGCGCAGTGAGGAGGCCGCCACAGAGGTAGTAGACCCGGAACGAGCGGTCGTCCCAGCCGGCCGCTGCGCCCCAGGCGAGGGCAGCCGACGCGGCCGCGTAGGCGAGAAGAGAGGCCGCCCACGCGGCGAGCTGCGGGGCCCGCCGCGTGCGCCAGCGGCCCAGCAGATCGCCTGCGAGCCGGAGCGCCAGAAGCGCGGCCGCGAATGCAAGCAGTGCCTCCATGCCGTCAGTTAACCTCAGCGGAGATGCCCGAGAAGCGCTACCTCGTGACTCCGGGCCCTACGCCGGTGCCTCCGGAGGTGCTCGCTGCGACGGCCGCGCCGATGATCCACCACCGCTCGCCGGACTTCCGCGGGACGCTCGAGCGGGTGACGGAGCGCCTGCAGCGGGTCTTCCGCACGGAGAACGACATCGTGCATCTGACCTCGGCGGGCACCGGCGCGATGGAATCGGTCTTCCAAAACCTCTGCTCGCCGGGCGACCCTGTGCTCGTCGTGTCGCACGGCTTCTTCGGAGAGCGCTTCGCCGCCCAGGCCGAGGTGTATGGCTGCAAGCTCACGCACCTCCGCTACGGCTGGGGTGAGTCTCCGAGCCCCGACGAGGTCGGCGCGCAGCTCGACGAGATCGAGGGCGTAAAGATCGTCTTCCTCACGCACTCGGACACCTCGACCGGGGTCGTCTCCGACATCCAGGGGATCGCCGAGCGGATCTCCGGCTCGGACGCGCTCGTCGTCGTCGATGCGATCTCGAGCCTCGCGGCGGTGCCGCTCGAGACCGACGCGTGGGGCCTGGACGTCGTCATCACGAGCTCGCATAAGGCGCTCATGAGCCCGCCCGGTCTCGCATTCGTCTCCGTATCGGAGGCCGCTTTCCAGGCTTCGCGCTCTGCGACCTCACCGCGCTACTACTTCGACTGGGAGCGCGCCCGCGCTACCCAGGAGAAAGGGGAGAACCCGTTCTCGCCGGCGATCTCGCTGTTCCTCGGCGTTGACGTCGCGCTTGGGATGATCCTGGAGGAGGGGCTGGAGGCAGCTTTCGAGCGCCACGTGCGACTGGGCCGCGCAGCGCGGGCGGGCGTGAAGGCGATGGGGCTCGAGCTTTTTTCCCCGGACGAGGACCGCTCGGCCGTCGTGACTGCGATCAAGATGCCTGAGGGGATCGACGGTGGCTCAATCGTTCTCTCCATGCGCGAGCGCTCGGGTGTGACGATCATCGGCGGGCAGGGCGAGCTGCGCGGGAAGATCGTGCGCTTCGGGCATATCGGCTACATCGACGTCTTCGACGTGACGACGGCGCTCGCCGCCCTCGAGCTCGCCATGGTTGGGGCCGGCGCGGACATCGAGCGCTCGGCCGCCGTGACCGCCGCGCTCGAGGCGTACGCGGAACCCGTCTCCGTGTGAAGGTCCTCGTTCGTGAACCCATAGCCGAGGCGGGGATCGACCTCCTGCGCGAGCGCTTCGACGTTGACGTGGACGCGGACGGCGACCTCGCCGACCGGATCGGCGACTATGACGCGATCATCATCCGCAGCGGCACGCACCTCGACGCCGGCCTGATCGAGAAGGCGACGAAGCTCAAGGTGATCGGGAGGGCAGGCGTGGGGATCGACAACGTCGATCTCGAGGCGGCCTCCCGGCGCGGAATCGTCGTCGCGAACGCGCCCGAGTCCACCATCGTCTCGGCGGCGGAGCACACGCTCGGCCTCCTGCTCGGTCTCTCGCGCTCGATTCCCCAGGCCCATGCCGCGCTCAAGGAAGGCCGCTGGGACCGCTCGCGCTTCGCCGGCCACGAGCTCGCGGGAAAAACGCTCGGCCTCGTCGGTTTCGGCCGCATCGGGCGCCAGGTGGCGCGGTTCGCGCGCGGGCTCGACATGCAGGTCACCGCATTCGACCCGTACGTGAGCGCCGAGCGCTTCGCCGAGCTCGGCGTCGATCGCATGGAAACGCTGCCGGAGCTTCTCGCGACGTCCGACTTCGCATCGCTCCACCTCACGCTCACGGAGGACACGCAGGGCCTCATCGGGCGAGACGAGCTGGTGGCGGCGAAGGACGGCATCAAGCTCGTGAACGCGGCGCGCGGCGAGCTCGTCGACGAGGAGGCGCTCGTCGAGGCGCTCCGCTCAGGCAAGGTCGCGGGCGCCGCGCTCGACGTCTTCGCCGAGGAGCCGTACTCCGGGCCGCTCCTCGAGCTGGACAACGTCGTCGTCACGCCGCACCTCGCCGCCTCGACCGAAGAGGCCCAGGACCGCGCGGGCCTGATCGTGGCCGAGCAGGTCGCCGCCGCTTTGGAGGGGCGCGTGGTCACGAACGCAGTCAACGTCCCTGCGGTGGCCGCGGACGAGGTCGGCTTCCTCGGACCGTTCCTCCCGCTCGCCGCGAAGCTCGGCGCCCTGGCGGTGGAGCTCGCCGATTCGAGCCCCACGAGGCTCGGGTTCGCCTATCTCGGCGAGCTGGCCGAGCACGACACGCGGCTCCTCACCGTCGCGGCTCTCAACGGTGCCTTCCAGGGTCGGGTCGAGCAGGCGGTGAACTACGTCAACGCGCCCCTTTTGGCCGCGGAGCGGGGCATCGAGGTGGCGGAGGAGCGACGCCGCGCGTCCCGCGATTTCACGAGCCTCGTCCGCGTGACCGCGGTCGCCGGCGACCAAGAGGTCGTCGTCGCCGGCACCCCGCTCGGCCGTGACGCCGAGCCGCGTCTCGTGCGCGCGCTCGGCTACGAGATCGAGATCGACCTCGCCCCGTTCATGCTCTTCGCCGTGAACGACGACCAGCCGGGGCGCATCGGCCGGCTGGGCACCCTGCTCGGGGAGGCGCACGTGAACATCGCCAACATGGCCGTCTCGCGGCGCTCGCAAAGCGCGAAGGGCGCGCTCATGGCGCTCACCCTGGACACCGTTCCAAAGCCCGAGGTGCTCGAGCGTGTCGAAGCCGAGCCAGGCTTCACCGACGTTCGCTTCATCGACCTATCGAAGGCATGAGCGGCTGGCCGGAGCCGGTCGAGCGGGTGGCGGACTTTCTGCGCAAGGCGGCCGTCGAGTCGCGCGTCGAAGAGTTCCCCGAGGGCACACTGACTGCGGACGACGCCGCCAGGGCGGTCGGCTGCGACCTTGCACAGATCGTGAAGTCACTGGTCTTCTTCTGCGACGGGAAGCCGGTGCTGGTCATGGTAGGAGGAGACCGGCGCGCCGACCGCGCCAAGGTGCAGGCTGCGGTCCCGTGCGAGAAGGCGAAGATCGCAGGCCCCGACGAGGTCCGCTCCGCGACAGGTTTCGAGCCGGGCGCGGTCGCCCCGTTCCCTCTGCCCGCGATCCAGACCATCCTCGTGGACAGCGAGCTCCTCCTGCACGAGGTCGTCTGGACGGGTGCCGGCTCGCACCAGCACGTGCTCGCCATCGCGCCGACCGACCTCGTCCGGCTCACGCGTGCGCGTTCCGTCGACGCCGTCGCGGACGACGCATAACCTAGGATTACAACCGTGCAAGAGACCGAAAAGATCTGGATGAACGGCGAGCTCGTTGACTGGGCCGATGCGAAGGTCCACGTCGGCGCGCATGGCCTCCATTACGGCTCCGGCGTGTTCGAAGGCATCCGTTGCTACGAGACCGACGACGGTCCGGCCGTCTTCCGGCTGACCGACCATCTGAAGCGGCTCGAGAACTCCGCCCGGCTCCTGCACATGGAGCTGCCCTTCAGCGTGGACGACATGCGCGCGGCGACGCTCGAGCTCATCGGGGCGAACGGCCTCGCCGAGTGCTACATCCGCCCGATCGCCTTCTACGGCTACGGCGAGCTCGGCGTGCATCCGCGTTCGAACCCGGTCGACGTCGTGATCATGAGCTGGCCGTGGGGTGCGTACCTGGGCGAGGAGGCACTCACGCAGGGGATCAGCGCGAAGGTCTCCTCGTGGAAGCGCGTCGGGCCGAACACGATCCCGCACGTCTCGAAGGCGACCGGCATCTACTTGAACTCGATGCTCGCCGTGATCGAGGCGACGAATGCGGGCTATGCCGAGGCCATCCTGCTCACTGACGAGGGCCACGTGGCCGACGGCTCCGGCGAGAACATCTTCGTCGTGAAGGACGAGATCATCTCGACGCCGCACCTTTCGACCTCGATCCTCCCGGGGGTCACCCGCCAGAGCGTGATGGAGATCGCCCAGACGCACGGGTTTGCGGTGCACGAGGGCCCGCTGATCCGCTCTGACCTCTACCTCGCGGACGAGGTCTTCATGACGGGGACGGCCGCCGAGGTCACGCCGGTGCGCACTGTCGACGACCACGAGATCGGCCCGCCCGGCCCGGTGACGAAGGCGATCCAGTCGACCTTCTTCGACGTCGTGCGCGGCCGCGACGAGCGCTGGACTCGTTGGCTGGAGTACGCGGCCAAGGCGCCGGCGGGCTCCTGACCGCCGAGATCGGGCTCTCCGCTCCCTGGCTCGAGGAGCGGGAGGAGGAGCTCGTCCTGGAGACCCTTCGCTCCGGGCAGCTCTCGCTCGGGCCCATGATCGACCGCTTCGAGCAGGCGCTGGCCGAACGCGTCGGCGCGCCGTATGTCGCTGCGGTCTCGAGCGGCACGGCCGGCCTCCACCTCGCCGTCCGGCTCGCCGGGCTGGGGGAGGGGGACGAGGTCGTCACGACGCCGTTCTCCTTCGTCGCGTCCGCGAACTGCGTCCTCTACGAAGGCGCGACCCCCGTCTTCGTCGACATCGACCCGCGCACGTTGAACCTGGACCCGGCCGCCGTCGAGGCGGCGATCACACCGCGTACGAAGGCGATCCTTCCGGTCGACATCTTCGGGTACCCGGCTGAGTACGCCGAGCTCGAGGCGATCGCCGAGCGCCACGGGCTCGCGCTGATCGAGGACGCCTGCGAGGCGCTCGGAGCCGAATACCAGGGTCGGCCGATCGGCTCACGCGGCGCGCCGGCCGTCTTCGCCTTCTATCCCAACAAGCAGATGACGACCGGGGAGGGCGGCGCCGTCGCCGTGCAGACAGAGGACGAATGGGCGACCCTGAAGAGCCTCTCGAACCAGGGTCGGAGCGACTCGGGCGAATGGCTCACGCACTCACGCCTCGGCTACAACTACCGCCTCGACGACATCTCGGCCGCGCTCGGGCTTGCGCAGGTCGAGAAGCTCGACCGCATCCTGGAGCTCCGTGCCGAGGTCGCCGCGCGCTACGCCGAGCTCCTGAGCGAGATCGACGGCGCGGAGGTCCCCCTCGGGGACGACGCCGACCACAAGCGGTCGTGGTTCGTCTACGTCGTCCAGGTCGCCGAGGGCATCGACCGGAATGGTGTCATCGCGAAGTTGGGCGAGCAGCGCATCGCCTCGAAGCCCTACCTTCCCTCAATCCACCTGCAGCCCTACTGGCGCGAGCGGTTCGGGACGAAGGAAGGGATGTTCCCGGCCTCCGAGGACGTGAGCCGCCGCTCGCTCGCGCTCCCGTTCCACACTCGTCTCGCGCGCGCCGATCAGGAGCGTGTCGCCGAGGCGCTTGCCTCGTCCCTGCGATAATCAGCACATGGCCGACGGCGCCCCCAAGATGGTTTTTCTCGGATTCGGGAAGTTCGCGCGCGCGGACAAGATCTACGCCCTCGAGCCGCTGACGGGCGGCGACCGCGGCGACGGCCGCCGGACGCGCGTGTGGGTGGAAGGGATTGCCGAGCCGATCGTCGCCTCGCGCACCGAGCGCTCGATCCTCGGTGAGATGGGCATCCGCGACGCGGGACGCGTCCAGATCCTCGACGACGCGGTGAAGCTCGCCGAGCGCATCGTCGAAGACGCGGGCAAAGGACGGGTCGACCTCGCCGATCTCGACCGGCGGGCGCGCAAACTCCTCGAGGCGACCGCGAACCCGAGCGACGACGACCAGCTCTTCTAGCGCGTGACGCTCGGCCGCGAGTTCTTCGCGCGGAGCGTGCACGAGGTCGCGCCCGACCTGATCGGCTGCGGGCTGCTCGTCGACGGGGTCGGCGGCCCGATTGTCGAAGTGGAGGCCTACGACCAGGAGGACCCGGCGAGCCACGGCTTCCGCGGGGAGACCGCGCGCAACCGCTCGATGTTCGGGCCGCCGGGCCACGCCTACGTCTACCGCTCCTACGGCATCCACTGGTGTCTCAACCTGGTCTGCGAGGAGATGGGCGTCGCGGCCGCGGTGCTCCTCCGCGCGCTCGAGCCGGCCCGCGGCATCGAGGAGATGTGCGCCCGCCGGGGACTCGACGAGCCCCGCCTTCTCTGCGCTGGCCCGGGCCGCCTCTGCCAGGCGCTGGCCGTGACGCGGGAGCACGACGGCTTGCCCCTCGACCGCCCGCCCTTCGAGCTCCGTGCGCGCGCGAGCGTGCCGGAGATCATCACCGGACCGCGGGTCGGGATCACGCAAGCCGCCGACTTGCCGTGGCGCTACGGCCTCGCGGGCTCGCCCTATCTTTCGCGCAGCTTTGTGAGAGGCCGAGACAAAACGAACACCTGAGTCGCCGGGTTGGCGCTGGAACGGCACGATGCCGCGTCCTCGGTCACGCGGGTATCTCAATTCGATACCCGCGATCCCTGCGTCCTCGCCTGGCATCCGCCCAGCACGCCCCGGCGACGAGGATTCGTCCTGTCTCGACCTCGGGTCAGCGCCCGACGACCAGCTTGATCGTCATGTTCTCGACCGAGGCGAGCCCGCGCTTCGGGAACTGCTGGAGAACGCGCCCGGGCTTCCCTTCCGCGTAGGTCTGCACGAGCCCGGCCAGATCATGGCGGGCAAGCTTCCTCCGCGCCTGCTCGAGCGGAAGGCCGGTCACGTCGGGGATGCGGCCGTTCACCGCCATCGGCACGACGACGCGCACGGTGTCGAAGGAAGACAACGTTCCGTTGGCCGGGAACTGCGCGACCACGCGGCCGAGCCGCTCGCCGCCCTCCGCGGGCCGCGTGACCACCTCGACGGTCAGCGGCAGGCCCTCGAGCCTGATCTTGGCGTCTGCGAGTTTCGCGCCGACGACGGCGGGCACATCCACCTCGTTCGGCTTGCACGGCGCGTGCTTCGTCGGCTCCGAGCCGGCGACGTAAGTGACGAGGTGCCCGTCGTGGCAGTTGCCGTTGTCGAGCAGCCACTGGTTGTTGCGGTAGACGACGTCGCGCGCCACCGTCGACTCGTAGGCCGGTGAGGGGAAGCTCTCCGGCGAGTCGTTCTCGGCCTGGAGCGCCTTCTCGACGAAGCTCTTCCAGATGAGCGCGGGGTAAGTACCGCCGGCGACCGGCCCGCCCTCAAACTGGGTCACCATCGGGACCAGCTTGTTCGGGTACCCCACCCAGACCGCGACCGCGAGTTGCGGCGTGTAGCCCACGAACCAGGCGTCGCCGTAGTTCTCGGTCGTTCCCGTCTTGCCGGCCACGGCCCGGTCGGTGAGGGCGGCGCGCTTCCCTGTTCCCGTCGTGACGACGCTCTGGAGGATGGAGTTGAGTGTCGCCGCGTCGTTCGGGTCGAGGACCTGCTTTTCGACCGGCTCGTTCTTCTCGATGCGGTTCCCCTCGACGATCTTCGTGACCGCCCGCGGGGTGTTCCCGAGAATCGAGCCGTCGACGCGGACTCCGTTGTGCGCGAACGTCGAGAACGCGCGCGCCATCTCGAGCGGGTTCACCGCCTCGGCGCCGAGCCCGATCGCGAAGTAGTCGTTGAGTGGGCTCTGGATCCCGAGCCGCTTCGCGGTCGCAGCCACATTCCCGGGCCCGACCTGTGCGGTCAGCTGCGCGTAGACCGAGTTGTCGGAGTAGGTCGTCGCGTCGACGAGGTCGATCGTCCCGAGATACGAGTTCTCGTAGTTGTGCACCGACCAGAGCTTGTCCCCGAGGTTGATGACGGTCGGTTGTGAGGTGAACTGTGTCTGCGGCGAGATCCCCTCGCTGAGCGCGGTCGCCAGCACGAATGGCTTGAAGGAGGAGCCGGGCTGCCGCTCGCCCTGGACGGCAAGGTTGAACTGGCTCTTCTTGTAGTTACGCCCCCCGACCATCGCGAGCACACGGCCGTCGCGCGGGTCGATCGCGACGAGCGCGGCGGTCGGGTCTTGCCGGTTCGGGAGCCATTCGTCGATCGCCTGCGCAGCGAGCCGCTGCAGGTCGAGGTCGATGGTCGTGTACACCTTGAGCCCGCCGCCGAAGACCTTCCCCGAGCCGTAGTACGGGACGAGCTGCTGCTTCACGTACTCCGCGAAGTAACCCTGCCGACCGGAGGTGACGGGCAGGTGGATGTTCTGGGGCTTCGGCAGCTTTTGCGCGTCGGCGGTCAGCTGCTCCTTCAGGCTGATGAGACCCTCGTCGCGCATCAATTGAAGAACGACGCGCCGGCGCCCCTCCGCTGCCTTCGGGTTCGTGGCGGGGTCGTAGGCGCCGGGGCTCGCCGGCAGGCCGGCGAGGAGCGCGGACTGCGCAAGCGTCAGGTCGCTCGCGTGCTCGTTGAAGTACACACGGGCGGCCATTTCGATCCCGTACGCGCCGTTCCCGAAGTAGATCGTGTTCAGGTAGGCGGTGAGGATCCGGTCCTTCGACCACTTGCGCTCGAGCTGCCAGGCGAGGGCTGCCTCCTTGAGCTTCCGGCTGATTGTCCGCTCCTGGTGCGTGTACGTGTTCTTGACGAACTGCTGCGTGATCGTCGAGCCGCCCTCCACGACGGCCTTGTGGCGGACGTCGGCCCAGACCGCGCGGAGGATTCCGCGGTAATCGACGCCTTGGTGCTCCCAGAAGCGGCGGTCCTCGACCGCGACGATCGCCTGTTTCATGAGCGGCGAGATGTCGTCGCTCGCCACCACGATCCGGCTCTCGTCGCCACGCAGGGTGGCGAGGACGGTCTTGCCGTCGGAGGCGTAGATGTAGCCGAGCTGCTGCGGGCGCTTGCTTGTCGACGGCTCGAGCGCCGCAACGTCGCTCGCGATCGCGCTCACCAGGCCGTAGGCGAACGAGACGAGCGAGACGAATACGAGGACGCTGAGCAGCGCAAGAAATCTGAGCTTGCGGATCCTGCGGCGTTTGGGAGGGCGACTGCTTCGTCGGAACGGCACGAAGTGCGTGATTCTAGCCCGGGGTCGCGGACCGGAGACGACTCTATGATCGGGCAGCCATGGCGCCCCAAATCGCAGAGCTGACCCGCAACGCGGTCGACGTCCTTCCCGAGGGCGAGCTCGAGCGTAAGCTTGCGCTCGGCCGGCCGCTGCGCGTGAAGCTCGGGATCGACCCGACCGCACCGGACGTCCACGTCGGACACGCCATCCCGCTCCAGCGCATGGCCGCGTTCCAGCGCGCCGGACACGTGGGCGTGCTGATCGTCGGCGACTACACGGGGCGGATCGGCGACCCCTCCGGCCGCTCGGCCGAGCGGCCCGTCCTCTCCGACGAGGAGATCGACGCGAACTCGAAGCGCTACTTCGAGCAGGCCAAGCAGATCATCGACCCGAAAAAGACGGAGGTGCGCTTCAACGGCGAGTGGCTCGCCAAGCTCGACTTCGCGGAGGTCGTCCGGCTCACACGCACCATTACGGTGGCGCGACTGCTCGAGCGCGACGACTTCGAGCAGCGTTTTTCGGCCAAGACGCCGATCTCGGTGTCAGAGCTTCTCTATCCCTTCATGCAGGCCTACGACTCGGTCGCCATCGAGGCGGACGTCGAGCTCGGCGGAACCGACCAGCTCTACAACCTGCTCGCCGGCCGGGACGTGATGCAGGCCTACGGGCTCGAGCCGCAGGTCGCGCTCACGACGCCGCTCCTCATGGGCACCGACGGGCGCAAGATGAGCGCCTCGCTCGGAAATTACATCGGGCTCGCGGAGCCTCCCGAAGAACAGTTCGGGAAGACGATGCGGATCTCGGACGAGGCCTTGCCGGAGTATTACCGCCTCGTGATGGAGTCGGAGATCGATCCGACCACGCTCGATCCGATGGAGGCCAAGCTCGCGCTTGCGCGCTTCATCGTCGGCCGCTCGCACGGGGAGGGGTCGGCGGGCGAGGCGGAGGCGCATTTCACGCGCGTGGTGCGCGAGGGTCAGGCTCCCGACGAGGTTGCCGAGGCGGAAATCCCCCCCGGCGACCCGGTCCATCTGCCGGCCCTCCTCGCCGAACTGGGACTTACCCCGTCGACGAGCGAGGCCCGCCGCCGCATCTCACAGGGCGGCGTGCGCGTGAACGGCGAGCCGGTGACCGATCTCGATGTGCCGCGGGCCTCCCTGGAGGGGGCCCTGCTACAGGCTGGGAAACGGCAATTCATCAGGCTTCGCGTTTCTTGACGGTCTAGCGATCGCTGCTATCATGCACGTGCTGTCGGAAACGGCTGCGCACGTAAGAGTCCACCCGCGACACAACTGGAGAAGCCCTTCGAAGCGAAGCTGATACGGTGTATCGACTTCTGGAGGGCCTCCGCGCGGGAGGCCTTTTTCGTGGGTAGCCCCCACCCGGGGCGCGGTCTTTGAAAACTCAACAGCGTGATACGTCGAGACCCTCGGCTGCGCTTCGGCGTGGTCGGGGTCTAAATGAACCCGTCTCCTCCTCATCGAGGGGACTTTGAGCTCAAGCTCATCCTGAAAGTCAGCAACCGGTCTTCGGACCGAATGCGAACAACTTCACGGAGAGTTTGATCCTGGCTCAGGACGAACGCTGGCGGCGCGCTTAACACATGCAAGTCGAGCGAGAACCAGTCCTTCGGGACTGGGGACAGCGGCGAACGGGTGAGTAACACGTGGG